>Ga0115551_1000123_pt1 | contig 52392 bp, 3 predicted proteins | sample COGITO_mtgs_1103_FD_87179 | JGI IMG/M metagenome (GOLD analysis project Ga0115551, IMG submission 87179) | Pelagic marine microbial communities from North Sea - COGITO_mtgs_110321 | ecosystem: Environmental > Aquatic > Marine > Epipelagic | place: Germany:Helgoland, sampling site Kabeltonne... | reverse complement strand
TAACTGGCAGATAGGTACGTAGTGACGAGTTGGTCGGTGACCCGGTTATGCGGCAGCGAGTGATGCCGGAAGAGCAGCGCCCATGAGGCTCTCGAAGTTGGCGGCATAGAACTGATGTCGAATAGCTTCGGACGCATCGCCCAGGCTGCGTTCGAATCGTTCGACCGGGCGTCGGCCACCTTCGACATGGGGGTAGTCGGTCGAGAACATGCAGATGTCGGATCCAATGTTGTCGATGATCCAGCCAACGTCTTCGGTCGGGTACGGCGTAGCCCGGATCTGGCGTTGCACGTACTCGCTGGGGCGCATCGACAGGTTTTGGAGCCGTTCCTCGTGACGGCTGAACGCATCGAAGGCCGACTCCAGCTGCTTCATCCAACTCGGTAGCCAGATGGCACCCAGTTCGATGACGCCAAGTTTGAGGTCGCTGAATCGTTCGAGGACACCATCGAAGATCATGGTGGCCAGTGTTTGTTGTGGAGCTCGAGGGATACCCATGTAGTCGACGGATCGGAAGTTCTCGTCGCCGCCGTGGAAGTCGGGCGGGATCGGCAGGCCGTTGTTGAAGTACGCCGGATCGATGATCTCGCCGGTGCCGCCGACATGGAAGACGATCGGCACGCCAGCCTCTTCAGCCAGTGCCCACACCGGATCCAGGCCGTGATGGCTTGGGGAGTGGTCGGCAGGACAACCCGAGGCGACGAGCAATGCGGCGGCGCCCATGTCCAAACATTCCTGGGTCATAGCTTTGGCCCGATCGAAGTCGGCGAGTGGCACATAACAGGTCGGCAACATACGCTCGTCGACCTCGCAGAAGTCGATCATGCCTCGGTTGTGGGCTCGAGCAGCGCCGTAGGCCAGATCGAGATTCCCGCCGTGTTCCCACCGATGCAACCGGCCGCTTTGGAACGTGTTGAACACAAGCTGGCTGGCAACACCGATCATGTCGATAGCCCGAGGGCGATCTTCCTTGATGAACGAACCGGTGGCGTCGAAGTTCTTCCGCATCATGATCTCGGCCGCTTCGGCAGCCCGATATTCGTCGGAGCCATGTTGTTCACTCGCCTGGGTCAATGCATCGTCCATGCTTGCGTCGTCGGTGCTGCTGGTGCCGAGTAAGTGAAGCTCGTTGGCATCGGCCGCGGGTGCGATCAGCTCACGAATCGCAGGATCGGCGTAGTCATACAGCCACTGCGACGTCTCCATGATGTGCGCATCCGCGTCGTGAACGAGTCGTCCTTCAATGTAAGCCATGCCCCCGACGCTACCGATCGCGCACGCCAGTCTAGAAACCACAGCAGATGCTTCTTAGGAGCCCTATGTACGTATTTCGTACGCCAGGCTCCTTATTTGCTTTCGTGATGGATTGCATGGTGCGTCTACGTTGTCAGTTATGGCAGCACCGGCAATCTGGAATGAACGACGGCCGGTAGCGATGCGGCTGCTTCCCGAGCGGGTCCACTACGCATGGTGGATCGTGGCTGGCGCCGCAGTCTTGATGTTCGTCACGATCGGCGTTGGGTACTACGGCTTGGCGGTATTTCTGCGGCCGTTGCAGGAAGAAAACGGTTGGTCAAACGCCACCGTGTCGGGCGCCACCGGCATGTTCTTCATTGTTGGTGGTCTTTCCGGGTTTGTGATCGGGCCAGCGGTCGATCGGGTCGGGCCGTTGCGGTATATCACTGCCGGCATCGTGCTCATGTCGCTATCGGTGGCGTCGCTCATGTTGATCACCGAACCGTGGCATCTCTACCTGGCCTATACCGGCCAGGCGGTGGCTTTCGGCCTCTCGGGTGCCATTGCCATCAATGCACTTATGTCGCGATGGTTCGTGACCCGTCGAGCGTGGGCGATGAGCATCACCTTCACCGGTATCAGCCTGGGCGGCATGGTGCTGGCCCCCGTCGGTACCTGGCTGGTTGGTCGGGGAGGGGTTGACCTGGCTGCGCCGATCCTGGCTGCCATCGTGCTGGTGGTCGCCTTGCCGGTTTCGCTGTTTGTACTCGTTGGGGATCCCGCGTCGGTGGGCCTCGAAGCCGATGCCGGCGCACCCGACGAAACGATCACGAACGACGCGCTCAGCGACGACGTGCAACTGCGATCGTGGACCCGAGGCCAGGCCATGCGGACCCGATCGTTCTGGGCGTTGTCGATTGGTTTCGTGATCGTTTTGCTGGCACAGACCGGCTTTTTACTGCATCAGATCGCCTTTCTCGAGGACCGCCTGGGGTCACGAAACGCCGCAGCGTTGGCGCTAAGTACGACTGCATTCGGATCGATTGTGGCTCGGTTGATTGTCGGTCGATTCGCCGACGGCATGGACAAACGGATCCTGACGTTCCTGGTCATCGTCGTCCAAGGTTGTGCAGTGTTGGGTGCCACCCTGATCGGGAATCAGGTAGCGACGTATGTATTTGTGCTCATCGTCGGGTTCACGATCGGCAATATTTACATGTTGCAAACGCTTCTTACTGCCGAGATCTTTGGCTTCGTCTCACTTGGATCTGTCCTTGGTGTGATGACCCTGATGACCCAAGTCGGAAGCGGATTCGGTCCGTTCCTGGTCGGCTGGGCCGAAGACTCCACCGGCTCTTATCGCACCCCATTTGTTGTCACCGGCATCGCCACTATTGCCGCTGCGTTGCTCATTCTGCTGGCTCGCCCTGTGGACCCCGGGTCGATCAACGTTGGGTCATCGAACGAGTGAACATGTAGTGATGAGGGTGGTGCACGACAACCTGAGCAGACGCCCAGGCGAGGTTGGTATCGCCATTAGGCTGCTGGAGTGGGCATCATGGGGACGGGCAAGTTTTTCGGGTTAGTACTTTTTCTCTTGCTGGCCGCGGGATGCAGCGGGAGTGATGGTGTCGCTGCCGCAAACAACAGTGGCGGGGGGCTTGCCGGAGCAGCCACATCGCAGCCGTTGGGCGAAGCCCCTCCATCAACCGTCGAAGAAGAGTGTCGGTCAGGTGCTCAGCAGGTGACCGCCCGCCTCGAAACGTTCGTTGGCAGTCTTGGCGATATCAGCCCCCAGGACTTCCTCGCCCAAGAGAAAATCAAAGGGCTTGCCGGGTTCCAGAACGACGTGGCGCAGATCATCGCCGAGATCGCCAACCAGAATTCGACACTGTGTGATCTCGATGGATTGCAGGCTTTGGTAGACGAAGAACTCGCTCAACTAGACAATCAAAGCCTCCTCAGTTCGTATCTGGTATCGACGATTCGGTTTGGGGGAACACGCGAGCGCAGCGACGTGCTTGCGGGGCCTGACGACGACTTTGATGCCATCTTGGGACTACTTGACAATGGCTCGTCAATCACATTGACAGCGGGAACCTATGCGTTTGATACGAGCCTGCTGATCCAACGCGACCTCACGATCGTGGGTGATGATGTTGCGAGCACGATCATCCAATCGACGGCGGCTGATGCCGCTATCGCAGTGTTTGGTGAAGGAAAGTTGACCTTGCGTGACCTCACGGTGCAACACGTCGGAGAGTCCAGTTCCTCGGTCATTCTGGCGTTCGGCGCCCCCATTGACATTGAAGATGTGATGGTCAGCGGGGGCCGAGGTGACGAGGACACCGGTGGGGGCAACGGCATCTTGTTGAGTGACGGGGTGGTAAACGAAGACGGCACAACGGGAGACCGTCCCGCCGAAGTTGCACCTGTTGGGGCAAGCCGGATTGTGAACTCAGGAGTCACCGGTAATGCCATTGGAGGCATCACCGTTGCGGGAGGTCTGACCCCCACAATCATTGGAAACAACATTGCGGAAAACGGCGCATGTGGTCTGTGTTTTGTCGGCGAAGCGGGCGGTCTCGCCCAGTCAAATTCCGTGGTCCGAAATGAATTCGGCATTCAGCTGAGCGAGGAATCCAATCCCCGGGTGACCGAGAATGTCGTTGCTGAAAATACCGCTGTGGGCATAGTCCTACTTGGCACGACAACCGCGCAGATCGACAACAACGAAGTCCGCCAGAACGGCGAGGTCGGTATTGCAATTCAAGGTGAAGCAGCTCCTCGACTCGACAACAATGAGATCAGCGATCAGACGGTTGGTATCTCGATGATCGACTCGGCGACGCCGACCATCACGGCATCAACTATCACTGCCACGGAAGTCGGAATACAGGTTGCAGGTTCGGCCATGCCGACCGCTTTAGCCAACGTTCTGGTCGACACCGGCAGCGTCGGTATTGTGCACCGCGAGCAGTCGGGTGGGTCGTTTATCGACACGGTGATGACTGGTGAACAAACGGTCGGAGTGCTGGTCGAGGGGGAAGCCAAACCGGAAATCAAAGGGTTGTCAGTCGAGAACGCGGAGGTCAGTGTCTCTTACCGTGAGATGGGTGCAGGGCAACTTTTAAACAGCATGTTCGTTGATCCCCAGATCGCTGTGCAGCTCGAGGATCACGCCTCGCCATTGATCGAAGGCAATGACATTCTGCGGCCAGCAGCGGCTGGCATCGTCATCCGTTCGGACGGCAATGTGGTCATTCGGTCGAACACGATTGTCGATGCCGGGCTCGGTATTGGTTCCGCTGGCGAGGCCAAAGGTTTGTTGGAAGGCAACACAATCACTGGTGGCGAGACGGCGGTTTCGATCATCGAGAACGCCTCGAGCAGCTTGGTCGACAACGTACTAAACGGTCAGACGGTTGCCATTCAGGTTGGTGATTCGGCAGCTCCATCTATTGAAGGAAACGAGATCTCGAACGCTACGGCTGCGGCCATCGTTTCGCGTGATGAGGCCACAGGCCGGATAGTTGGCAACACCATTTTGAACCCGCTCGCAGTCGGCATTCAAATCGTCGATTCGGCCACTCCAGAGGTCACTGACAATGTCCTGATGGCGGACCTAGCCAGCGCCGATATTGGCCCCGCCGAGAACACTTCTGAGGTCGATTCTGGGGGTGATTCTGAGGGTGATTCTGAGGCCGATTCTGGGGGTGATTCCGAGGGTGAAAACACCTCGCAAGAACAGGCCACCGACGGCTCAGATTTTGGCGATTCCACCGTGGGCATTTTGTTCGCGGATGCGACCTCAGGAGCTGCGATGCGAAACCAGATATTTGGATTCGTTATCGGGGTCCAAGTTGGTGACAGTGCCAACCCTGAGCTGGTCGACAATGTCGTCGATGGTGGCGCTGCCGATGGTGTTGGTTTCCTCTATCGAGATACGGGAACCGGCACGGCGACAGGAAACCTCACAGCCGGCCACTCGATCGGTTTTCAGATCAGTGATCAAGCAGATCCAGAACTGACGCAGAATGTGGTCGAGCAAGTCGGCGATGTGGCTTTTCTGATTCAAGGCACGGCGACCCCAACCCTCGATGACAATTCCTGCCCTATTGGTGTCCCCGGCATCGGTGTTTTAGAACAAGGCGCACCAATTGTTGGTCGCAATCGATGCGAAGCAGTCGCTGGGTAACATTTTTCTTTTGTGTCACGCAAGAAAAACATTCTGGACTCACCGGGCGTATCGGGTTTGGCTAAGTTTTTTCAAAAGGGTCGTTTTATTGGTTTACCCGTCAATTTGAGCCGGAGGCGTCTCAATAGCTAGCTCCGCGAATATCCACACCCTTCTCAAAATGGGGCCAAGTAGCCAAACCCATTTTGGTTTGGCTACTTCGCCCGATCGGCTATTGCCTTTTTACGTTTAATACCTCTTGTCCACTTGGTATCTTTTTTGGCGAATGGGTGGCACTAAAAGAGTCTTCGTTTTGATGCTTGCTGCATTGTTGTTGGCGGCGGTGCTTCCCGTTGTGCCTGCGTCAGCTTCCGACTCACAATCCGATGTTGCCGTCGACCTTGGCGATCAGGCCGAATGTCAATGGTTGCTTACCCGCCTCATCGACCTCGACCGATGCGCTGAGACCGCTGCCGAAGTAATCAGCTCAGTCTCGAGTCCAGGCGCACCCCTCGTCACGACTGCTGACATCCCGTCTGTGGCGAACGTTCCCCCGCTGTCGCAGGAAACCAGTGGCCCGGCCGAAGCCAAATCTGCGCCAGTCACTAAGCCGTGTCCCAGCTACTCGGTTGAGCAGGTTCTGGATGCTCCGTTTGAGGACTGGGATGGCGACGAAATTTCGAACGTTCGGGAGCTCTACAACGAGCTCGATCCGTGCACCTTTAGTGCGCTAGAAACGGCACCGTTTCAAGACGCCGTTTCCGGCTTCGATCGAGCATCCGTTGCAGCTCAAGAATCCGATGCCCTGCCGGCTGATTCTGAAGCCCAAGAATCTGATGTCGAACAAGCCGCAGACGCCGCACCGATTGTGCCCTCCTGCCCGGCCTACACCGTCAACGACGTGTACGCCGATCCGACCGGCGATTGGGACAATGACCGGGCGTCGAATCTCGACGAGTTCAACAGCAACGAAGACCCGTGCGAGTTCGATGAAGATGCAACGCCGTCTCTCGCAACAACTGACACCGTTACCGTCGAGGGCCCGTGCCCGGCATACTCGATTGAGCAGGTGCTCGAAGACCCGACCGGTGACTGGGACCGAGACCGTGCGACCAACGTCGACGAGTTCTTCAACAATGGTGATCCGTGTCAGTTCGACGTCGATGCGTCCGAAGACGTCGAGTTGCTTGCCACCGCTGGAGGTCCCTGCCCGGCGTACTCGCTCTCCCTCGTGCTCGAAGACCCGACCGGTGACTGGGACCGCGACCAAGTCTCAAACGTCGATGAGTTCTACAACCAGGCCGACCCATGTGTCGCCGATGCCTCGACTGGCGACCTCTCGACTGCAGCGATCCCCGTTGCAGCCGGACCGTGCCCCGTCTACTCGGTTGATCTGGTCAACGCCGATCCGATGGGTGATTGGGATGGTGACACAGCGACGAACAGCGACGAGTTCTACAACTCTGGCGACCCGTGCTCCTACGACGCAGACAAGGCAAGCACCGAAACCGCCGAAGAAGAAGCGCTCCGCAAACTCAACGAAGCCTTGAACAGCGGCATCAATGCCGAACAAGCCAACGACTCGGGATCCGGTGAACCCGTCGTAGAGGTCGACCCTGAACTTGTCGTCACCGGTGAAGATGGCTCCGATATCGATGTCGACAACGCCTCAAGTGATTTGAGCGATGGCGTCGAGAGTCCTCAGGTTGATGTGACTGTGGGTGATAGCGGTTCAAGTTCCGGCCCGTCTATTAACAGTGGTTGGCTGGGGGCGTTCTCTGTGCTGACGGTCACCGATTTGGCGGAAGGTCGCGGAGTGGCTGCTGTCGCTGGTTCGTCTCTGTCGGTCCAATATGTGGGAGTCCTTGGTTCTGACGGAACGGAGTTTGATAGCTCGTGGGGTCGAGGGGCGCAGCCGTTCGACTTTATAATCGGGCAGAGTGCTGTCATTGCTGGTTGGGATGAAGGCCTTTTGGGAATGCGCGTTGGCGGTCGCCGACTGCTTCAAATCCCAGCGATAAAGGCGTATGGCTCGCAATCGGTTGGTTCGGTTATCGGCCCCAACTCTGACCTAGTCTTCGTTGTTGACCTGATCAGTGTTGACGGTGATGACACGACTATCGAGGACACCGCTGGTGGTACGACGACCGACGACACGACGACAGGGGATACCACTCGCACGCCGTTCGAGATCTCCCTCACCGGCGGGGAGGTATCGCTCGATGTATCCGCCGATGGTGTAGTCACGATGGCTGGACAATCCCGTCAGCTCTCCTCCATCTCCGAGATCACGATTTACGGAAGCGGTCACGACGACCATGTGATCATCAACCTCAGTTTGAACGCCGACATCGGCGTGCCCGTCAACTTCGATGCGACTGTCGGCGACGACACGGTCGAAATCTTGGGTGCGGCAACTTCGTGGACGCTTGCGTCGGTCTCATGGGTCGGTGGAGCTATTGATTTCGTTTCTGTCGAGAATCTGGTAGCGGACAGTTTCGGCACGGACACACTGGTAGGGCCAGACGAAGACCGCACCTGGTCAATCACTGGCCTGGGCAGCGGCACGGTGCAGGGCGTCAAGTTCTCTGGATTCGAGAACCTCACCGGCACAAGTGTGGCCACCGATACATTCGAGGTCACCTCGACCGGAGCGATCAGTGGTCTTATCGAGGGCGGTGCTGCGGGCGTAGACGAGATCGTCATCGACGTGACGTCCACCGGCGTGACGAACACCATGACCGGCGACGGCGCTGGTCACATCGACCGCCCCACTGGCGTTATCAACTACTCGGGTATCGACCGGCTCATCGACCTTCCGACTGGCAATGTCGTTATTGGTGATGGTGGTGTGCTGAGCCCAGGCAACTCACCAGGTTTCGAAGACACAGTGAATCTCGATCTCGCCGCTGGTTCGATGACAATCATCGAGATCGACGGCAACGCTGGCGCTGGCGAAGACCCTGACGGTCACGACCAGATCCGTGTTTCTGGCAACGCCCACCTTGGTGGCAAACTTCAAATCGAATGGGGCGGTACCACGCCAGTTGTTGGCGACCGTTACACATTCATTACCTTCAACTCGATCACGCCAGCGTCCGACTTCACCACGTTTGTGGGTCTCGACTACGGCGACGGCACCTACTTCCGCCCCGTGCTCGACATCGTTGGTGGCACCTACGACATCGAAGTTGCCGAGCTCCCTGGCGGACTCGACATCAACCCTGGTATCGCCGACGATGATGTGTATGCACTGATCTCGGGCAAGAAAGTCCTCGACGTTGGCGGTGTCGCTATCGACACTGTTTCGGTCGCTGGCGACGTAGCGCTACTTGGCCAAACCCTCAAGGGCACCTTTACAGTTGCTGACCTCGACGGAGGCGTTCAACTTACGGCGTCCGACGTAACTGGCAATCTGAACGACGACGGAGCCACCGTTGCATCACTCGATAATGGACAGTTTGAAGCGGTCATTCGAACCGATGCCGTCTTCGGCTCTGGTTCTGCTGATCTCACGATTGCGCCTCTTGGTGTAAACGAGAATGTCGCTTTCTCCTTCAACTCCGAGAACCTCGCAAAGAGTGGCCGTGACGCTCTCGGCAATGAGATCGCGGCGGCGGCCGGACGTGGTCTCGCGCTCACACTTCCTGACCTCACACTGACCGCTGGTGGTGTTTCCGTCACGGGCGGGTACACCGTTGCCGCAGCAGATGATGCAGTCCTTATCGCTGCGACCAACGTGGCCGCAACCGTTCAACAAGGCGGCGAAGACCTCATCACACTCAGTGATACGTCTGGCCTGGTTGTGCTCCGACCCGACGGCGTGGCTGGCTCACTCTCAACCACGGCTTCCATTACGCCATCGAACATCGACGTTTCGCTCGATGGGGAATTCGACCTCGAATTCAACACCACCGCTGCAGCAGTAACTCGTATCGCAACCATTGGTGAACAGACAGTCACACTTGACAACGTGGCAGTCGGCGCACACCTCAAGGGCGACAACGTCGCTCTGAACCTGTTTGGTCAGACACTTACCAGCGACCTGGACTTCACCGTCGGCACCGATCGCGAAGTCACCATCGGTGTCAGCGATGCGACACTCGCCTTTGGCGAAAGTGATGCTGCGTCACTCACGCTCGCGATCGCTAACACGTCGCTCACGTTGGGCAAGACCGATGGATTCGGCGTCTACGCCTACGGCAACCTCGACGGAACCGTCACATCCTCGCTTCCTGACGTGTCGGTCGATGGCGCGTTCTCGTTCAAGCTCGACACCCGCCCTGCCGAAATCATCACCAATGCTGCGGGCATCGACTTCATCGTCTACCAACGCTTCGACGAAGAGCATTCGACCTGGGCCGAGGCTCGGACCTACCGCCAAGGAACACGTGTCCTCGGCTCCGACGATGTGTCCTACCGGGCGCTCACGACCCATCAAACCACCACGGAGAATGATCCGGCAAATCCTGGAGCAAGCCCTGTCTGGGAAGTTGTCGTCCCGCGAGCAGGCGAAGATCCTTACGCCGAATGGAACTTCAACGGTTCCTATGGGGCAGGCGATCGAGTTCTCGCAACCGACGGCAAGGCGTACGTCGCACTCTCCGAACACAGCACCGACGCGGCGGATGCAGATCCGGCCGGTGGCGAAAGTCCACTTTGGGGCGAAGTCCAGCTGACTCCGGGTGAGGCACAGCTCGTAGTCGAAGTTAGCTCCGACGGAGAAGCCTGGACCACCCTTACCGCTGCTTCTGCAGACCCGGCACCGCTCCCAGGCGATACCGGCGCCAGCATCGTCTCCCAAGGTGCGCTTCGCTCCGATGGCCTCGGTGGCGAACTCGATGAGTTCCAAATCATCGATGGTGTTGTCATCGATGGCACCGATGGCGTCAACCCTGACTTCGGACGCCCACTTCGTCGATTTGGCTTCGACGTTTCGTCCGTCGCCGACAACATCCGTTTCATCCGCCTCGCCGGTAACGACACGACCACGACCGAAGCCATCAGCGACGAACCCGACATCGTCCTGAACGACTCAGGCAATTCGGTCTACGACGGCTTTGACCTCGACTCGATCGGCATCCTCGACGCAAGCAACACGATCGGCCTTGCCGATCCGACCAAACTCACCGAGGCTCGGTACCCACTTCTGGGACCACCCGACGATCGTGCGAACGATCTCGGTGCTGGTCCAGACAAGCTTGGTTCACCAACCGATGCGGTCACGATCAGTGCAGATCCGTTTGGTTTCGTGTTCACAGCAGACGGGTCGATCACAGTCCTTGGCCAGACGATTACTAGTAGCACCCTTTCGTTAGAACAGTTGCCAGACGGATCCCTCCGTGTAGCCGGATTGACCGGATCAACAATCGAATTCACCGATACGACCGGTGACGTATCGGCCGAGATTGTCACCATTCCAGGCGCAGTTGGCGATGCGGCCGAATCACAGATCACGATTTCACCCGACGGGGTGACCGCCCAGCTCGCCGTCGAGCTGACCACCAATATCAATGGCGCTACCTTCGATGGCGTCTTCGCTCTCGAAATCGACACAGTCTCGGCTGAATCACACTTCCGTCTCGCTGCGACCGACGCCACACTCACGGTCGATGGTCTCGATGTCACCGGCGACTTCGCGATCGAAAAGCGCAACGGTTCACTGCAGCTGACGGTCGCCAACGCCGCACTCTCCATGTACGTGGATCCAGCCGCAGATCCCCAGGTCGAACTTGTTGGGGTCTCAGGCGCATCGGGCAGCTTCATCGTGTCGGCTGATGGCGTTGCTGGTTTCGCTACCGGCTCCTTGGAACTCAACAACGATGATCTCAGCATCACCGGCGCTGCCCGCATAGCGCTGAACACCACCGACGCAGCACAATCGTTTACCGCTGGCGGGACCACTGTTGCCGTACCGGTCGGGCCATTTGTCCGCATCGAGGTTCTCGATGCCAGCGCTACGCTCGAGAGCGCTCCCAACGACGATCCCGCAACAGCAGTCAACAACATCGCCCTCGGTGGCGACTTCTCCTTCGAACAAGAAGGCACTGTCACCAAACTCGGCGTAAACAATCTCTTCGTCACCTTCGGTGATCAGGGCCTCCAAGGTGGTAGCGGCGCATTCGTCTTCACCACCGATGGTGTTGCCGGTCAAGTTGTTGGTATCGCATCTGTCGAGGGTGATGGCGTCAGCATCGGTGCAACATTCGGCCTCAAGGTGAACACGACCGCCACCGACATAAACAAATTGATCGTTGTTGGCGGAACAACATTCGAGCTCATTGTCCCGCCACGAGCGTTCGAGTTCTTCGCTTCTGCTGACGTAAGCCTCGACCTCAACGAGGTCGGCGGCTTCCTTACCATCGTCGGCGATGTCGGCCTCACCATTGATGGGGGAGCACAGACGATTAGCGGCACCAACATCCTGATCTTTGTTGGCGCCGGCAGCGCCACGATGGCCGACGGTGTCACTCCCAATCCCGCCGCCAGCGGGCTCTTCATTACCGACGCAACCATCGACGGCGTCCGTAACGCCGATGGCACTTTTGCGGTCAGGGCCACCGGCAACCTGTCCATCACCGGCGTCGCTGGCATAAGTGTCAGCGGCGCTGACCCAGTCACAGTGAGCTTCAACAACACCGGTGCTGCCGTCACGATCGGAACCGTCACGGTCGCCGAAGGTGGCACGGTCACGAGCCCTGGGGTCATCAACGTCACCGTGGCAGGTCAGGTCCTTTCCGGAACATTCACCTTCGAACGCACCACCACCGCATCGGGCGCCGCCGCCGTTGAGATGTCGGTCACAGGCCTCACGGCAACGATCACTGGTGCAGCTGGCACCGTCGCACTGACGGGAACCGGTTCAGGTGCCGCCCTGCTAAGCACAGACGGCAGTGCCGGTTCCTTCGAAGGCACGGTTGTCGTCACCGCCGGTGGCGACACCTTGGCTTCATTGCCGGGACGCATCGTCTTCAACACCGGCGCCGCGGTCAACGAGACAATCGGTGCCGAAACCCTCGACGCTCCAAACGGGCCGTTCATCGAAGTCCAACTCGGCACCGCCGACAGCCCTGTCGCACTCGACATTCATGGCCAGACGGTCTCGGGTATCTTCCGCTTCGAAAAGAATGCAGCCGGCGACATCGCTGTGAACGCCGAACAGGTCCTGATCGCATTTGTCGACGCAGCCGATAACACGGTGGTCTCACTCGCCAATGGCAGTGGCAGCCTGTTGATCGATACCGCCGGAACCTCTGGCAGCATCTCGGGCGAACTCGCCTTCGACGCCCAAGACGGCAATGCAGCGTCAGGCACCTTCGCCGCCTCGTTCAACGCCGCCACCAAAACAATCACGGCGAGCGCCGACGATGTGACGATCACGGTGCTCGGCCAGACCCTTTCTGGCGACTTCGATGTTGTCCAAACGGGAACCGGTGGCGCAGTCGAAGTTGTCATCACGGTCACCGACGCAGCACTCAGCTTCGGTGATGGCACAACCACCTTCGTTTCGCTCGGTGGAGTCAGCGGATCGGTCGAGCTCACCGGTACAACTACCGCCGCCACCTTGACAGCGACCTCCGCGAGTGTTGACCTTCCAGGCGTTTCGCTCGTAGCGAACCCGCTCAACATCACCGTCGATGCTGATCTACTGAAGGTCGCTGCTACGGGCGACCTGACCGTTGCCGGTCAGACCATCACCGGCGGCTTTACGTTCGTCCAGACGGCCGACGGCACATCGATCACGTTCACGAATGCTTCGTTGCTGATGACACTGCCAAGTGGCACCACGGTCGCAGACGTCACTGGTCTCTCCGGCACGCTTCTGTTGACCAGCGAGGGCGTGGCGGCAAGCATCTCCGCAGCCAACGCTTCTGTCACCGCCCCGGGCTTCTCGCTCACCGCGGTCACCACGCCGCCGGATGGACCCAATCCTGCCATTCCTGCTGTGGTCATCGATATCAACACTCGTTCTAGTCGGGTCGACGAGGCCGGGATTGCCTTGCCGGCTGGCCCATACTTCCGTATCGCGACCGACCTGGTCTCTGCAGACATCACCCCACCCGCAGCTGCAGCGTCATCGATCATGGCAAGGTTTACATTCGAACAATCGGGTGCAGGCGCCGACAGGGTCATCGCTGTTGGTGTTAGCGACCTGGCCGCAACGACCGACGGTGTCAGCCTTGAACAAGGAAGTGGTGCAATTGTCATCACCGAAGACGGTGTCGCAGGCTTCGTAACCGGTGTTGTTGGCGTCGCAGGCGGCGGCTTCTCACTCGGCGGCGGCGTTGGTCTGCGCTTCAACACCACCGGCGGCGCGGTCGACGAGACCGTCACGGTTGGCGGCAAAAACCTGGTCATCAGCTTCGACCACGACCAGGGTGAGCTGTTTGCACTCTTTGGTGCTGGGTTGAGCCTGAAGGTTGGCAACTTCGTCACGATCGAGGGAGATATCAGCTTCGAAACCGGCGCCAATGGCAGTTCCACCTTCGGTGCCAACAATGCACTTGTCTTCTTGGGACGTGGCCCGCTGCTGACCGACGCCAACGAAGCGAACGAGAACCCAGCCGCCACCGGTGTACTTCTTCGAGACGCAACCATTGGCGTCGTTCGAATCGATGGTGCCAACGCCACGTATGCGATCTCAGCAACTGGTCGGATTGAAGTTGTGGGAGTCGATGGTGTGGTCGTCGACGGCACTGCCACAGTGATCTTCAACAACACGGGGGCCGCAGCCACCCAGACGATCACCTTCGTAAACAGTCAGGGCCTTATTGAGAACTTCGTGGTCGACGTCGCTGACCAAGCGCGTGCGTTCTCTGCGATAGATATCAAGCTCGACGTTCTTGGCCAGCGACTTGTTGGTGACTTCGCCTTCGATGTTGCGAGCACGGCCGATGGCGAAGAAGTCACCGTTGGATTCGAAAACGTTGACTTCGCACTCGGTGATGGCACCAACAACATCGTCAGTGTCGAAGACGCCGAAGGTGCGTTCCTGCTCAATGCCGACGGCATTGCTGGTTCGGCCTCGACTGGAACCGTCACGGTCGACGTCGGCGATGGCGTGGCCCAAACGCTCGGTACCAGTGTTGAGTTGCTCATCAATACCACGGGCGAACAAGTAACTCGCACACTCACCCCGCTGGCTCCCGCGGGCGCTGCTGCAATCGAGATCGATGTCGAAGCCGGGCCATTCGTGCGGCTCTCCGTAGAGGGCGCAAGCCTCGACATTGCCGGCCAGCAACTCGGCGGCAACTTCACCTTCGAACTCGCCACCGAACGCACCGTCGTAGACGGTGTCGAAACCGAATCAACATCAGTTGTCCTTGGTGTGACCCAAGGAACGATGGTCCTCGGAAGCGACACTGACACGGTCACGGTCTCCGCCGCCGAAGGCCTGTTTGTCATCTCCAACGACGGTGTTGCGGGTTCCGCAACCGCAACCGTCAGGCTTTCGACAGCCCACGCATCATTGCTGGCACCGGCCCCTGGTTCACCAGCAACAACCTTCAGCCTTGCCATCAACACCACCGGCGAGGCAGTTAGTCGAAGCCTCGAAGTCGGTGGCATTGTCGTCAACCTCGACGTGCAGGCCGGCCCATTCATTCGGGTTGCGGGCGAGAACGTTCTTCTCGAGGTGAACGTCAGCGGTACCCAAACGCTCTCCCTCGGCGGCAACTTCGCCTTCGAAGCGGGGACCGACGCCGATGGAGCGACCGTGCTTGCGGCCGCAGCCACGAATGTGAAATTCACGCTGGGCACCGGCGATCTCCTGACGCTTGACAACGGTTCCGGCTTCTTCGTTCTCACCCAGGCCGGCGTCGCCGCCCGAGGCTTTGCCGATGTAACCGCTTCGCCATCCACCGGCGTCGAACTCGCCGGTACGTTCGGCTTCGAGGTCAACACGACCGGCCAGCTCGTTCAGCAGACCTTTGATGTTGGTGGCACCGAACAACCAATCGACGTCGACAAGGGCCCGTTCGTCCAGATCATTGCAATCAGTGCGCTCATCCTGCTGGCAGGGGTGCAGCTCTCGGCCCAGAAGCTGGCATTGCGCAAGAGCGCCGCCGGCATCTCGATCACCGGTCAAAACGCCGGATTTAGCGTAAGTGCTGGCGACAAACACATCATCGGGGTCTCTAAGGCCGACTTTGCGTTCGAGCTCATGGACGATGGCATCGCTGGTGCGTTGCGTCGAGGCACCGTTGCCGGGCCGGACTTTGGTGGCGACCTGACCATCGAAGGTGTCGTCGAGTTCGATATCAACACCACGACAGATGCCGAAACGGTCTTTGTCGTTGACTCCAGCCAGGACATCTCAACCCCGGCGCTACTTGCTACTGCCACCGAAGAGATCGAGGTGCTGGCAGGCACCACGATTAAGGTCAGCGGGACCGACGCAGCGACGCCAGCCAAGATCGAAATCGTCGGCAACGAGCTGACCGCATCGGAGCTCCTCTTCACCAAGGTTGGCAACGCCGTCGAGATCGAGGGCACCAACCTTGGCTTCTCGCTGCAGGTAGGCGGCACCGAAGTCCTTGGTCTGACCGCAGGCAATTTCTTCTTGAACATCGACGACGATGGCGTTGTCGGTGGCACCACAGGTGGCTCGATCAGCTTCACTCCTGATCCTGACGTGAGCTTCACCGCAGCGGCAGTCTCCCTTGCAGTGAACACCAAGCTCACCGCTCAGAGCGTCGATCTCGATAGCGACCCGCTCACTGCACCGACCATCCTGCCGGGCGCTCCGCTCGGAAGCCCATTCGTTCGCATCGAGGCCACCGCCGCCGACCTCACCATCCTCGGCTCCGTGCTGAGCGCAGACCGCTTCAGCTTCGAAAAGGAAGGCGCCCGAATCGCCGTCGAAGGCGACAACGTCGACCTGGTGCTCAAGGCTGGCACGACCCAAGTCCTTGCTATCGCTGATGCCGACTTGGGCCTTGAGTTCTCTTCGACTGGTGTCGCCGGTGCAATCCAGAACGCAGCCTTCACTGGACCATCATTGGGCAATGTTTCGCTCGATCTCACCGCTACTGCATCGGTGCGCTTCAACACCGGCGACCTCGAGACCTCGGTCATGGTCGGTGGGGTAGAGGTTGACCTTGCAGCGGGCAGCTTCTTCGAAGCCGAAATCGAGAACGCCGAGCTGACCACCGACGGCGTGACCCTCACGGCTGACCTCCTCACGTTCGCTCAGAATGACGATGTCGTAGAAGTCACGGGAACCAACATCGACTTTGCGATCTCTACCGCAGCGGCAGACATTGTCAAAGTCACCGATGCCGACTTCACTGCTCGCTTCACCGAAGCCGGTCTGGCTGCTGCAACCACCGGCGGCACCATCGACTTCTCCGGCGCAACCGCATTCGACTTGGCAATCTCCGGCGAAGTCAGCGTCGCTATCAATACGACCCCCGACGACGCAACCATCGTCATTGTCGACGACACGCTGGCCGTTCCGACCAGCACCACGGTCGAGTTGCTCGCCGGGCCGTATGCCCAGGTCGCAATCACCAATGCCGTCTTCTCGATCGAAGGCAGCGAACTTACCGCCGACCGCATCGCCGTCACCATGACCGCTGGTCAGGTCACCGCCGAAGGCACAAACCTCGACCTCCTCATCAATGCTGGTGCCACCCGAGTTCTTGGCATCCTCGATGCGAACTTTGAACTTGTTATCCAAGACGCCGGTGCTGGTTCAACCGCTGGTATTGCTGGCCGGCTATCGAACGCAACAATCCTCGGTCCTGACCTGGGTGATGACTTCTCAATACAGGGCGACGTTTCGGTCGAGTTCAACACCACCGACGCAATCCAAACCCTGGGCTCCGGCGCTTCCATCGGTACCCAACCCGGCGGTTCCTACGTTGCGGCAACCCTCACCCCGACTGCCGCCGATCCCGATGCCCCGCTCTTGACCATCGCTGGTGTCGCAATTGGCGCCGACAAAGTCTCGTTCGAATACATCGCGAGCGAAACAACCCCAACGGTCAATGTGGCCGTCGACATGCTCAACGTCAACTTTGGCGATGCGGTCAAGGTTAAGGCTGACTCGGCATCGCTGACAATTAATGGCGATGGTGTGACCGGCACCGTACAAAATGTTTCGATCGATGTCGTCACCGCCGACGATGTCGGCACCGACCGCGCAGTAGCGTTCACCGGTAACGCCAGCCTGGTGATCGACACCACCGCCTCCTCGCCATTCGTGCGAGCCGAGATCGCCGGAATCGATGCGAATACATCGGCTGAGTTGTTGGTTGCTGGCCAGCGCCTTACCGGCAACTACGTCATTGAACGCTTCGAGACTCTCGAGGGCGAAGAAATCGTTCGGGTCACAGCGACCAATGCTGGCCTCGAGCTGACCGACACATCAGGCACGGTCGCCTCGATCACCAACGGCACCGGCTTCCTGGTCATCACCGACCTGGGTATCGCTGGCTCAATGACGGTCACCGCTGACTTTGGCGGCACCGCGGCCAACGGCGAAGAGCGCTTCGGTCTCACCGTCGGCAAGGTCGAGGTCGAGGTTAATACGACCAATGTTGCCGTTAGCCAGAACGTACGAGTCAACGGCGAAATGCTCGACTTCGAGCTCAATGCTGGACCATATGTCCGGGTCGCTCTGACCGACGCCGTACTCACCGTCGGCTTGCTCGCAATCAGCGGCAACCTGACGTTCGAGCAACAAGGCGCCACCGCCGCCGACACCGTCACCGTCGTGGCGTTCAGCTCCGTTTCCCTCGAGGTTGATCCCACAGCTGACCCGCCGAATGAGAACACCGACAAGCTCGCCGTCACCAATGCACGGGGTGCATTCATCTTCGACGCTGATGGCTTTGCCGGCTTGTTGTCTGGTGATGTTGAAGTCGCAGTCGAAGGATTCGGTCTTGGCGGCAGTGTTGGTCTTCGCATCAACACCCGTGACACCGGTATTACCCGCACCATCACGGCCGGCGGCGAAGTACTCGAGATCGCATTCACCTCCGACGAAGTCGCAACCGTCAACGCTCCGTTCGTTGATGTGTTCGGTGGCAGCGTCAGCCTGGTCATCGGCGACTTCGTCAGCATCGAAGCCGATGCAACCTGGAGCGCCGACACTCTGACCGCAACAAACGTCGTCCTCTTCGTCGGCTCCGGTCCGCTCTTCCTCGAAGACGACCAAGGTGAGCGCACTGCCGAGATCAACCCGCTGGCTGTCGGCCTGCGTATCTTCGACGCAGACCTCAAGGTCACCCAGTCGGGCGACACCTACCTGATGTTGGCATACGGCACGTTGGACCTCGTTGGTGTGCAGAACGCCGATATAACCGGCTCCGTCCGACTCGAAATCAATACGACTGCCAATGACGCAATCGTCGAAGTTCTCGATGACACCCCCGCAGTTCGCGGCAGCGCCCTGATCGAAGCGGGTGTCGTCCGGGTCATCGGTACCGACCTCACCGTGGCCGTGGGCAGCCAGGAATTCTCTGCCGATCTCAGCTTCGAAAAGGCCGACGATGGCACGATCACGGTTGGTGTTACGAACACCACGATCATCTTGGCCAGCGGTGCCTTCACCCTCAAACAAGGCGAAGACCAATCCGGCGTTCTGATCTTTGGTTCCACCGGCATTGCAGGCTCCATCGAGGTTGCCGTCGAGGCGGAAACCAATACCACTGGCCTTGAGTTCGAAGCCAACATCACCGCAGCGTTTAACTCCTCGAGTGGCCCGGTCTCAAGTCCGCTGCTGACGGCTCCGCTGCCAGCAGGTCCGTATGTCCGAGCCGAGATCACCGGCATCGACGGAAACCTCGCCAAGCTCACCGTTAGCGATCAAGAATTCGAAGGTAACTTCGCTCTCGAAGTCATCGATTCCGATCCCAATGGCCCGACCGTCCGGGTTGTTGCCACCGGCGTGACCGCCAAGTTCGGCGACGGCACAAACGAACTCATCAGCCTGATCAACGGCTCTGGCTACGTCATCGTCAAGGGCTCCGGCGTCGCCGTGTCGGTCGAAGGCCAGATCATCGTCAACGACATCGAAGGTGTTTCGTTTGCGGGCGCCTTTGCGGTTGAAGTAAATACCACCGGGGCTGCGGTCAACGAATCGTTCGTGCTCGGTGACTCAACCGAAACACTCGTGCTCGAAGATGCCGAGTTTGTTCGCATCAAGGGCAACGACGTCAGCCTGACCATCGCTGGCCAAACCATCAGTGGCTCCTTCGTCGTCGAGACCGTCGAAGATACCGACACCAAGACCATGGTGGTTGCTGTAGCGATCACCGACGCTCAACTCCGCTTTAGCGATGGCACCACAGACTTCGCAACCGCCACCCAAACCGCTGGCAGCACAGGCCTCGTCCTGGTCCGCCGGGATGCAAGCAGCACCGCTGTAGCTCCGGTCAACCAACTCGCCGGGTCCTTCGCAGCCAAAATCGTGTTGAGCGTCCCCGACGTCGAATTCGACGTCGACATTGCACTTTCCTTCAACACGTCGGCTGATGCAGCGACGGCAACACTCGATATCAACGACGGTATTGCCAACAATCCAATCGCTCTTTCGATCGCTGGTGGCCCGTTCGTAAAGGGTGTCATCGGCACCACCGCTGCTCCTGCAAAGCTCACGGTCGAAGGCCAAACCATCGAAGGCATCTTCGGTGTCGAGGTCCGCGAAGACACCAACGACGCCTCGACCGTCACGATCTCGGTCAATGACGCCAAACTGGCCTTTGGTCCCGACCCGCTTGCACCGCTGGTCACGTTCGAAGCCGACGAGGGTCTGTTCATCATCAACGACGCAGGGTTCGCTGGCTCGATTGATACCACCATCAAGGTTGCTGCAGACGATGTGGCCATCGACGGCCAAGCCTCGATCCAGGTCAACACCGGCGATGCCCAAGTCACGCAGATGTTCGAAGCTGGCGGCGAAACCACCGTGCTCAATGTTCCTGCAGGTCCTTACGTCCGAGTCGACGGCGCCCTCGACTTCAATGTGCTTGGTCAAAAGCTCAGCGGTTCGTTTGCCTTCGAAGCTGCCGGCAACGACGTTTCCATCACCGCAAGCAACGTGTCTGCAAGCTTCGGTGTCGGTATCGCAGGCGACGTCGCTAACCCATTCGTTGGGGTGAAGTTCTCTGGCGGCGCTGGCCTGCTGGTGCTCAATAACGACGGCCTCGTCGCAAGCTTGTCTGGCCGGGCTGAGCTCATCGGCGTCGACGGCATCGTGCTCTCCGCTGAGATGCGCCTTGATCTCAAATCGTTCTTCACCGCAGCACCACTGACCTTCACCCTGCCGAACGAAGACACCATCGAGCTCGACGCTGGTGACGAATATGTCAAGATCACTGGCGAGACGACGATCGACATCGTCGACGCATTCGAACTCGCCGGCGAGTTCGCTGTCACCGCGAACCTCAATTCGGATCCAGCCATTGGCGCCGAGATTCTGCAGATCACCGCACGCGGCGTATCGGTGTTCGTGGGAGTGCCTGACGGCGCCGGCGTGCAGGTCTCCGACGGCGAGTTCGCCCTGACCCTGACCAAGACCGCTGACCCATCGCTGCCTGACTTCGATGTCAACGTCGCTGGCAAGGTAAGTCTCGCTGGTCTCGGCGGAGCGATCACGGCATCGGGCGATGTTGTCGCAACCGCAACCGGCCGCACCGTGGCCAACGAACGCATCACCAGCTTTGTGATCGCAGGGACCGTCGACATCAACACGGTGCTCGGCACGTTCACCGGATCACTTGAGTTCACCCGCGACGGCAACACTAGCGACGTGATGGCAAGCGGCACCGGCATCAGCTACTTCATAGGCAGCGGCAGTATCGACGACACCGCAACCTCTATTGGCTTCGGTATCGATGCTGCCCAGTTCGACCTCGCTCTCAAGAGCGACGGGACCCACGCCTTCAAACTCAGCGGCGACGTGCGCACGGTTGGCCTTGACGGTATCCAGGTCTCCGGTCTCCTGGCCGTCGAGCAAAACACCCACGCAGTCGACCTTCTCGGTGTCGAAGCTGGCAGCCTCCAGGTTGGCGGCGAATTGGTGCTCGTCGTGACCGACCCGAGCGTCAGGCTCGAAGGCTCCTTCGCAATTGAAAAGTCAGTCGCTGGTCCCGATGGCCTTCTGGGCAACGACGACGACGTTCCCGAATTGTTCATTGCCGCCACCGGCGTGCGGGTCGCAGTACAGACCGATGCAGGCATCGGCTTCGAAGTCGCCGACGGCGAACTTGCACTGTTGCTCACCGAAGCAGGATTCGCCTTCGACGCAAGCGGCTCGGTTGCACTCATTGGAGTCACCGGCGTTGCAGTCGAAGGCACATTCGGCGCCCAGCTCAACACCCTTAAGGACGCAGCGAATCAGGACATCGCCGTATCCCGCAGCATCACGGTTGGCGGTACCACCAAGGTCCTCGATCTCGGCGAAGGCATCGCTCGCTTCAGCGGCCAGGACATCAAGCTCATCGTTGCCGACCAGGTCCTTACCGGTTCGTTTGTTGTTGCGAAGTCGCCGACCGAGCTCACCGTCTCGGTCTCCGACGCACACTTCGCCCTTGGCTCCGAGAACCGCCCCTTCGTCGAGCTGACAAATGGTGCTGGCGATCTTGTGATCAACGACCAGGGCATGGCTGCTCGGATCACCGGCAGCGTTGTTGTCGATATTCCTGGTGTCGAAGTCGACGCCGTCCTCGAACTCGAAATCAACCAGGGCGCACTCAACGTGCTCGGCCTCGATGCCGCTGACTACATCCGGGTTCGTGCCCAGTCAGCCGCAACTGATCTCGCCGAACCAGCCAAGCTCGTCATTGCTGACCAGACCATCACCGGCGTGTTCTTGTTCGAGCAGACAACAGTCGGAACCGAGCAGATCATCAAGGTCGCAGCGACCGATGTGGCGATCGACCTTTCCGTCGTACAGATCACCGGCGCCAGCGGCGCCATCGTCATCACTAGCACTGGCGTGGCCGGCATGCTCAGCATCGACTCACTCAGCCTCAACGACATCCCGGGCATCACTGCCGAGGGCAGCGCCGAGGTATACATCAACACGAATCCGACCGCAGTCATCGAGTCATTCGATCTCGGCGATGTCGATCCTCTCGTGCTGGATCTCCCTGCCGGGCCATTCGTGCGAGTCGAAGTCACCGTTGCTGAAAACGGACTGCAACTCGATATCGGTGGCGACATCGCTGCGGTGACCGCAAGCGGCATCGTGGCCGTCGAGCGCAAAACTCGCGATGATGGCAGCCAGGTCACGATCGTCGGCATTCGTGACTTCGCCGCATCGGTCACCATTGGTGGCCCGGGCGGAGCAACCGCCGAGGTCATCAACGGTGTTGGCTCCTTCGTTGTTGTCCCGAGCGATCCTGATACCAACCCATCAGGCGGCATCGCCGGTCTGATCACCGCCGAAGCCAGCATCGATATCGCCGACGCCGCCAGTGCCGGTGGCGCCCTCTCGATCCGCATGAACACCAGCGGGCTTGCCGTCGACGAAACCATCACTGTCGGCGGCCGCGATCTACCGATCCGTTTCGGTGACTCCGAACGAAATGTCTTCCAAATCTCGATCACGGGTCTGTCACTCAACATCGGCGACTTCGTCACGGTCGAGGGCGATATCACCTGGGACGGCGACACCTTCGCCGGCGCGAACCTCGAAGTCTTCCTTGGTCAAGGTCCCGTGCGCCTCGACAACGGTGACATCAACCCACTCGCAACTGGTGTTCTACTCACCAATGCAACGATTGCCTTGCGCCGTTCCGCCGGCAAGTACGCCCTCAGCGCTCTCGGCACGATCTCTGTTGTCGGCATCGCCGACGTCAGCATCTCCGGCACCGCCCAAGTTCGCTTCAGCAACCTTGGCATTGGCATCAACACCGACGAGATCCTGACGATCCCAGGCAGTGACACCGATGTCGTGCTGCTCGTGGACAATGGTGTGGCCGAGTTCACCGGCACCGACCTGGCAATCACTGTCTTCGGCCAGCAACTTCGGGGCGACTTCACATTCAGCAAGACTGGCACCGGTCAGGGCAGCACTGTCACCGTTGTTGCCGAGAACGTCAGTGCAAACTTCGGTGGGGGAGCGGTAACACTCGCAAACGGCGCCGGCGGCTTCGTGCTCTCAGCAGCCGGTGTTGCAGCGGCTGTTTCGGGCGATGTCACGGTAACCACGCCGAACGTCTCGTTCGAAGGCACGACTCCTGGTTCTGCACTCACGTTCGCTCTTGAAGTCAACAACACCGGCGCCGCTGATGCTGTTCTCGGCCTCGACGCTGGCAACTACCTGCGTCTCGAAGCCGATGGCAAGCTGATCATCGCCGGCCAAACCCTTGGTGGCACCTTTGCCATCGAGCAAGTAACCAACACCGACGGCGCCAGCATCACTCGCATCGCCGCTCGCAACGTCACGATGAACCTTGGTGGGGTCGTCGACCTGGCCGCCGGATCTGGCTCCTTGCTCATCACCGATGCCGGTATCGCCGCTCGCATCGCTGGCACCGTCGCTATCACCGCCGACGGCATCGATACTGCAGGTGCAACGTTCACCGTTGCTATCAACACGATGACCACCGCAGTCGACGAGACGTTCCGAGTCGATGGCGAAGACATCACCCTGGTGCTGCCTGCCGCCGTTACCGGTCCTTACGTCCGAGTCGAAGCGACCGACGTCAACATCTCAATCGGCGGCCAAGCGCTTCGTGGTGACTTCGCCTTCGAGAAGACCTCGTTGTTCGACGGCACCGATGCTGTCCTGCTCGCCGTCGCCAACGTCGAACTCGTTCTCGGCGACGCTGGCACTGCATCGCTCAGCCTGACCAATGGCGAAGGTGCTCTCCTCGTGCTGCCAACCGGCGTCGCCGGAAGCTTCGCTGCCGACCTCGCCGTCGCTATCCCCGATGTCACTATCCGAGGCAGCGTCAAGGTCGAACTCAACCAGACCGGCGTCGAAGTCCACCAAACCTTCCTGGTCGGCACCGATGAGATCGACATCGACTTCGGACCACTCGAAGCAGCCGACTTCGTTCGAGTTGCGATCCGCAACGGTGAACTCGACATCTTCGGTCAGACACTGACCGGTAACTTCGTGTTCGCCCAGTCTGCGCCCGGCATCGAAATCGCTGCGTCGAACATCGGCCTAAACCTCGGCGATGGAGTCGTCACCGTCTCCAACGGTTCTGGCGCCTTCTTGAGCACCGCCGATGGTGTCGCTGGAGCGCTTACCGGCAACGTGGCCTTCGGGATCGACGACATCTCCGTCGCTGCCACCCTGACCATCGAAGTAAACACCACCGGCGCCGCCGTCATCGCCACCGTGGGCGACGTAGGTCTTGATCTGGATGCCGGCCAGTACGTCCGAGTCTTCGGTCAGCAAGTTGTTGTCGACATATTCGGCCAAAGCGTCACTGGTGACTTCACCTTCGAACAGGCCACCACCGTCGACGGCGCCAGCGTGGTGCGGGTCGCCGTGGCGGCAGTCACGCTCACCATCAGCACCGGAACCGGCGCTACCGCCGAAGACATCGTCACCGTCACAAGCGGCGAGGGCGCCTTCCTGCTGACCGACGCCGGTGCTGCCGGCACTCTCAGTGTCTCGGCTGCACTCACGATCCCTGGCATGCCTACGCCAGCCGCCTCGGTCGACAACGTCACCATCAGCTTCAACCTCACGCCCGCCCCGGTCACCGAGACCTTCGTGATCCCGGGTGTCGCAGGTAGCACCACGGTCGAACTCGACCTGCCGGCTGGCAAGTTCTTCCAGGTCACCGTGATCGGGCTCACCGTCGATCTCGACGGTGTTCTCGACATCACCGGCGACTTCTCGATCACCCAGAGCACCAACGACGACGGTTCGGCCACCACGGCGCTTGGTATCACCAACTTCTCAGACACCTTCGATACCGATGAACTGCACGGTGCCGACGGCCTGGAGTGCATATTCGGTGCCGGTGCTGGTCTCTACCTTGACCAGACCGATAGTTGCATCGCTGTGACCGACGTTGAAGGTGCCTTCGTGATCACCGAAGCTGGCGTCGCCGGCGTCGTGTCTGGTCACGGCATTGGCACGCTCGGCGTGGTTGCGGTCGAGGGCACCGTCAGCGTCCGAATCAACAAGACCGGCGCTGCCGTTGATGAAACAGTGCAGGTCGGCGCACGGTCGATTCCGATTCGTTTCGGCGAAGACGAGGGTGACCTCATTGCCGTCTCCGTTTCCGATGTCACGCTCCGCATCGGTGACTTCGTTGAGATCTCTGGCGACGTGTCCTTCACCGGCAACACCTTTGCTGGCACCAACCTCGAAATCTTCCTCGGTGATGGCCCCGCCCGCCTCGAAAGCGGCGACATCAATCCACTCGCAACCGGTGTGCTCCTCACCGATGCAACGATCGGTCTGGTCAAGGTAGAGACCAGCACCGGCGACGAATATGCACTCCAGGCCGTCGGCACCGTGCAGTTCATCGGTATCGAAGGTGTCACCATCTCCGGTACGGCCGTCGTCGCCGTCAACACGACCGGTATGGCGATCAACGAATCGCTAGTGATCGAAGGCAGTAGCGCTGACCCGGTCGCCGTGGTCTTCGAGACCGCAGATCGTGTCACCAAATTCGAAGCACTAAACGCCAACCTGAGCGTCGCTGGCCAGTCGCTCGTGGGCAGCTTCTCCTTCGACCAATCAAGCGACGGCACACTCCGCATCGCCGCCACTGAAGTCTCGCTCACTCTGGGCGACGGAACGAACGGCATCGCCGTCACCGACGCTGGTGGCACATTGCTCGTGACCCCAGCTGGTGCTGCGGGTCAACTCCAGGGCACGGTCGAACTGTCATTCCCTGACATGGACATCTCTCCTGAGGCCAAGGCCGCCTTCGCCATCTCGATCAATACCACCATGGCGCCGGTGAACGAGACCTTCACAGTCGGCACCGAAACACTGACCCTCGATCTGCCGGTAGGCCCGTTCATCCGGGTCGAGGCCACGGACATCACGCTCGCAATCGCTGGCCAGAGCTTGAGCGGAAACTTCGCCTTCGAACAGAGCACCAACACCGACGGCACCTCGCTCGTAACCGTGGCTCTCACCAACGTCTCGTTGAGCCTGGGTGCTGCCGACGAACCAATCGCCACACTCACGAACGGCGAAGGCCTCTTCGTAGTGAAACCAGCTGGCTTGGCCGGCCGCCTTGCAGGCACCGTCGAAGTTGCCGTCCCGGGTGATGGCTTCGTCTTCACCGGAACATTCGGCATCGAAGTCAACACCACCAACCAGCCGGTTGAACAGGTCTTTGTGATCGGCGATGAGATCGTCACGCTCACCATGGACCGAGCGAACGCCGTGCGTGTCGTCGGAACCAATGTCTCGCTTGCCGTCGCTGGCCAGACACTGACCGCCGACTTCGCCTTTGAACAGGTCATCGATGCCGAAGGTGTGAAGTCAATCCGGGTCGCGGTCACCAACGGAGCCATCGACCTCGGCGATGGCCTCGTCACAGTCAGCAATATCGAGGGTGCGCTCTTCATCTTCGAAGAGAAGGTCACGCCGGCCTCTATTGGTGTCACCCGACTTGCTGCAACGCTTAGCGCAGACGTCGCCTTCGACTTGCCAGACGTTGAGTTCGTGGGCGACTTCGGCATCACGATCAATACCTCGACCGAAGCTGTTGACACCAGCTTCGTTGTCGGCGCAACCACGGTCGATCTCGCCGTCGATGCTGGTCCGTACCTGCAGGTCACCGGAACCAATGTCAGGCTCACGGTTCTCGGCCAGAGCCTCAGCGGCGACTTCTCGGTCACCCAAACCACCGACACCACCACAAGCACTTCGATCCTCGTTGTCACCGTCGATAAAGGGTCGATCAATCTGGGTGGCGGCACTGCGCTCGTCCAAGTAACTGACATCGCAGGTTCGATCACGGTGACCAACGCTGGTATCGCCGCCAGCCTCGCCGCCCAGGTCGACATCAGCCTGCCGGGTATCACACTCTCGTCGGCCTTCTTGCTTGAGATCAACACCGGTACCGATCCCGTTGCGAATGACCTGGTCAACCTGCCAGGCGGACAATTCCTGCGTCTGAGCGCAACCGGCGTTGACATCGACGTTGTCGGCCAACAGCTACTTGGTGACTTCACCATCGAGCAGCTCACCCAGACCGGCGGAAGCAGCTTGACCCGCATCGCTGTTGCCAACGTGAGTCTCGACCTTGGCGACGGTCTCGTACAAGTCACCAACGGAAACGGCTTCTTCGTGCTCTCGGGTGCCGGCGCAGCTGGTCGCCTTGCAGCCACCGTCTCGGTCACGATCCCCGACGTCAGCTTCAGCGGCTCCTTCGAACTCGAAGTCAACACCACTACCGCCGCGGTCGATGAAGTCATCCGCCTGGGCGCCAGTACGACAACACTTTCGCTACCAGTCGGTCCGTACCTGCGAGTCGCAGGCACCGACGTGCGCCTCACGCTCGGCACCCAGTCGATCAGCGGCGATTTCGCCTTCGAACAGATCACGACCGACGACGGGCCTCTCGTCAAGATTGCGGCCACCAACGTAGGCCTCGCAATCAACGATGGTTCGACCGATCTGCTCACGTTGTCTAACGGCACCGGCACACTCGTCGTGTTGCCAACGTCAGCAGTCGCCGCCGCAGGTGTAACCGGTGGCATCGCCGGCATCATCGAAGGCACTGTTGCCCTCGGGATCACCGGAGCATCCCTCATCGGAACCCTCCGAGTCGAGTTCAACAAGACCGGCGACGTCGGTCAGTCCATCGACGAGACGTTCCAGGTTGGTGGCGAGACCGTCACGCTCGAACTCGAAGCGGGCAATTATGTAACCGTCGCCGGAACCAACATTGCACTCGAGATTGCCGGACAGCGACTGTCGGGCGACTTCAGCTTCACCCAGAAGAACATCGTCACTGCGGCCGGCGGTACCCAGTCGGTTCTCGAAATTTCCTTTAGCAATGTTGTTGTCGCCTTCGGCGACGGCACCACCGACTATGTCGTTGTCTCCAACGGCAACGGCGATCTGTACGCCGCAGGCGACGAGCTATGGGGCCAGTTCGACGGCGAAGTTGCCGTCAATATCCCCGATGTCGATATCACCGGCGCCTTCAAGATTTCGTTGAACAACACCGCTGGAGCCAAGCAGTTGGTCACCTCGGCCGGGACCGTCACCGTCGCAACCGGGTTCCGCATCGAAGCGATCAACCCGACGATCGACATTGCTGGTCAAACAATCAGCGCCTCCAAGGTCAGCATCGGCCAAGACTCCTTCGACGACTCAGCGTCGCTGGCGATCGTGGTCACCGACCTGGTCCTCGCATTCGGCCCCGCTGGCGCTCCGATCATCACCGCAACCGCCGATGTCGCTTCGTTGCTGATCACACCGTCCGGCATCGCTGCTCACATCAAGGCTGGGGTCACGGTCGTCCTTCCTGGAACCCTCGGTCTGATCGTTGAAACCGCATGGATCCGAATCAACACCGGGCTCGCTCCGGTCACTGCCGAGGAGCTATCGCTCACGGTCGACACCGACTTCGGTCCTGATCTCGCCTCGCTTGACCTCGCACCGGGCCCGTTCTTCGAAGTCGCCATCAAGGATTCGACGCTGACGATCGGTTCCGCTCCGGACGAGCTCACCATTGGTGCTGACTTCTACTTCCGTCAACTGACACAAGAAGATGGCACCGAAGTCACGTTCTTCGCAGTGGACAAACTGACCTTCCAGTTCGACGCAAACAACGGTGTACAGAACGGCACCGGCGCCTTCTTGATCTTGCCAGCGGACCCTGCGGTAGCAGGATCCGGTGGTGTCGTCGCCCTTATCTCTGGCGATCTCAAGATCGGCGCCGGAGGCTCGACCAGCGGGGGAGCGAGCCTCGAATCCAAGGTCGGCGTCGAATTGAACACGACACGCCTGGTAGTCAACGAGTCCGTCACTGTGGCCGGACGTACCTTCGTCTTCGACATGCCGGCATCGGGTGCAACCGTTACCGATCCGTATGTCAACTTCGCACTTGAGAACGTTTCACTCAAGATCGCTGACTTCTTGATCATCGAAGGCGACTCGATCGCCTACACCACCGTTGCTGGCGGCCAGGAGATCGTCCTCGAAGGTGTCAGTGCCTTCGTAGGTCAGGGTCCCGCACTCATCGACACAGGCACTGTCGACCTCGCTGGCGACCCGATCTTCCGCATCAACCCCGCTGCACAAGGCGTCTACCTGAGCAACTTGTACGGCTACGTGCTGAAGTTCACCGATGGCACGTTCTTGATGTACGCCGAGGGTGATGTAGAAATCCTCGGATTGCCTGGCGTAACAGTTGCCGCCCGTGCTCAAGTCCAAATCTTCACTGGCACGACGTTCGTCGACAAGGCTGGCGTCAAGATCAATGCAGCAGGCGATCTCGTCACCCTTTCGAACGACACGGCCAATCGCGGCAACGCTCCCTTCCGTGTTATCGAAGCCGACATGATCCGAGTCGGTCTTTCTGGCACGACCCCGGAGCCGACCCTCACCGATCCTGAACCTGCCCTGAATCCAAGCGCCGAGATTTCGATCGCTGGCCAAACACTTCGGGGCACGATGGCCTTCGAGAAGGTCGGCGACACCACCACGCTTATCCTGGGTGGCGCAGATCCGTCCGAGTTCGTCGAACTCGCACTCGGCGGCGACGGCACGACAGCCGGGTCACCGTTTGTTGTGAAGGTCGGCCAAGGCGAAATCACGCTCGACCCGGCCGGAGCCGTGGCTGCGATCCGCGACGCATCTGCCTCCATCAAGATTCCAGGCTCAACCAACGTCGAGGTCACGAACGTTTCGATCTACGTCAACACCCAGTCGGTACCGGTCGTCAATCCTCTGGACGCTGCCGAAACGTTGTTGCCTGGCGTCCGGGTCGAAGCAACCACTGACCTCACACTCTTCGAGCAAAAACTCAGCGGCACGTTCACCTTCGAACAGGTCAACCTGCCAGCAACCGCCGATCCAACAGGTGCCCCTCCGACCGCCGTGCGTGTTGGTGCCTCTAACGTCTCACTCGAGCTCGGTGCAACCGCCAACACACCAGCGATCGTGAGCCTCGCAGGCGGCAGCGGCCTGTTCTTGATCACCGATGCCGGCTTTGCCGGCACCGCATCGGGCAACGTCACGCTCGCCGTACCTGGACTTGACGAAGCAGACTTCGTCCTGATCGGCGATTTCAGCCTGGCGCTGAACACCTCGACCGCTGCGGTAGCGCAACAATTCGAAATCAACGGCGAAACCAAGATCCTCAACGTTCCCGCTGGTCCATACTTGCGCATCGCTGGCAACGATGTCGACGTCCGCCTTCTCGGTCAGCGTCTCTCCGGTAACTTCTCGTTCGAGAAGGCCGGCGACGCCATCAAATTCGCGGTCAGCGATGTATCTCTCGGGCTCGGCGATGGCACGACCGACTTTGTCTCGCTCACCGGCGGCGAAGGTGCCTTCATCATCACGCCGAAGTCCGCACCTACCGCTACTGACGGGGGCCTGGCTGGTCGTATCGGTGGCACCGTGAACGTAACGATTCCGAACGTTGACCTCGAAGGCACGTTCACGCTGTCGGTCAATGGCACCGAGGCCGAGGTCGATGAGACCTTCAATGTCGGCGCCCCCACCTTGACCCAGGCACTCGCGGTACGAGATGTCAACGGTGACAACATCGATGACCTCGTCATCGGCACCTACGGCCAACAGAACAAGTTGTTCCTGGGGCTCGCCGGGGGAGCGGGCTTCGAAGCATCTGAGTTCGAGTTCAGCGTCGAAGACAACACCACGGCGATCCTGCTCGCGGACATCGATGGCGACCTTGACCTCGACCTGATCGTTGGCAATAGCGGCGAGACCAACCTGACCTACGAGAACCTGGGTGGTGTTGGTGCTGCCTGGCTCGGCTTCGGTGCTGCGAACGAAATTTCAGTCGACGCGAAGAACACCACTGCGCTGGTACTCGCTGACATCGACGATGACGGCCACGACGATCTGGTAGTGGCCAACCTGCTCGAGGCCAATCGCCTGTACCTGGGTGATGGCACTGGTGGCTTCGGCGCTGGCTCCGATATCGGCGACGAAAACGACCCGACATCATCGATCGCCGTCTCAGATCTCAACGGCGACGGCCTCCTCGACATCGTTGTTGGCAACCGCGGCCTTCAGAACCGGGTTTACATCAACGGCGGCGAATACATCGACACGGCCCCTGATCCCGATGTCGTGACCCGAGTTACCTTCCTCAGCCCTGTGGCTGTTGGTGCGGAGTTCGACGACACGAACGACATCACAATCGGCGACGTTGATGGCGCAGACAGCCTCGACATCGTTGTCGTGAACGATGGCGAAAACGCCGTCTACTTGCTCGATGTCGACACTGCCACGATCACCGTTGCTCTCGCAGCCAATACCACCCTCGGCAACAGCAGCGTCGCAGCCTTCGTTGCCCAGCTTCAAGGTGTTGTTGACGCCGCAATCGATGCCATGTCCGGAGCCGACGAGCTCGGACTCGTAGCTGGCGACATCGTCGTCGAACTCGACGGCGACGACATCGTCATCCGCCTTGCCCAGACGGCAACGACGGCAGGCATCACATTGGGTAGCACAACAGCAGCGGCCGCCGAGCTCAACCTCAAACGAGACGAAGAAGACGACACCGCCCTAGAGGTCGACTACGCCTACAGCCAGACACTCGACATCGTTCGCATCCTGAGCGCAGATGTGATCACGTTCGGTGATGCGGCCGACAACAGCACCGCCGTTGAGCTCGTCGACGTAGATGTCGACGGCGACCTCGACTTCGTGGTCACAAACAACGGCTCGCTCAGCTACGTGTACCTCCGTAATGGAGCGACAGCCCTGACCGACACCGCCTCGTTTGCCGCAGCGTTCACCACAACAGCAATTGGCGACGACACCGACGATCCAAGCAACGCAAACTTCAGCGCTGCGACCACTGCCGTAGCGGTTCGGGATCTCGACGGACAGGGCAACCTTGACATCGTGACCGGCCAGACCGGTGACAACACGATCGTGTTCCTCAACAACACCGACTTCACCGGCAGCGCCGTCGGCTCAACGGTGTCAATCGCCACCAACGAGATCCGCCTGGTGCTTCCGGCTGGCAAATTCCTTCGCCTTGAGGGCACAGAGATCGACCTGACAGTCGCTGGCCAAACCCTCACCGGCAACTTCGCCTTCGAGCAAAAGACCAAGCCCAATGGCCAGCGGGTTGTTGTGGTCGCTGTGACCGATGCACAACTCAACCTGGGCGATGGCCTGGCAGTTGCAACGATTACCGAAGGTGCCCTCGTCATCACCCCAACCGGCATTGGCGGCAAGCTCTCGGCAACGGTCGACATGGACCTAGGCAACGCACTTGTCCTCGACGACGCACGGGCCAACATCGAGATCAACAACACGAACGCAATCATTCGTGACTCCATCGTGGTCAACGGCGACGAGATCGTCGTCGATCTCCCTGCCGGTCCGTACGTGCGGGTCGAAATCCTCGGTGCTGAAACCGACGTTCTGAATACACCTGACATCGACAAGACGGTCGCCCGCCTCACGATCGCTGGCATCGAACTGGCTGGCAAGTTCGTCTTCGAACAGACGACCAATGCTCGGGCTGAGACCATTGTCAAGGTCGCTCTCTCCGATATCTCGTTCGGCTTCGGCCCGGTCATGGTCTCCAACGGCTCGGGCTTCTTCGTGGTCCTACCGACCGGCTTGGCTGGCACCTTGCAGGCCACCGTTGATGTCACCGTGCCCGGCGTGGCTGTTAGTGGCACGTTCGGCGTCGAGATCAACAACACAGGCGCCGCTGTCGAAGAGTCCGTCGTGCTCGACGGGGTCACCAAGACACTTGACCTAGTTGCCGGGCCGTACGTACGAGCAACCGGCGTGGGCGTGAGCATCGGCATCGCTGGCGTCACACTCAGCGGCAACTTCGGGTTCGAACAGGTCGCCGATACAAGCTTAGGTGCAGCACCCAACGCCAAGATCACCGCAATCATCGCCGACAACGTGACCCTCGATCTCGGCACTGATGTGCTTGAAGTCTTCGACGGATCCGGCTTCTTCTTGATCACCAGCGCTGGCATCGCTGGTGCGCTCGCTGTGTCTGCCCGCATCAATGCTGGCAGTGCGTTCGGCCTCGAAGGTCGCTTCGCTCTAGAAATCAATCAGACCGGCGCCACGGTCAATCAGACCGCGGAACTCGGTGGCGAGACCCTGACACTCAACGTTGGCGCCGAAGATGTGCTTGCTGTCGAAGTCACCGGCGTCGTGCCTGGTAGCCCCGCAGTTCTTACGGTTGCGGGTCAGACCCTCAAGGTTGACCTGGTTCGTTTCACCCAGACGGTTGCGGCAGGCGTCGACGGTCTCACCGGTACGGCCGACGACGAAACCACGATCACGATCGATGCCCAAGGCATTCAACTCGACCTCGGTCCGGAAGACGGACCAGCGTTCGTCGAAGTCCGCAACGGCGTCGCCGTCTTCGAGATCACCTCCGAGGGCCTCGCAGGCTTTGTAACGCTCACCGATGGTGCAGCTGGTCCGGCCTTCAAGCTTGCTGCCGGCCCAGTCACGGCGATGGCCAGTGGCGCCACCATCCTGATCAACACTCGCCCAACCGCGGCAACTATCAGTTCGTCCGGAACTTCGCCAGTCAGCTTCGATCTACCTGGTGGCCAGTTCATCAAGGTCGAGGTCCTCGACCTCAAAATCGAACTCGACTTCGGCATCACCCCCGTCGTCCTTCAAGGCCGCTTCACGTTTGAGCAGTCGACCGTCGACGGAGCCACCGTGCTCAAGGTCGCTGTCGCCGGCGTGCGTCTCGACCTGCTCGGCGATTCAACAGAAGACCCCAACGACGGCACTGTTGTCTTGTCGAACGGCACCGGCGGACTGCTCATCGATGACCTCGGCCTTGCAGCTTCGATCTCTGCCACGGTTTCGGTGAACGCCGGAACCGGCTTCTCCTTCACCGGCACGTTCGGCCTGTCGATCAACAACCGCATCACCGTGGACGCAACCGACACGGTCGCAGCGATCGACGGCGCTGTCAGCGAGACATTTATCTTCGGCGACAACATCGTCGACCTTGACCTCCCTGCCGGACCATTCCTTCGCATCGAGGGTTCTGGTATCGAGATGAACCTCGGCGGCCAAGCGATCAAGGCCAACTTCTCGTTCGAGAAGAGCACCTCAAAGGTCGTGACTAATCCGAACCGTGCCGACGGCGTCGCCCCCACATACGGTGCCGAGCGGGATGTCATTAAGGTTGCCGTCTCGGGTCTCGAGTTCGCCATCGGTGATGGCACAACTGACTTCGTGGTCGTCTCCGGCGGCACCGGCAACGTGGTCCTCTACCAAGGCAACGCTGCAGGCGAGTTTGCCGCAACTGTCGATGTCCAGGTCCCTGGCGTCAACTTCGTCGGCACCTTTGGTGTGCAGTTCAACAACACCGGTGACGACGTCAACGAGACGCTGACCGTCGGACGCGATGACAACGACTACCCAGTCGAGGTTGAGCTCAACATCGACGGCGATGTCGAGTTCCGGGTGTATGGCCAGAACGTCAAGCTCGAAGTTGAAGGTCAGACACTTGAGGGAAGCTTCGCCTTCTCGAAGTCCGAAACACTCGATGCCCTCGGCAATCCGATTCGCAGCGTCATCAAGATCGCTGCAACCGATGTGTCGCTCGGCCTTGGCGATGGCACGACCGACTATGTCTCGGTAACCAACGGCCAGGGTGCCTTTATCGTCTCGTCGAACTTCGGTCTCGATCCGGAAACACAACGTCCGATCTCGGGCATGGTCGGGTCGCTCAGCGGCGATGTCGACCTCAACCTGCCGGGTGTAGAACTCACTGGGAACCTGGCGGTCAAGTTCAGCAATGTGGCCACCGACGTCAACGAGACCGTGGCCATCACGAACTCCGCTGGGGTAGAAGTCAACATCCCGGTCGTGGTCGCCAAGGGTCCTTTCCTAAGCGTCGAGGTCACCGGCACGACCGACCTCGATGGCGACACTGCGCTCGAAGCTGGCTTGATCATCGCTGGCCAAACGCTGCACGTCGAAAAGATCACCCTTGAGCAGCTCACTGCTGCCAATGGCACCAAGCGGGTCCGCCTGCTCGTCGAAAACATCGGCATCATCCTCACCCAGGACACGCCGAGCGGCCCCGACGAGATCTTCCGTCTCGACTTCGCTCAAGCTGCACTGCTCGTCACCCCACAGGGCATCGCTGGAGAGCTACGAACCTGCACCGTTGCCGACATTGCTTCGGATAGCTGCGTAAGCCCGTTCGCCCCGAACGGCCTCGAGCTTGCCCAGGACATCACGCTGGACGTCGACTATGTCACGCTCCAGATCAACAACTTGCCTGTCGCTGTCAAGGAAACATTCGACGGCGTCAATGGCCCCGTAGTTCTCGACCTGCCAGCTGGGCCGTTCGTCCGAGCCGAAATGGTGGGCGCAACGCTCAACGTTGGTCCAGTCGCACTCAGCGGCAGCTTCGCCTTCGAACAAGCCGAACAAGTCCGGGCCGGTGATACAACCAAGATCACCAAGATCGGCCTCTCCGGTGTCAGCCTGACGATCGACGGCCAAGATCTGGTCAAGGTCTCCGGCGCATTGATCCTTGTACCAACCGGCTACAAGCGAGACGGCGCTCCTGCTGCCGAAGCTGCTTCCACCACAGGCGGCCTTGCTGGCGAGCTCCGAGCCGAGGTTGGCGTTGCCACCGATGGCTTCGAAGTCGGCGGCATCGTAAACGTGCAGGTCAACACCTCGGGCGTGACGGTCGAAGAGACGATCACTGTTGGTGAAACCGAAATTATCGTCAACGTCGGTGCCATCGAGAGCGGCTTCCTGGTTGAGGTTGGTGCGTCCTTTGGTCTCGACATCGGCGATTTCGTGCGCATCGAAGGCTCCGTGCTCTTCGGTTCCGGCGGAAGTTTCCGAGGCGAAGGCCTCCTGGTCTTCATGGGCCAAGGTCCGTTCTATGGCGATGACGGCGAACGGAACCCGGACGCCATCGGCGTGTTGCTGTCCAACGCCAGCGTGAACGTCATCAAGGGCGGCACCTCGGCAACTCCTACCTACGTGGTCTATGCCACCGGCGATGTTGAGTTCATCGGCCTTGACGGACTTGTGGTCGAGGCCACGGCAACGATCAAGTACAACTCGACCACCGATAACTATGCGGCGGTCGGTACCCAGTTGGTACTCAACGGCGGAGGCCTGACGCAGATCGCCGCCGGCATCGCTCAGTTCAAGGCCGAAAATCTCAAGATCGCACTCGGTGGCTATGTGCAGATCGACGGCACGGTCACGTTCACCCGTAAACCAAGCGGCGGCGTCGACGTAGCAATCGCCAACGGTTCGATCCAGGCAAACGTCAAGGGCCTGGGCTTCGACACCGGCGTTGACCGCAGCGACATCATCCGAGTGTCGGGTTACGCGAACTTCTCCATCGGCGGCGCCGAAGGATTCCGCCTGCAGAGTTTCCGTGCGAATGACTTCAGTCTCTTCGACGGCGGCGACACCGGCCCGGTCGATGGCGACCGTCCAACCTTCCAACCGACCGCTGACCTGAACAAGCCATTTACTGGCGAGGTCATCACCCTCAGTGATTTCAACCTGCTGGGTGTCATCGAAGTTAAGTTCAACGACCCCAACGAGGTTGGCTTGCTCGCTACGAGCATCACCGACACCACCGCCGAATTTGATGTCCTCATCAATGGTCAAGTTGCTCCTGGCTTCACCGTCAACGGCGTACCGACGCTCAAGATCGGTACGACCAACGTGTACCGCTACACCTTCACCGGTGCCATCGCCGTCGTCGGCGAATTGTCCATTGCCTTCCGCAGCAATGCCTTCCAAGACAACCAGGGCAACACCAACACCGCCGAGATTGAATACATCAGCCTGGTAAACCGCAATGCAGCCGGTGAGCTGCCGCTGCCCGCCCCGGTCGGCAAGCTCGCCAGCCCGGTCAATGGCTCATCGATCTCGGTTGGTGAACTCAGCGGCCAGATGTACATCGATGTCACCTACGTAAGCCGCGACGGCAGCCCAATCAACCTGGCGACCATCGACGGCAACGAATTCACCTTGACCGGAACGGCCGTCAACAAGGTCAAACTCCTACCGGGCACCGGTGGCATTCCCGACATCGCTGGCCAACCACTCCAAGTTGGCGCTGACACATTCCGCTATTTCCTCAAGCTCGACAAAGTGAATGCACCTCCGGGGATACTGGGGCAGGACGACGACGGCAACGGCAAGATCGACGACTTCGGTGAACGCGAGAAACTCTTCAAGGCTGGGGAACTCGAAGTGCGCTTCCGGGCTGGTTCGTTCCAGACTGAGGGAGGCGCCCTCTCGGTCGCTCGCACCGAAACAATCACCGTCGAAGCGAACCCCGCTGGACAAACCTCGCAGTCCGGCGCAATCAACCTCGGACCGCTGACCTTGCAAGGCCCAAGCATCGGCCTGGCCGACTTCGGCTTCAAAGACGGCCTGGTCATGTTGTCGATCGCCGTTGGCGTAGAGCGTGCGAGCTTGGCCTTTGGCGGAAGCCAGGGCAGCAGCGGTATCACCGCAGATCTCATCGGCGTCGTCGGCACCTTCGACATCGGTGTCGACGTGTTAGGTCTCTTCTCCGGCAATTTCCGGGTCGAAGTTCCTGGTAAGTGGAGCCTCAATGTGGCTTCGCTCGAAGTCGATATCCCTGATCTATTGCAGGTCACCGCCGAGGGCATCCGCATTGGTTATGACCCCGAGGCTGACAACACCCAAGAGCTCGTTCGTATCGACGAAGCCAACATCTTCTTGCCGAAGTTTGCCGTACGAGGCACCATCCGTTCGTTCGACCCCGATCCGAACATGCCAGACGTACCTGCCGTCGACGCCAATGGCGTGCCGGCGACCGCAGCCCAGCTCGCTAACAACGCAAAACCTGGCCTAATCGTCCGGGGCAACGGCTTCTCGATCGGTAACGCTGAACTCTGCCTTGGTTGCGAAGGCGTCGACGCCAGTTCGACCATGCAGAACACTGATGCCAACGGCAACACGGTTGCTACCACTGACATCAAGTTCGGCAGCATTCTGACACTCGACGACATCCGCTTCGGCGTTACTAACTTCAACGTCACCTTCGGTCAGACGTTTGCCTTCACCGGTTCGATCTATATTGCTTCCGGCGGCGCTGAGCTGTTCCCAGAGAACGACAGCCTGACAATCCGGTTGACGGACCGCGATTCTGCGCAGGACGTTCGTTCTGACGGCAGCGTCGACGACGAAGCGCTGCGCATCGAGGTCGAGTTCGATGACGATGGCGGCTTCAAGGGCTTCATCTTCGAAGTCGACACCTTGCTTGTGTCCATCAATGACTTCGTGACGATCACTGCGGTTGGCTTCCGGCTCGACACAAGCGCAACCGGTACCGATCCACTGGTCGAGTTTGTCTCGGTCGGTGCCAAGGTAAAGATCGGTTCGCTTGAACTTGGGGGAGAGGCACGCAACTTCGCTATCTTGGGCAACGGCTCGTTCGACGCCCGTCCTGGGTTCGGCATCTTCCTCAGTGTTGGCTCCGCAAGCGGCTCTGGCTTCAACTGGCCGAGCTGGTTGCCAATCAAGATCCATGCTCTCGGTGTGGAGTGGGACGATTTTGACAACGCCCCTGAAGACTTCCTGATCACGCTCTCGGCCAGCATTACAGGTCTGCCTGCGGTTGCAGGTCTTGAGTTTGAAGGCCTCATCGAGGGCGTCAAGATCAGCCCAACACTGCTACTCCAAGGAAAGTTCCCGATCGTCGACATCGCATCGATCGGCGTCAGCGTCAGCGGCAAGATCTTCGGTGGTGAACTAGACGCAACTTTGATTGGCGGTATTCTCAAATTCAGCGAATCCGGCGCAGCTATCGACCAATTCGATAGGACAACGCCAGTTGCTGACCGCGTTTTCTTCATTGGTGTCGAAGGCGGATTTAAGCTGGCTGGCCTCGCTGGCCTCACTATCCAATTCGCTATGTCCGAGCTTGGCCCACTCGGTGTGCTCATCAGCGCATCGGTGCCGGGTGGCATCCTGCTGGAACCGACCACGGGTCTTTCGATCAACGACTTCACGGCTGGCGTCGAGTTTTTCAAGACACTTCCATCGATTACCGATCCGTTCGAGTTGCGAAACCCAGAGTTTGAGGCGCCGACTGACCTTTCGCCAGATGAGTGGCTTGCGTCGGTGAAGCAACAGGTCGTGACCCAGTACAACCTGGTCAAGGCCAACCCGGCAATGAGTGGCTTCGAGGCTGCCTTTACTTCGCCTATGACCATCACCGGTGGCGCAAAACTATTCTCGCTTTACCTGTCGAAGGAAGCATTTAACGGCGAAGTCATGATAAAGATTTCGACCGATGGCAAGTTCCTGATCTCGGGCAAGCTCAACTTCGCTGCTGACAACCTGAGCCTTAGCGCCAAGCTGTACGCAGACCTGTCAAACGTCGCCACCGGCGATGTGACCGTGTTGTTTCTGGCAGATCTGCCTGACCAAGCGCGCATCCTCACGATTCACGGCAAGCTCCAGATGGGCTTTGGGCCATCAGGCGGCTCACTCAATGTGGTGAGCGATGCCGAAGAGGTCACTACGGTTGCGATCCCGCCGACCGCCGCTCTTATCGACCCTGCCGCTGGCATGATCGATGCGAACACGTTGAACAGTCCAGATCACACGTTCAATGGCAAGAACTACATCGACGTCGACTTCCGAGCCGCCAACGGCTCCTCACTCGACTGGGCCTCGATCGAAGACGCGGCCGCAGAGTTCACGCTCACGGCAAATGGCCGGGTCGTTGCGGTCGATGGCGTGCCAGTGCCGATCATCACTACGGTCTCAGCCGATGGAATGCTCACCACCGAGGCTCTGGTTCCAAACGCTGGCGAATCCATGGCTGACGCGATTCGCCGAACCGGTACGAGTCGTTTCCGCTACACCATCGAGCCGGGCGGAAGTGCTGCCTACCAGTTCGGCCTCGGCACAGTCACGGTCAGCTTCCAGGCCGACGGCTTCTCAACGACATCCATCACGCTCGAGTCGGGCACGGTGCTCGAAGGTGTCTCGAACGAGGCCTCGACGCTTGAGTTCACCGTCGAGGGTGCAACCGCAACGCTGCTCGACCCGGCTGCCGACGGCGGAATCGATATCACTGCCGTTAACGAACGCGGCTATCTCGACGTCCGATTCGCGCCGTCGGCTGGCGCCACGCTCAGCGCGAGCGATATCACCGATGCCAGCAACGAATTCGAACTGACCGGCGCTGGTGCCGCTGGCGTCACCGTCAACGGCGCCGCCACCTTGGTCGACGGAAACACCTTCCGGTATACGTTCGAGGGCGAATTCACCACAGGTGTCATCACCGCTGAGTTCATGGCTGGCCGTTGGATGGACGATGTCCATACCAACCGGGCCTTCAACCAGACGTTCGAAGTACGGGGCGCAACCGCCGACGTGATCGCTCCGACACCAGGCGGCACTATTGGTGTCGACGAGATCAACAACCTTGGCTATATCGAGGTCCGCTTCCAGGGCACGTCTGACGCAGCCATCGATGAGTCGACGATCGACGGCGATGAGATCATTCTGCGAGACAGCGAAGGCAACCTGGTCGCCATCGCAGCCATCCCAAGTCGGGTCGGCGAGTCAAACATCTATCGCTACGCAATCCTCGACACACTTGTTGTGGGCGCGTACGAAGTCGAAATTGTTGTCGGCAGCTTCACGGATACGGCACTCACTCCAAATGCCAACCTGGTCGAGATCGAGACCTTCACGGTCGGGCAGGCGACGGCCACATTGGCTGACCCGCTCCCTGGTGACGTCATCGATCGCGAAGCGCTCAACGAGCGTGGCTACATCGACGTCGAGTTCATCCCCGTCGCCGGTGCAGAAGTTGATCACGGTTCGATTACTGACGACGGACAAGAGTTCACCCTGACCGGGGCCGATGGCCAAAACGTTGGCATCCTCGGCGACGCCGTCCATGTCGAAGGCAACATCTTCCGCTACAGCTTCGGCGGCTCGTTCAACAGCGGCGAGCTGACCCTGACCTTCATCGAACGTTCATGGAACGACTGTCGCACCGTTACCGATGCCGGTGACACCGAGACGTGCGTCGATGCCAACCAGGGCACCGCGTCGTCACACGTGACCGACATCATCACGCAGTCCGAATCCTTCTTCATCGAGATCTCTGGCGGCATCCTGCTCCAGAGCGCAGGCCTCTTCGATGAGCCGCTGATCGAGATTGCGGCCCGTGCACGCATCGAGATCGACAGCACCCGCGAAGTCTTCTCGCTCGACTTCAGCGGCGAGCTTTCCATCATCAAGCTCGGCACCGTTGGCGCCACCGCCGGCAAGTTCTTCTTGGCGACTGGCGAAACCCCGAGCGGCAACCCAGAGTTCTGGGGCGTCATGACCGTCGAGACAAACTTCTCGGCGCTCGAAGAGTACGGCATCTTCTTGTTCGCCAAGGGAACGTTACAGATCAACCTCACTGCGTCGGAGAAACGCGAAACGCTCACGTTGCGCGGCCTTGGAGACAAAGGCGAAGACCTCACTCGTGAGTTCGTCTTGCCTGCCGCCAGCTTCGCGCTCGAAGTTGTGGGTGACGCCAGCATCCGAGCTCCTGGAACTAACACCGACCTCGTCTCACTCGGCGGCGCTTACTACATTGGCATTGACCCAACTGGCTTCACCATCTACGCAACTGCAAGCCTCAAGTTCGGCTCTGGCGACACTGCTATGACCTATGGCGAATCGACTGGCCTCATCATCGTCAAGACCGGCTTTGTCCGTGAGACGAACCCGAATACTGGCGTCGCTTCGTTCCGTTTCGCGCCTTCTGAGGCGGGAATCGGCATCGCTGCCAGCTTTACGGTTGGCTCATCCGCTGGTCTAGGAATCCCGGGTGTTGGTTCGATCTTCTCTGTCGCTGGCTCTCTCAACATCTCGCTCAACACCACGCTCAAAGACCAGTCATTCGATATCCCGGTGGCCTTTCATCGCTTGCTCGAGCCAGGCGAGCCAACAACGCTGAATATCTTCAAGTCTCGCCCTAGCCTCGACGGACAAGAACGAGTCGGCGCTCCTGCTGAGATCTACGTCGTCGCAACGATCAAAGCCAAACTCACCTTCCTCAACAGCTTCACTCTCGAAGGTTTCGTGCAGCTCGCTGTTGGTATTAGCCCGTCGGCGGGTCAAGCAACCTTCGCACTCACCGGTGCGGTCACCGGCGAACTCGGCTTCCTTGGTGCCGTGTCTGGAACACTGAACCTGACCGTATTCGTCGGCGTCAAGAATGGTGTGGTCGGCCGAATACAGCTAGCCCGCAACACTGGACTTGACGACATCTTCAACATCAAGGGTGAACTTGTTCTCGAGATCAATGCTGTAGCTAGCCTCGGCGGTGGTCAGTTCTTCAATGACGAACAGGTCGAGACCTTTCTGATCGGCGACGACGGCAAGTTTAAACGAGACGCAAACGGCAACTTCCTAGTAGGAACCGTCACGATTGAACCTGGTGTGAAGCTCCAGGTCTCCGGCGAGGTCATCATCGCTTCGGTCCTCGAACTAGAGGGCTACTTCAGCTTCGTTATCTCACCGACCAAGTTCGAAGTGATCATTGAGGCAACCATGTCGCTCGATCCATTCGGCTCACTTGCTGTCTCTGGTGGACTGCGCATTGACTCGAATGGTCTGGTGCTGCGAGCTTCGCTCACGCTCAATGCCAGCTTCGGTCGAGAACTCGGCCTCAAGTTCAGCGGTGGTGCATACCTCGGCGTGAACACCTCGAGTCAGGCACAAACCATCAACGGCCATGTGGTCGATAGCGGCTTGTTGGTGCGTATCGACGGTTCGGTCGAATTCCTCGGCTTCCTGAAGGCCAGCGGCTTCGCCGAGATTAAGATCACCTCTAAATCACTCGAGATCGAATTCGGCCTGGCCGTGGTTATCGGTCCGATCGAATTCTCGATTACCGGCGCCGCAGGTGTCTTCGGCGGTACCGATCCTGGTCTGGCCATGCGTCTCGCAGTGTCGGTCAAAGCTGATGTTGCCGTGATCGAGATCGAGGCGAGCGGCATGATCGAGTTCAACTCGACAAATACCAAACGCCTTGGGGTCGAACGCAAGTCGTTCACACTTGACGTGAACGGCCGAGTCTCGCTGCTCAAGGTCCTGAACTTCGACGCTGGTTTCAAGGTGGTTGTGCGAGACGGTGCCTGGCGTGTCGACTTCAATGCTGGCATTGACTTCTTTGGCTTGTTGACGATCGATGCCTACGGCTTCTTCGACTCGGGAGGGAATTTCGACGTGACGCTCGAGGGCGGATTCCGGATCGGTAGCAGCAGTTTCGGTCTTAGCGGCAACGCCAAGTTCCGTGTCTACAACTACGTCACCGATGGTGTCGACGGCAACCCGCATTATTCCTTCGGACTCAGTATTAGCGCCAGCCTGAAGGCGCGCCTGTTCGGTATTACGCTGGGTGGCGTCGGGTTTAACGCCTCCTTTACCGCCAGCGGGTCAGGCCGAGTCAAGATTGAACTCAGCCTCACCGTCCGCATCAAAGTCTTGTTTGTTACGATCAAAAAGAGCGCGAGTTTCACTGTGGGTTACCTGCAGTTGCCGGAGAAGACCTACCACGGCGTGAAGGCCGACGGCACAGCGTGGACCGGCGTGGGTTCAGAAGCTGAGCGCGAACTCGTCCTCAACGTGGGTAGCCGCAGCGGTGGTCGCAACCTGGCCGCAGAGGAGACCGCCGAGAGCTACACGCTGGACCAGTATGAGAAGGACGGCGATGTTTATACCCGAGTTGTCGGTCTTGGTCGGACTAACAACTACAAGAACGTACACAAGATCGTCGCAGACTTCGGGTCTGGTAACGACCAGATCATAATCACTGATCAGGTGACCAAGGCAGTCGATATCAAACTTGGTGCTGGCGACGATGTCATTACCTACCAGGGCACTGGCGCTGCAGCTGCAGGCACTGTTATCGACGCTGGTACCGGCGACGACTATGTCGCAACCACTGGCAACAGCGGCGAGACCATTTACTTGGGCGACGGCGACGACACGATCGAGCTTATGAACGGCTACGCCACGGTGTACGGCGGGAATGGTAACGACACCTTTATTGGTAGCCCAGCGAACGCTGATAACAATCCAGACCGATTCTTCGGCGAGGCTGGCGACGATGTCTTCCGCCTTGGCGGTGGCGACGACCTGGTCAACGGCGGTAGCGGCACTGACACGGTGATCGTCGATGCAAGCAGCGGCAACGACACGGTTGCTGTATGCAGCGTGACCGGATACATCGACGACGATCCAAATACACCAGAGCCTGGAACGACTTGCAGCCTGACCAAAGAGGGCCTGGTGAGGGTTGATGTCAGCGGTCAGGGCCAGAAAGTAGCGACCGATGAGGTTGAGCGCATCACCATCTTTACAGGTGCCGGTAGCGACAACATCACGGTAGGGGATCTGACTGCTACCCATCTGGCGGGTCTTGAGAGAGGGCTTCTCCATATTGGTTTGAGTGGCGGCCTCGACCCGGGCCTCAGCGGCGCGGTCGACAGCACTGAAACGCTGCTATCGACCAGCTCACTCAACGACAACGCCGCCGATATTGTCACTGTTCAGACCACCGACTCTGATAACGATACGTTCAATGTGATAACCGGGGTGTACGACCAAGACGAGTTTGTCCAGATCGAGCATAGGAAATCTTCGAGCGACAGCGGCTATTGGATCGTCCTGGCTGGCGCTGATCGTTCCATAGATGGGGACCGCCTTGAGATCAAAGCTGGCGGCGGCAACGACAATATCGACGCTTCTGAAGTAGTGACAGATCGAATCAAACTGACGCTCCGCGGCGAAGGCGGGGACGACACGATCGTTGGCTCTGAGTTCGCTGATGTCATCGATGGTGGTGCTGACAACGACACCCTGACCGGTGGCCTTGGTTACGACGAGTTCTTTGACGCAAGCGGAACCGACACACTGGTCGAAACCTTCGCTGACGACGTCTTGCTGACCAACACCCACCTGATCGTCGGCGACATCGTCGAACCTGGCAATACGGACGGTCGCCTCACGGTCTTTGACTTCTACGACGCCTTCAGCGCTGACGATGTGACTGAAGAAACCTTCGACAACATCTTCGAAAAGGCCGTGTTGAACGGCAGCGCCACGGCAAGCATCCTCGTTGTGGGCGACAAAGACGGCATCGCAACGATCGGTGGCCTCGAACGCAAGGTCGGCACTTGGACCGGAGACGATGCCAAGAACTCTGACGACTATGACATCACGATCACGAACCTAGGCCCCGATGACATCACCGTCAACAATCTGGTCGGCAACAACGGACTCGACATTGACGTCGATGATCAAGGTAGTGGCGACACGCTGATCGTCTTCACTACGAACTCCGACGACCGTCTCACCATCGACGATTCGACCGTGATCGTTGGCGAACCGCCCGCTGCTGAGGCCATTGACATGCGCGACACCATCAACTTCGGAGATGTTGAGACGCTGCGCCTAGACACATTCGCAGGTATCGACCGCATCACCGTGATCACCACTCACGCTGGTCAGACAACGATCAACGCCGGTCGCGGTAATGACCAAGTCGCTATCCGCACGATCTCTGGTAAGACACTGGTGCAAGGTGGCGAAGGTGATGACTCGGTCTTTGTCGGTTCGACTGCCGGACTCACCGTCGACCAGGCCACCGCCGACTTCGTGATCCCGACCGGTGGCGTCGTCGAAGGCATCGGTGCGGACCTCACGGTGCGTGGAAATAGCAGCATGACGGTCGCTGGCGAAGTTAACGGCGAAGGCGATGTCCTCCTCGTCGACAACACCGCTAACGACGTCGCTCATGATCGCACGGGCACGCTGACATCGTCAGACCTGTCCGGCTTTGGCATGGCCGGCAGGGTCGTGTACGACTCGCTCGAGAACCTGACCGTGAACCTTGGCGATAACAAGGACACGCTGCTCATCAAGAGCACACACGGCACAGCGCTGTTGACCAAGACCACCAACGTCCACACAGGAAACGGTGAGAACAACGTGCCATTCGACGATGTGGTGAACATCCGTAGTATCGGTGGCCCAAGCAATGTCAACACTGGCACCGGCAAGGACCTGGTCAATATCGGTAGCTTGACGGGCTCGGCCGACGTCGCTGACAGCAAGCTCGACGACCCCGATCCACTGCTCGGTTTCCATCACGGATTCCTGACCATCGACGGTGGTGACGACAGCAGCGATGCTGAATCGCTGGACAAGGTAGTGGTCTACGACTCCGGGGATACCACCGGAAAAACCGGAATACTTAACGAGGACGGCCTGACCGGTCTCGGTATCGAAGAGAACTTCGGCTTTGTCTTCAAGCGTTTCCAAGCTGTGGAAGTGCGCCTTGGCACACAGGACGACAACCTCTTCATCGAGAACACCGTCTCTGGCACGGTCACCGTGCTCGCAGGCGGCGGCGACGATCAGATCAACGTCGAGAAGACAACTGGCGTGACCTTCCTCGAAGGTGGCGCTGGCGACGACACCTTCAATGTCAACTTCGATGAGTTTGGTGACCAAACCAATCTCAATGGCCTCGGTGCTCGCCTGTCGCTCAGCGGTCAAGATGGCTCCGACTCCTACAACGTTGGCCTGGCCGGTATTGGCTCATCCGAGATCGACGTCATCGACGACTCAGGATCCGACACCGGCATCGACGTACTGCAAATCCTGGGTACCGACGATGGCGACTACTTCTTGTTGCGGGCGAACCAGTCGAGTGCCTCGAAACGCCTGGGCATGGTCGCAGCGATCGAGGTCGACGAAGACCGCAACCCACGTGTTGGTGGCGGCATCGAACGAGTCAACTACGACGGTGACATCAACGGCGGGCTGATCATCCAGGGTCGTGACGGCGACGACAACTTCGTCCTCGACGACAACCTGGCGGCTACCACCATCAACGGCGATGCCGGTAACGACAGCTTCCAGGTCGGTCAGGTGTTTGCCTCGCCTCGAGACGAAACCAATCCGAACAACGGCCTCGCTCCACGCGACTTCTTCGACACCACGGCGATCACCCGGGGTTACCTGAGTAATGGTGTTTCAAAGAGCACCACGCTGACTGGTGGCTTCGGTGATGACAAGTTCACCGTCTACCGCAACCTGGCCGAGATCTACCTCTTCGGTAACGAAGACGATGACAGCTTCCTCATCCGGGCATTCGTCAAGGTCAATCCTGACGATCCCGACGCTCCGCACACCAACGTCAATGGTGGCCAGGGCGCTGACTTCATCGCCTTTACGGTTAATGCACCGGTTCGGGTCGACGGCGGCGACGGCTTCGACACACTCACCATCGTGGGTACCGAGTTCGGCGACGACTTCGTCGTCACCGACAGCGGCGTCTTTGGTGCTGGCCTGTTCGTGACCTTCGCCGGTATCGAAAAGCTCACGGTCGATGCACTCGAGGGCAACGACCGGTTCTTCATCCAGTCGACGAGCGAAAAGGTCGCCGTCGAGATCATTGGTGGTCTTGGCAGCGACACGTTCAACGTGGGCGGCGGCGAAGGCGGCGAATACGGCGAAATCACGGTTGTAAGCAACAGCCTTGGCGGCCACAACGGCCTAATCATCAACACGGTCACCAGCGCCGACGCTGACTACCAGAACATCTTCGTGCAGGACTTGTCGGTAAACGTTGCTGACAACGACGAAGCCGGCGCCGTGGTTGATATCAGCGGCGGCTCATTGCTGGTCTTCGAACACGAAGATGCTGCGTACACCGCCGCTGTCGCAGAACGGGTGAAGAACACCTACACGGTCGTACTCACCCGGGCGCCGCAAGAGGTCGTGCGAATTACTGCCGCACCGGTCAAATTGGGTGAGGCATTTCTTGCCACTGGAGCGAAGGGTATTTCGCTATCGACATCTGGGACTCGACCATCAAACGACGAGGCCTTCGCAGCCGGCGAAACCGGTGTCACGCTCGTCTTTGATCGCACCAACTGGTTCATTCCTCAGACGGTCACAATCTACGCCAGTCCTGATGATGTAGCCGAGGGCAGTCGCTCGTTTACCATCCAGCACACCGTGAATCAAGGCTTGAACCCTGATGACGGTGGTGCGTACGACAGTCTGGCGATACTGGGCGTCGTAGTCGAAGTCATCGACGACGATGTACAAGAAGTTGTCGTCGTCGAGACGGACGCCAAGACCGAAACGTCCGAGGGCGGCTCGCCGCTGGACGATGACAACTACTTCGTGGTACTCACCCAAGCTCCTGACGACACCGTAGAAATCCTGATCGATACAGACCGCCAGCCAAACACGGTGGCGAAAATCACCTTCACCACAGACGACTGGTTCCAGCCGAAGAAAGTTACGGTTGCCGCTCGACAGGACAATGACCGAGAAGGCCTGCACTTCACCCGCTTGAACCACACGTTGCAGGTCGACGACCTTGGCGCATTCCTGAACCTGTCGATCGACCAGATCGCCGCCGGGCTCGCTACGGCGATTAATAAGAACATCAAGACCTCCTTCAGCGCCACATGGTCGGGGAGTTCGCTCGAGATCTCGAACACCGACAACGATGCGACCACAGACGATTCCTTCAGCCTGAAAATCGAAAAGCCTGACGGCACCCAAGTACCCGCCGGCGACTCAACACTGTTGTTGGGCCTAGAAACCATCAATATCGATCTTGGCAATGACAATGGCAAGTACGCAATCTTGACTGACCTGCACTTGGGTGATACTTGGCGCCTGATCCTTGACACAAACACAGCAGGAGTTGGTGGAGCTGTCGGTGGCACAGCCGGTACCCAGCTCGCAGTATCTGAGTTCTCCTTCTCGATTGGTTCGTTCTACAAGGCAGTTGACCTCAGCGACATCGCCTCGGGCCTCGCCGACATCGTCAATACCGATCCTGGCGGCGAGCTGGCTGCAGCTTCAACCGGCCGAAACCTGGTCATCACCAGCACCGAAGCGTTTGTGGCTACGGTCACCGCTCCCGACGGCACGGTGCTGAACCCGGGCTCATCGATTTCTGCCTACGACGACGCGACGGTCACCTTCACTGGTGTTGCAGAGGAAGGCATCGCCTATGAGTTGACTATCGACAACGACCGGTTCCGCACGGTTGTGCTCGGTGGCGAAACCGACCTAACCGGCGTGATTCAGCGCCTCGTCGCCCAGGTTAATTACTTCGGCATGCACACTGCAGCAGAAGTTGTTGCCGGCACCAGCATGAGCCTTAAGCGCACCACCGATGGTGCTGGATTCCGTGTCTCGCTCGACCGAGTCACACTGGCCTTCGAAGGGAACCCCGAAACCAGCGAGAGCGTGGGCCGCTTCTCAGGCGCTCGAAGCGAAACCGAGTACCTCCAAGCGACCTTCACCATTGCGGGCAACGACACCAAGGTGCAAGAGGGCGATGTTTGGACGGTTTCGGTCAACGACAAGATCCTGAGCTATACCGCCCCGGTGCTCAACGATGCAACGGCCATCAGTTCGGTCGATGTCTCAATCACCGACGATGACGCTGTTGGTGTCCACATCATCGAGTCCGACGGGTCGACCGATGTTGCGGAGCCGAGTAACACCGTGCTGATTGGTACTGGAGTCGTCAACGATGGCGGCCAAGCCCAGCTAACAACGGTCGTTCGCGTCCTCGATGTCGATTTGGACACCATCGACGCATCGTTCGACTCGCTCATCACGGTTGCAACCCGAGACAGCACTGTTGAGGGCAAGTTCACCCTTGAGATCAGCTTCGTCAACGTCGACGACCATGCCGATAGAGCATGGGGAATCAACGTTAAGACGGCTCCAGGCGAATTCAAGATAGTTGAGGTCTCTGCTGCTGAGATCAACACCAAAATGATGGCGACGACTTCGCTGTCGAAGGTCGAAGCGCTCGCAGGCTTGTTTAGGGACAAGATTGATGAGCTGATCACCGAACCGGTCGTGACTGCAGATCGCGTCGAGTTCGTCGGTAGCTTCGGTGTGGCTGAAACCGGAGAGAGCGACGCTCACGCAACAGTGTTCGAGGCACAGGATCTTGACGGCTCCGCTTGGAACAGGAACGCTTCGGGCAACATCGAACAAGCGGAGACGTTGCCGCACCTCACCGTCAACGCGACGCACGACGGCACCGCGGACTTTTACCAGTTCACCATCACCGAGAAGATGTTCGGTGATTCCGGAACGATCAGCGCGATATTCGATGTCGACGACGGCTACGAGGCAACAGTTCCTTGGTATCCGTCGATTCGCCTCCACAAGGCCCGGTTCGATGCGTCCGGCCGTCTCGACGGTTCCGACGTCATCGTCGACGGGACCTCCTTGCCCACATCGTTCCCAGGGGCAGAAGCACTCTTCGCCTACCGCTACGACGACGACGGCAGCGACAACTGGGAGGCGTACCTCGAGCGCACGTTCGACCAAAGCAGCGCCATTTATGGCGAGGGCACCTACTTCATCGAGATCGGCGACTACAGCACGCAGGCTGGATTCGCTCGAGAGTTCATCGATGACTACTCGCTGCACGTTTCTATCGAGGGCCATGAAGTCGATGGCTTTGTGTTCGCACAAGCACCAGTCACCGATACAGAAGCAGTAGTCCAGCAGCTTGAGCCGGACGGCGACATCGGGAAGAATTTCTTCACATTCGAAGACCCCACGGTCGGCAACACCGGCCTTACAACACCTGGTTTAGTCACTTCCGCCGATCCGTATGTGCGAATTGAAGGTAGCGGCGACGGTTCTGCCGACGTCTATGAGTTCACGATCTCTGAAGATCAGCTCACGCCAACACCGATCCCCATCACCGATGAAACGGTCGTGTCCAGCGCGTCCAACATCTTCTACACCAAAGTCACGCTCTCGCTCACCGGAAGAGCCGTTGTCGGCGACACCTGGATTATCGGTCTTCGCTCCAACAACATTGGTTCGGTTTCCACCGGCCTGCCATTTTACACAGTTGTTCCCGCCGACATTGGTGCTGACGACGCCGAGACGCTTGGCCGCATTGCCCTCAAGCTCAAAACAGTCATCGAATCAAGCGACCGAAAATTTGACGTCAGCGTGGGCACAGGCGTTGACTCAAACCGGATCACCATCAGCGATCTGAAGGGCTTCAACCTGGTCGGACAGCCAGTGGCGGATGATCCGACACCAGGCCTGACTCATAAGTTCAACGACGCTGCCGAGGTAATCCGACTCGCTCGCATCGGAGACACTTCGGGCGACCTGGTTGCTCTGGAATCAGCGAAGGTGACCATCACCGAGGCTGCGGCCGACGAAACCTGGCTGTTGACGATCAACGGTGACGCACCGTTTACCGCGGACGGCAGCGCTACCCCAAGCGACGTCGCTGCCCTGTTGGCAGCCAAAGTGAACACCACAGGTATGACGGTCGACTACGCAACAGGTGATGCGGACTTCACGCTCACTTTGGCTGCCGGCTTCACGCTTGAGATCGCAATCCAGGGTGCGGAGCCCCAAGGTGTTGCCACCTTCGTCGTTGCGCCAGTCCAGACGATGACAGTCGCGCTAAACCAGACGACGACCACCATCACGAACCCTGGCCTGGAGTTCAGCGCTGCGACGGTCAGCAACTCGGCAACCCGACCAGGGGAGCTGTGGACGGTTGACCACGACAGCGACACGGCCACGACCGATGCCACTGACCCAACGATCGACGAGGTCATCGATGACCTGACAACACCGTTCTCGGTCACCAGCGTGAGCGTTGAAACAAATGGCGGGGGAACCACAGCTCCACAGTCAGGCTTCGCTCAACGGGTGACCCTCACAGGACCGATCTTCGCAGATCTGGTAAGCAGTCAGTCTGGACCGACGACATGGACAGTGACGCTCGAAGGCGGCT
>Ga0115551_1000111_pt1 | contig 57678 bp, 54 predicted proteins | sample COGITO_mtgs_1103_FD_87179 | JGI IMG/M metagenome (GOLD analysis project Ga0115551, IMG submission 87179) | Pelagic marine microbial communities from North Sea - COGITO_mtgs_110321 | ecosystem: Environmental > Aquatic > Marine > Epipelagic | place: Germany:Helgoland, sampling site Kabeltonne... | reverse complement strand
TACTAGACACTTCACTACTATCCGAGGTCTATCGTATTGAACCGATGTCAAATATAAAGAGCTTGGCCTCTGCCATTTTACGTGGAGAGATTAAAGGTAGAGTAGTCATTGACGTAAATGCCTAGACGATACCCCAAGATTGGATTTCTCAAAGAAATGCAAATAACTCAATTATGTTTATAATTACCACTTTATTTTAACGCAAGATTCAAGGCACTGAAAAGGAAAGAAGTTATGGGAGAAGTAGTCAACTACAACCGCGAAAATGAGATCGCATATATCTCGGTAAACAGCCCGCCTGTTAATGCCCTTTCTTTGCCGGTTAGAGCCGGCCTTCAAAAAGCTTTTCAAAAGTTCAGCACTGACTCGGAAGCTAAAGCTGCGATCTTAATATGTGAAGGACGTACTTGGATTGCTGGCGCAGACATCACTGAATTTGGTAAACCACCTGAGGATCCTTGGTTGCCGAAAATTGTCGAACAAATGGAAGATTGCGAGAAAATCATAGTGGCAGCAATTCACGGAACAGCATTGGGTGGAGGCTTTGAAACTGCCATGGGCTGTCATTATCGCTGTGCAGTAACAACAGCAATGGTGGGACTACCGGAAGTAACTTTAGGCTTGCTAGCAGGCGCAACTGGTACACAAAGATTACCGCGATTAATAGGAGTGAAAGCAGCACTCGATGCTATGGTCAGCGGCGCTCCTATTCCAGCTAAGGTTGCCTATGAAGCCGGAGCAATTGATGAGTTGATTGAAGGGGACCTTAGAGAAGGCGCTACTGAGTATGTTAAACGCCTCTTGGCTCAGGGTGCAAAACCAATCAAAGTTCGCGAAATTGAAATTGATACTTCTGATATTGGAGAACATTTTTTCGCAGAATATCGTAATGGGATGGCTAGGCGGACACGCGGATATTTTGCACCAGAGCAGATTGTTAAATGTGTCGAGGCGGCAGTTTCTTTGCCATATGAGGAGGCTGTAAAAAAAGAAAGTGAGTTATTTATGGAATGCATGATGTCCTCACATTCAGTAGCACAGAGACATTTATTCTTTGCTGATAGAGCTTGCGGTAAGGTTCTTGACGTCCCCAAAGACACGCCTCTCAGACCAATCAAGAAAGTCGCAGTGATCGGTGGCGGCACTATGGGAGGCGGCATCGCGATGAATTTTGCAAATGCTGGCATTCCAGTGGTGCTCAAAGAGATCAATGAAGCCGCTTTAGAAAAAGGCCTAGAGATTATCCGTTCTAATTACAACGCGACAGTTACTAAAGGTCGGATGAGTGCTGAACAAATGCAAGATAGATTGAGCATCATATCGGGAACAATCGATTATAGTGGTGTAGGCGACTGTGATTTGATAATTGAAGCAGTATTTGAAAATATGGCACTGAAAAAAGAAATATTTGGTGAGCTTGATAAGGTAGCTAAAGCTGGTGCAATATTGGCAAGTAATACTTCGACGTTGGATATTGATGAAATAGCGAAAGCTACTAACCGACCTGGAGATGTTATTGGCTGGCATTTCTTTGCGCCGGCAAACGTAATGACTCTGCTGGAGATAGTGAGGGGTGAAGCAACATCCAAAGAGGTGATCGCAACCTCCATGGCCATGGCTAAGAAAATCAAGAAAATTGCAGTGCTGGTGGGAGTATGTTTTGGGTTTGTCGGAAACAGAATGTTCTTCCCATACGTTCGAGAGGCGCAGCAGATGATTTTAGAAGGAGTTTCCCCTGAGAGAATTGATCAAGTTGCTTTTGATTGGGGAATGGCTATGGGCCCAAATGCCGTATCGGATCTATCAGGTTTGGACGTGCTAGATAAAGTTAAAAGTGAGTGGGCGGACCGCCCGGAAGATCCATCGTTGTGGGCAGTTGGAAGTAAGCTTGTAGAAATGGGTAGGTTAGGACAAAAAACAAAGGCTGGCATCTTTACATATGCAGGACGTACGGCAGTGCCTGATGAAGCTGTTGCTAAGATTGCTAGGGAAGAGGCCGTGCGGTTAAACGTCAAACAATTAAAAAATGTGACCGATGAAGAAATAATTGAGCGCTTGATGTACTCGATGATTAATGAAGGTGCACTAATATTAGAGGAAGAGATTGCCATGCGGTCCAGCGATATTGACGTGGTTTTTGTCCATGGTTATGGCATGCCACGTTATAGAGGTGGTCCAATGCGTTATGGTGACACTGTTGGTTTGGCCAAGGTGGTTCAAGCGATGGAAAAATACCGGGTGCGATATGGAGATACCTACTGGACGCCTGCACCATTACTAGCTAAACTAGCAGCATCTGGCGGTTCTTTTAGTGATTAGGACTAATCTAGTTTTGAAAGGTTGATGAAACGGGAGAGTGCGTGTCTAGGATTAAATTAGTTGAGAAAGAAGGTTGTAACGAAGAAGCCGAGGCTCTATTTGATCGTATGGAGGCCATGGGATTTTCGTTGCTGAATGTATTCAAACTTTGGGCGAACAACCTGAAAGGTGCTACAGGCTTCTTGCATATTGCTGAGGCCTTGTATGTGGATGCGTCCCTGTCAGCGCGTTACAGAGAGTTAGCATACTTAAGAGCTTCTCAAGTAAATAATTGCCATTACTGAATACCTACTCATCAGATGCTCGGTCGGAGCGTCGGTATAACAGAACAAGAACTTGCGTCTATGGAGACGCCGGACAGCTGTGCGTCCTTCAATGATGTCGATAAGCTGGTATTAACCTATTCGGAAAACCTTACCGCTACTAATGTAGTGGGGGACGAGGTGTATGCTCGCTTGCAGAAGGCTTTTAGCAACGAAGAGATTATGGAACTGGCGATGACAGTCGGCCTATCAGCTATGGTTAACCGAGTCCATGCAACATTTGAAACAGATGTTGACGACTCTACCCAAGATTTTGTCTCGACATTGACTTGTCCTTTGTAAAACTGTTTGCATTAACTCTTAGGCAGTCTTAGCCTCTAGAAGGCTGTACTTTTCAGACATTCGGTCTCGCATTACAAATTTTTGAATCTTCCCTGTGACTGTCATTGGGAACTCATCAACGAATTCAATATAAGCGGGCACCTTATAATGGGCTATTTGGCCAGTGCAAAACTCTATTACTTCCTCAGCTTCACAAGACTCTCCAGGTTTTAGTTGGATCCAAGTGGCTACCGTCTCCCCAAACCGTTGATCTGGAACCCCAAAGACTGCTACATCTTGTATTTTTGGATGCCGATACAAGTATTCTTCAATCTCACGAGGATAAATATTCTCGCCGCCACGGATTATCATATCCTTGAGGCGTCCTGTGATATTACAATAGCCTTCTTGATCGATCACGGCTAGGTCGCCCGTATGCATCCAATTATTATTGTCGATTGCACCATCTGTTTTCTCTTTGTCTCCCCAATAACCCTGCATGACACTATATCCTCGGGTACAAAGTTCTCCTTGTTGCCCAACGGGTTGAGTTCGACCTTCCTCATTGATTATTTTCACCTGTACGTGTGGCATTACCCTTCCAACAGTAGATACTCTCTTATCGACAGGATCATCAGTACTGGATTGAAAGCTAACAGGACTAGTTTCCGTCATACCGTAAGCAATTGTGACTTCTTTCATGCCCATCATCGTCTGGACTTGTTTCATGACCTCTATGGGGCAAGGTGCCCCCGCCATTATACCAGTTCTCAAGGATGAGAAATCCGTATCACTGAATTTTGGGTGAGCAAGTTCAGCTGTAAACATGGTAGGCACACCGTGTAGAGCGGTGCATTTCTCAGACGCGAGAGCTTGAAGTACTTCACCGGCATCAAATCCTTCCCCAGGAAAGATCATTGTTGCTCCATGGGTTAAACAACATAAGACTCCCATCACCATGCCAAAGCAATGATAAAGGGGGACTGGTATACATAATCTGTCTGCCTCAGTGAAGCGCATCGCATGGCCTACAAAGTAGGCATTATTAATAATGTTGAAATGAGATAAAGTCGCACCTTTAGGAAGACCAGTAGTCCCGCTAGTGAACTGAATATTAATCGGTTGGTCAGGATCTAACGTGTCTTCTATCTCTGCTAGCGTGCGTAAAATTTCGTTGTCGGCCTGTATGGAAATGTCTTTATATTGGGAGGTACCCGGAACTAATTGATCGGACATAACGATGATGTGTTTCAGTGAAGGGAGGCGACGGCTTTTTAAATTGCCAGGTGATGAGTCTTTTAACTCTGGGGCCAGTGACTGAATCATTTCTACGTAGTTACTGCTCTTGAATGTCTCAGCAGACACTAATGCCTTGCATTGCACTTGGTTAAGCGCGTGTTCTAGCTCGGAAATACGATATGCAGGGTTAATATTTACGAGAATGACACCAATTTTTGCCGTCGCGAACTGCGTAACCACCCATTCAGGCCTGTTAGGAGACCAAATACCCAGACGATCTCCTGGTTTAAGTCCTATTTTCAATAACCCGGCCGCAAACTCATTAGCCGCGTTGTTCAGTTGTTGGTAAGTCATTCTCAGATTACTAGGACAAAAGACGAGGGCCTCGTTTTCTCCGAAGACGTTAGCAGAATTTTCTAAGGCCTTTCCTATCGTTTGAAATATCAACGGCTTGTCGCTAGTTCCACTAACGTAGCTTAGTTGTGATTCGGACATATAAAATTCCCCTAGGTGAAAATACTAAAGTTTACTGGTAACGCTATCGATTTTATCTTGCATTGATTGTTCTTTGTCCGTTCTTGTTCCTACTTTTAGAGAAGTGAATACTCTAGGCGCTCCCATTTCATGAACACGTTCATGACATTTCTTAACAACGGCAAAGACCAAGTCCCACTCCCCTTCGATCACGGTGCCGTAGGGGTGTAGTTGAGACTCCAAATTATTTTTAAGAATTATTTTTTCACATTCAGCAATGTATTCAGAGACAGACACTCCAACTCCAATAGGTACAACACAAAGATCCACCATAACTTTCATATCAGAATTCCAAATGTTTAGGGGTGCGAGGAAACGGGATAACATCGCGTATGTTTGATACACCCGTCACTAACATTATTAATCTCTCGAACCCTAATCCAAAACCAGCATGAGGTACCGAGCCATTCTTCCGAGTGTCCAGGTACCACCAATAGTCCTCTTGACTAAAGCCCTTGTCAGCCATAGATGCAAGCAACACATCCAGTCGTTCTTCTCTCGCACTTCCACCTATTAGTTCGCCAATGCCCGGCACGAGAAGATCCATTGCAGCAACAGTTTTCGCATCGTCATTCCTACGCATATAAAAAGCTTTAATATTTGTAGGCCAATCGTAAACGAAAACGGGTTTTTTAAAATATGCTTCAGTCAAATAACGCTCATGCTCAGATTGTAGATCTTTCCCCCAATCTGGTTTAAATGCAAATTCTTGATTGCTTTGACTCAAGATTTCAATTGCTTCACTATAGGTAATTCTTATGAAATCGCTCTCAATTATGTTGTCTAATCTTTCTAACAAACCTTGGTCTACGTGCTGAGCAAACAAATTTAAATCCGCCGCACTTTGAGTTTTTATTGCAGATACGATTGATTTGAGAAATTTTTCCGCAATATTCATGTCGTCAAAAATACTAGCAAAGGCCATTTCTGGTTCGACCATCCAAAATTCGGCCATATGTCGTGCGGTATTGGAGTTTTCCGACCGAAAAGTCGGTCCGAAGGTGTATACCTTATTAAGAGCCATACAATAGGTCTCCAGCGCAAGTTGTCCGGATACTGTTAAGTTGGCTTTTTTACCAAAAAAATCTGATGAATAGTCATTATCAGTGTTTTTGGGATCTAGCGTAGTTACTTGAAACATTTCTCCCGCGCCCTCACAGTCAGAACTGGTAATAATAGGCGTGTTTATTAGATGAAAACCTTCTCCTTGGAAAAAAGTGTGGATAGCAAAGCTTAACCTTGAGCGGATACGCGCGATAGCTGAGTATTTGTTTGTTCTAGGTCGGAGGTGTGCAATTTCTCTCAAAAATTCATCGCTATGTCGCTTTTTTTGCAGCGGGTAGCTATCTTCACAGCGACCGATCAAGTGGAGTTTGGAAGCATGAATTTCCCACACTTGTCCTTGTCCAAGTGACTTGACCAAATCCCCAATGACGTGAACTGCCGCTCCCGTCTGAATCTCATTTAATATTTCCGCACCTGTTGTTTCTTTGTCCACGATTATTTGGATATTAGCTAGACAGCTACCGTCGTTTAATTCTATAAACGAGAATGATTTGGCAACTCTTTTTGTACGAACCCATCCCGCAACAATAACCTGCTCCTGAGCCATTGTTTCATTAATTAGATTTACAACGTCATTTTTTTCTTCGAACAAAGACATGACAGCATTTATTCCTCAGGCTCGTAGCTAAGACTGCTCGATAGCCATCTCTCGGCTTCCTTTGAAGTGAAGCCTTTCCTCGACGCATAATCATCCAGCTGGTCTCTGTTGATTTTCCCCACACCAAAATATCGTGCATTAGGATGACTGAAATACCAACCAGATACTGACGCTGCCGGATTCATCGCATAGCTCTCTGTTAGTGTCATTCCAATATTTTTTTCAACATTAAGAATTTCCCACAATGTCTTTTTTTCAGTGTGGTCGGGACATGCAGGGTATCCAGGTGCAGGTCGAATCCCTTGATAATTTTCAGAGATAAGGTCTTCCCCAGACAAGCTTTCATCGGCCGCATAACCCCAATAGTCTTTACGAACAATTTCATGGAGCTTTTCAGCAAAAGCTTCAGCTAATCTATCTGCCAAAGCCTTTACCATAATAGAGCTGTAATCGTCATGATCAGCCTCGTACTTTTTAACTAGTGCGTCTACCCCTAAACCGGCCGTTAGAGCAAAAGCTCCGAGATAGTCTTCTTTGGCAGCTGTCTTAGGAGCGATAAAATCAGCTAACGCATAGTTAGGTTGACCAGGTGGTTTAGGTTGTTGTTGGCGCAAGGTGTGAATACGTGCACTTATTACAGATCTACTATTATTTTCATAGCACTCAACATCTTCTGTACCGCTGCTGTTGACAGGAAATACTTTGAACACTGCCTTTGCTTTTATTTTTTTGTGAAGGACTATATCTGACAACATCATTTTTGCATCATGTAGCAACGTTGTTGCTTGTTCTCCAACTATTTCGTCCGTCATTATTCTCGGGTATTTACCTGCTAACTCCCAAGCCATAAAGAACGGAGTCCAATCTATATAATCGACTAGTTCTTCTAAAGGATAATCATTTAAAACGATTATTTCTGCAGACTTAGGCGGTATTGGTGTGTAGCTATCCCATTCGATTGCAAGCCGATTTAATCGAGCTTTGCTCATACTGATCAAATTGGAGTCTTTTTTCCTATCGGTATATCTTTTACGAAGCGTTGCATATTCATCTTGTATAGAAGAGACAAAACTAGGCTTTAACTCTTTGCTGACTAGTTTGGTCATAACTCCTACTGCTCTAGAAGCATCTTTCACATGGACTGTAGGCCCAGAATAGACGGGCTCCACTTTGACGGCGGTGTGCGCCCGTGAGGTTGTCGCTCCGCCTATAAGTAAAGGTATGTTGAGCTTTCTTTTTTCCATTTCTTTGGCGACGTAAACCATTTCGTCCAAAGATGGTGTAATTAAACCACTTAGGCCTATGATGTCGGCCTTTTCTCTTTCCGCAGCATCCACAATGTTTGTAAGCGATACCATCACACCTAGATCTATCACCCTGAAATTGTTGCATTGTAGGACTACACCCACAATATTTTTCCCAATATCATGAACGTCACCTTTGACGGTGGCCATGATTATGGAAGGTTGCGCTGAATTGTCTCCCGAGCTTGTTTTCTCGTCTTCGATGTAGGGGATCAAGTGTGCAACAGATTTTTTCATAACTCTTGCGCTTTTTACTACTTGAGGGAGGAACATCTTCCCGCTACCAAATAAATCTCCAACTATCCCCATGCCGTCCATCAAAGGGCCTTCTATCACTTGAATTGGTTTGCTATACGTTTTTCTCGCCTCTTCGGTATCATCAATGATGAAATCAGTTATTCCCTGAACCAGCGCATGGCTAAGCCTTTCCTCGACACTTTTAGTTCTCCATTCGGCAAGTTCTTCTACTTCTTTTTCTCCCTCGACTACACCACTGGCGAGTTCTATAAGATTATCAGTGCCATCTGTGTTCTTGTTGAAAACGACGTCTTCAATGGCACTTAACAAAGCGGGCTCGATTTTTTCATACATGCCTAATTGACCAGCATTAACAATTGCCATGTCTAGCCCGTTTTGTATTCCGTGGTAAAGGAAAACGGAGTGCATTGCTTCCCGCACTGGGTTATTCCCTCTGAATGAGAAAGAGACGTTACTTAGCCCTCCGCTAACAAGAGCATATGGCAGTTGTTCTTTAATCAACCGAGTAGCTTCGAAAAAATCTTTGGCGTAATTATTATGCTCCGCTATACCGGTAGCGATCGTTAGAACGTTGGGATCGAAAATAATGTCCTCAGGTGGAAAATCTATTTCCCCTGTAAGTAATTCGTACGAGCGTTTGCAAATTTCAAATTTTCGCTCCGTACTATCTGCCTGACCTTCTTCATCAAAGGCCATCACCACTGCGGCCGCACCGTAACGTTTAATTAATCGTGCTTGGGTAAGAAATTTTTCCTCTCCTTCTTTGAGGCTGATCGAGTTGACGATCCCTTTTCCCTGTAGACATCTTAATCCTGCTTCAAGAACTTCCCATTTTGAGGAGTCGATCATTATTGGGACTCGACTTATGTCAGGGTCCGAACTAATTAGATTAATGTACTTGGTCATAAGTCCTACGGAGTCGAGCATTCCTTCGTCCATGTTGACATCAATGATTTGCGCACCATTACTGACTTGCTGGCTAGCAATTTTAGCTGCACTTTCAAAGTCATTGTCTTTAATTAATCTTGAAAATTTGGGCGAGCCAGTAACGTTTGTTCTCTCGCCTATATTAACGAAACCTTTATCTGTGGATAAGTTAAAAGCTTCTAGCCCACTGAGTCGGCAACGGCGGATGATTTGAGGTACGGTTCTAGGTGGATATTTTGATGCCAAGTCAGATAATGTACGTATGTGTTCGGGCGTCGTTCCGCAGCAACCTCCAATAATGTTTATGTATCCAGCTTTTAGGAGGTGCTCGATCACCTGTCCCATATAAGCAGGCGTTTCGTCATATTCTCCAAAAGCGTTGGGCAGTCCAGCATTAGGGTGCGCACTTACCAAACAGTCAGAGATTCGTGACAATTCTTCAATATAAGGCGCCAGATCTTCCGCACCAAGGGCACAGTTAAGCCCTATAGAGATAGGTTGGGCATGCCTAACTGAGTTCCAAAAAGCTTCTGTTGTTTGCCCAGTCAAAGTCCTACCACTTTTATCAGTTATCGTTCCTGAAATCATTATGGGGAAGTCAGTTTTAGTCTGTTCCAAATATCGATTTACGGCAAAAATTGCAGCTTTAGCATTTAAGGTGTCAAAAACTGTTTCAATTAGAAACAGGTCAGCGCCTCCTGCTGCCAGTCCCTGACAAGCTTCGTAATATGCTATCTCAAGCTCTTCAAATGTAACATTACGCGCGCTGGGATCATTTACATCGGGAGACACTGAAGCGGTTCGATTGGTTGGTCCTAATACACCAGCAACAAACTTTTTTGTTATACCTGGATTATTGGTTTTAAAGAGGTCAATAGAGCGTCGAGCGGTTAAAGCTGCTTGTTTATTCAATTCGAAAACTATTGATTCGAGACCGTAGTCAGACTGCGCGATAGAAGTTGAGTTGAACGTGTTCGTTTCAAGAATATCAGCACCTGCATCAAGGAAGGCAGTGTGTATCCCTTCAACAATATGAGGCGCAGTGAGAGTCAGCAGGTCATTATTTCCTTTTAGGTCAAATTTATGATCTAGGAAAAGGTCACCGCGAAAATCTTTTTCAGTCAGCTCGTGTTGCTGTATCATTGTACCCATCGCTCCGTCGAGTACGATTATTTTTTCCAAAGCAAGCTCGTGAAGCATTTTTTTTACTGACATTATTACGAAATCACACTAATTTTTTTCTGAAATATATTTTAACATGCCTGAGGCAATTAATTTAAATATTTGGTTTTGCTGTGAGGGCTTATCTTAGTTTTTCTTGAACCGAAGCCTATTTTCAAGATCTAAATAGAGCAGTAATAGTAGGAAACCAAATAGAAGATGTGCTGATGCGAAGCCGAGGATCGCTGAGACCTCTTGTTTTTTTATCATAGCTTTAAAAATTCCTAAAGCGTTTAGATAGCTGAAATAGATGCCCAAAGCTGTTGCAAAACCGAGATACCAACTGCCTCGCTTCTGTTTTAAAGCGATTAACAGGGCGATTAATGGTGCAATGAAGGCGAATATGGGCAAGGCCAATCGCCAGTGGAGCTCAGCAGCATAATAGGAGCCCTTTGGCCCTATTAATTCCGAAGTGGTTACATAAGTTGGATATGCCGAGACATCGGTCATACCCGATGATTTTATTTTAACAGAATAGCTCTTAAAGTTTGTTATTACGTAACTCAGGGTTCCGGGTCTGCCCTGATAGCTAGTCCCTTCTTCAAATATTGCTGATTTTTCCCCAGTATCTGGATTGTTTAGTATAAAAGACCGCTCTGCAACCATAGCGGCATCAAAAGGCTGAGTGTCATTATGAACAAAGACCTGCTCTAAAAATGTTTTATCTGGCGCCTCACTTTCTGCAAAAAAAACTTTATCTCCGCCTGAGATTTTTTTAAAGACACCTGGTGCTACGTTCGCTATAGTAGCTGTTCGTTCCCCTATATCTTTCAATTCAACTAATTTCAATTCGGCCATTGGGGTTACTACACAAGTCATAGTCGCAACCACTAGAGCTGCTATCCCAGAGAGTTTTGCTAAGGTGAATAGCATACTTAAATGACTCATTCCATTGGCTTTCATGCTGACCAACTCGGAGTGTTTCTGTAGCGAGGTCACTACAGTGTAAGATCCCAGGAATATGGACATCGGTACTAAATCCTGTATCGAGACCAGCATTTTCAACGCAACAATTTTGAGCACATATTGAGATGCTAATTCCCCACTGGCGGCATCTGCAAAATAGGTAGCTAATCTCATGCTCAGAAAAATCACTAGCAAGCCAACTAAAATAGCACTGCTAGTTTTTATGATGTCCGTCAAAACATATTTATGAAGAATCATCTTCGATCAGTACCTATCATTTTTTTCATTATGTTATTATGCATGATATGACTGCATATAATGATTGCTCTCAAATATAAATTATATTTATTAAAAGCATTCACTGCCCAATAAGTTATTGACTAGCTTTAAAAGGTAGCTGCGATTCAATCAGACGAGGTGTCTCAATGGGCAATCGATTGTCAAAAATCTATACAAAAACCGGAGATTCCGGAACCACTGGTTTGGGGGATGGAAGTCGTATTAACAAAGTAAGTGTTAGGATCAATGCAATCGGCGAGATTGATGAGTTGAACTGCAATATAGGGCTTTTGCTGAACCATGAGCTTAGGGTAGATATGAAGCGACTTATGATTGACATTCAACATGATTTATTTGTTGTAGGAGGAGAATTATCCATTCCAGGAAGTAAGTTTATTGAAGAGGATTCAGTCAAAAAACTAGAAAATGCTATTGATTTGTACAATGAAGAATTACCCGCTTTAAAAGAATTTATCCTCCCCGGAGGCAGTCCTGCTGCATCAGCGGCCCATTTGTGCAGAGCAGTATGTCGTCGCGCAGAAAGAGTAACACTTGAAATAGAACCCGGTGAATCAATAAACCGTCATCTAATAAGCTATATAAACCGGTTGTCGGATCTCCTTTTTGTGGTGGCAAGAATTGTTAGCAAAGACTCTAGTGTTGGAGAAGTTTTGTGGCAGAGAAAGTGAACAAAATAGGTAATTTAGAGAGAGCCCTGAAATGAAAATAGCATGTCTTGATTTCGAAGGAGTGCTTGTCCCTGAAATTTGGGTCAATTTAGCCGAACAAACAAATATTAAGGAACTTCGCGTAACTACCCGTGATATAGCGAACTATGATGAATTAATGCGTTTCAGGCTCGATCTAATGGCAAAGCACGGGCTAGGTTATAATGATTTGAATAGAGCCGCCGAAAAACTAGAGCCTTTGCCGGGCGCTTTGGAGTTTCTTGTTTGGTTAAGAAGCAACTATCAGGTGACTATCATTTCTGATACTTTTTATGAGCTTGCTGGCCCTCTCCTTTCTAAGCTCGACAATCCTATGACCTTATGCCACCGGTTAACTATAGGTTCGGGTGGAAATATTATTGATTATAAATTGAGACAAGCAGATCCAAAACGCCATTGTGTAAAAGCATTCCAATCTTTGGGATATGAAATAGTCGCAGCCGGAGACTCTTACAACGACATCTCGATGTTGGAGCAAGCGGAAAATGGAATTCTATTCCAACCTTCTGAAAAAGTAGTTAACGACTTTCCCGATTTTCCCGTCGCCTTAAATTATGAAGAACTAAAAACGATGTTCACAGAGGCCATGTAAAAATTTCAGCTCTATTTTTCTGGATTTAAAACTTTCCATTCCGACAATGCCCAAGTTAGAAGCACTGAAGTGGGCTCTCGTAATATCTCGGTCTTCGGATGTAGCCCTAAGTGAAAAAAAGCGTTCACCATCGCTTTTTGTGCAGAGTTGACAGTAATTACTGTTGCACCTCCTTGTTTACTTAACTTTTTGCCAGTGGCGTCGCAGACTAACGGGATATGGCCATAATTGTTTTCTTTAAAGGACAAAAGATTCTGAAGATAGATGTGCCTGAGTGTTAAACGGGCAAGATCCGCACCACGAATTATTTCTGTAATGCCCATTAATTCATCGTCAATGACGGTTGAAATGTCATAACTAAAAACGCCGTCTGCACGTTTTACAATGAAGTCTCCTGATTCTTTTTTGAGGACACCCTCAATTCGACCTAAGTAGGCATCATTAAACGAAATTCGCGATTCTTCCAGTCTCAAGCGCAATTGATTGTTAGCAAAAGAAAGTCCTTTTAAATAAGAACAATTGCCGGGATAAGGTTTGCCTCTGATTTTCTTTCGCGTACAAGTACATGGGTAAAGTAGTTGGCGCTCAATTAAAGAGTCAATCACTGAAGCATAGTTATCAATTTGTTGGCTTTGGTATACTACAGGGCCATCCCACTCCATACCCAGAGCATCGAGTACATATAGTATGGATTTAGCACTGCCAGGAACCTCTCTGGCTTTGTCTATATCGTCGATCCGTACTTTCCAAAGGCCGCCTTGAGCACGAGAATTAAGAAAGCTTGCCACAGCAGCACATAAGGAACCTAAGTGAAGACCTCCAGATGGCGTGGGTGCAAATCTACCTATCGTTTGTTGCATGCAGAGTTATCAATTCCTTCCGTAGTTTTTGGTCATAGAGGAGCGTTCCAGCAGCGACCCCAATTGGCATTGCTAAAATATTGACGATAGGGACAAGCGTAAGAATTGTGAGGCTAAAACCTAACCCAAGAGTAAGTCCTCGTTCTCGGGCAGCATAGTTTTTGGCCGCAGGAAATTCCATGCCATTATTCGATAACGGATAGTCTATGTACTCTAAAGAGAGCATCCAGGAACCCAATAACAGCCAAGCAATAGGTGCAAAAAGATTCAGGCCCGGTATTAAACTAAATATTAGTAGAGGCAAGCCTAATTTCAAAAAACAACCAAGCTTTTTGGTTTCGGAACGAATCGAGATAATACTATCAGCAATGTTTTTCAAAGCCCCCGTGTCTGAGTTAGAGTTTCTGTTCTGATTTCCCACTTTTCTTTCTACAGCAGCGGATAGTTGACTATTAAAAGGTGCCGCCAAAAGATTAGATACGCCAAAGAGCAGAAACGAAAAGGTTGTAAACAGGGTGGAAATGAGGAACCACCATATAATATTACGTAGGTAGTTCGGCCAGATACTTAGGTATTGTTCGAGTTGTGCATACAAAAAAAAACCTATCATTAAGAGCCCGCCGACCAGAATGATTCCACTTACACAAATTGGCACAATGGCCCACTTGATCATGTCACGCCTGCATATCAAACGAGCAGCAGGATATGTGAAGCTAAATCCTTCTTTAAAAGCTCTAAAAAACATGAACATTAAGTATTAGGAAGGTAGGACGAGTCTGAGGGTTCCCAAGACGTTTGCCTATGTTCGACAGTAATAGTCGGGTAAGTCCCACCTCTGACATTAAATCGTGCGGATAATCGCGCAAATCTTGGAGAGCAGGCTTCTACTATATCGTCTAAAATAGAGTTCGTAATAGCCTCATGGAAGGCACCTTGGTCCCTGAAAGACCAAATATAGAGTTTGAGCGCCTTTAACTCAATGCATTTTTCAGCCGGAATGTACGCAAGGGTCATTTCGGCGAAATCTGGCTGTCCTGTTTTTGGACAAAGGCAAGTAAATTCGGGTATTTCAATTTCTATCAAGTAGTCTCGTTTTGAAGCAGGGTTTTCGAAAACGTCTAATTTTTTTGTGGGTTTCGTGCTCATGTATATAAAGATTCCAGGTTTTCAATAACTAAATCGGGAGGGAACTCTAGCATAAGCTGAGTTGGACGTGTAGACCGATAGAGTTTTACTGGCGAAACTGACCACTTAAGTACTTTATCTAGTAAAATAATTCTGAAATAGGTAATGAGATTGTACGAGCTTTCGCCTATCAGGTATGCTTAAAGGCATGCGTATTAACAAAATTAAGTTAGCTGGCTTTAAGTCTTTTGTCGACCCTACCACTCTAGCATTACCGGGCAATTTGACTGGGGTGGTGGGGCCAAACGGTTGTGGTAAATCGAATGTTATAGATGGATTAATGTGGGTGCTGGGTGAGAGTTCTGCAAAACACCTTCGTGGTGACTCCATGACTGACGTAATTTTTAGCGGGTCGAGTTCTCGAAAACCAGTTGGGCAAGCAACAGCTGAGATAATATTTGACAATTCTGAGAATAAGCTTGCAGGTCAATATGCTTCTTTTTCTGAAATATCAATAAGAAGAACATTGGGTCGCGATGGAATCTCAAGTTATTTTCTGAATGGTACGCGTTGCAGAAAGAAAGATATTACCAACGTTTTTCTAGGCACTGGCGTGGGCCCTCGCGGATATTCGGTGATAGAGCAGGGAACGATATCACGAGTGATAGAAGCTAAGCCTGAAGAGCTTAGGGCATATCTAGAGGAAGCCGCTGGAATTTCACAGTACCGAGAACGAAGACGCGAAACGGAAACTAGAATAAAAAGAACTGAGGAAAACATTGAGCGTTTAAGCGATATTCGGGGCGAGCTTGAGAAGCAATTGAAACACCTTAAACGTCAAGCGAACGCGGCTGAGCGCTATAAAGAATTGAAAAAAGATGAACGGAAACTTAATGGATTATTGATAGCTTTTAACTGGCGCAAAACTAAAGAAGATGCTGCGGCTATTCTTTTACGCAAGGAAGAGTCTGAAACGAAGTTACAAAAATTAATCGCGGCTCAGCGTGAGATTGAATCGTTACAAGTGGCTCTTAGTGAAGAGCATCAGGAAATTACAGCAGATTTCAATACTTTTCAGGCGAAGTTCTACTCTAAAACCGCTGATATTTCACGGCTTGAGCAAGAATTAAAACACTCAAAAGAAAAAAAACTTACTTCAGAAAAAAGCCAAATCGAAATAAGCGCCAAGCTGGTTAGCCTGGCAAATTTTCTAGCCGATGATGAGAAAAACATTATTGCCGCTGCTTCGGCGCTTGGGGAATTAGACCCTCAACTGGTCCAATATAAAACAGCGTCTGAGAAAATGAAAACTGTTTTGAAAGAGTCCGAGACGTCCTCGGCTCAGTGGCAGGCAGAATGGGATAATCATATTATTATAAAAAATAAGTTGTCTGAAGAAGTTCACTCTAAAAAAATACGTCTCGAACATCTTACTGAGGCGATAGCCTCCCATAGCGAAAGAAAGCAGAAAATAATCGATGAGTTGGCAATAGATGACTCAAAATCCTTGTCTGTGAAGGCTGATGCTTTGCGAAGTCATATAGCGGGGCTTAGCTCTGAAGAAGAAATTCTTATTAAGGAAAAAAATGTTACAGCGGAACTGTTGTCTAGTTCTAGGAACAAAGCTGAGATTCAGCTTAAGCAGTTACACGAAACTGAGTTATTGGGAGAGAAAAAACTGGGAGAATTAGCTTCTGAGAAAGCACTTCAAGAGAGAGCACTAGGAGGAGATCAAAGTGATACGGCAGACTGGCTTAAGCAAAAAGGAATCACCGACGTATCTAGACTGGCCGAGAAAATAACAATAGAGAAAGGGTGGGAAACTGCTGTTGAAACTGCATTAAGAGTTCCTCTCAATGCATTATGCGGTGATTACGTTGTTGATGACTTGTTCCGGGCTGGGGACAAGGTTTCCGTTAATAAAGCAACGATTACTATCTTAGAATCCGACGATAAAAAGTATGAGAGTCCTTTCTCTTCTTTCCCTTTACTGGCTGACCGTGTAAAAGGGGCATTCAAGGTCTCTCCGTTTTTAGATGGGGTATATTCGGCTGATTCAGAGGAAGAGGCTTTGAGCGCAAGAAGATCCTTGAGTCCACATGAAGTAATAGTGACGAAAGATGGATGCCTGTTCGGCCGTTACTGGGCCCAATTACCTGCTAACGATCCTGACGAGATTGGAATTCTGGCTAGAGAGAGAAACATCCATGAATTAAATAACGAATTAGCGGATCTTAGTCTTATCACGAAAGATTCAAAGAAAAATTTGGAAACAACACATGCTGATATAGAGAAAATAACAGCTAATGAAAAATTGATTCTTATGTCGATGAATGAAGTTTCTCAGAAACTCACTCAACAGAGAGAACAGTTACAAAAATTAATTTCAGAACTGGGTATCCACGATCATAAATTTAACGATTTGTCTCAGCAGTTAAAAGATATAGACATTAAACTAAAAAATGATGTCGCAAGCTCAGAGACGCTCTCGGTCGACTTGAGCCTTGGATTGGAACGGTTAAATGAGAAAGAGACTGAAACTGACCGTTTGACAGCAGCTAAGAGTGCTATTCAGCAGACAGTAGACGATGCCAGGCAAAAATGGGCTGAGTTACGCGACGAGTTACATGCGAAAGAACTAGCAGCGCAGGATCTTCGGGCAAAGCTGGGGAATTATAAAGAGGGACAAGAAAGGAACATATCGGCACGAGAACAGTCGAAAGAAGAACTCGCGGATATTGAGAATAGTATTAGCCAAATGCATGCTCCTATTAAGGATATGACTGATACGCTGGAGAAAGAGCTGTCTGAGAAGCTAGAAATGCACAAACAACTCTCCGCACTTAGAATTAATCTAGACCTCTGCGCCGAAAAAAACCAAAAATCTGCCAAGGCTAGAGCTGACGCAGAGGAACTGGTGGGGGAATGTAAACACAGCCTCGAGAATGACCGTCTAGAGGAAAGAACTTATTCTGTCAAACTGGATGAACTTAATACGAGATTCGAAGAAACTGGTGAAAATATTGAAGAAGCTCTTTCAGCAATACAAGAAAAATTTGAATTGCACGAGATTACTAGTGATATCGAAACCTTGAACATCAGATTAGTCCGGTTAGAGCCTATTAACTTAGCCGCCATTGATGAGTTTAACGAGCTCTCAGAGCGTAAGGAGTATCTTGATGCGCAAGATACAGACTTAACTGACTCGTTAAACACTCTGAAGTCAGCAATTCGTAAAATCGACATCGAAACAAAAACTCGCTTTAAAGACACTTACGATAAAGTAAACAGTAAACTCCAAGAAACATTTCCAGTGCTATTTGGTGGTGGGCAAGCATGTTTAGAAATGACTGATGATGACTTACTCGAGACAGGAGTTACTGTTATGGCGCAACCTCCTGGGAAGAGAAACACATCTATACATCTGTTGTCAGGAGGCGAGAAAGCTCTGACTGCGCTTACCTTTATTTTTTCTATCTTTGATTTAAATCCGGCACCTTTCTGTTTGTTAGATGAAGTTGACGCACCTCTGGATGACGTGAATGTAGTCCGGCTGATTGACATGCTGAAAACCATGTCTAAGAGTGTCCAATTTCTGTTCGTAACACACAATAAAATAACAATGGAAATTGCTGAACAGCTGATAGGAGTTACTATGCAGGAACCAGGAGTTTCTCGATTAGTGAGCGTAGATATGGCTGAAGCTGTTGAGCTGGCAGCCATCGCCTAATAACACCAAAGTAGTAATTTATGCTTTTATATCTGACTTTTTTTACTTTGTTACTTGGAGCCTCTTTTGGAGTTTTTATGGCGAGTAAATCTCGTAAAAAGAGAGAAGCTGAACTATTGCGGCTTGAATTGCTTTGGAAAAAAAGAATTCCACCAGCTATCGAGCAGCATAGTAGCGACAATGAAGTTCAACCTAGAGTAACTAACAATAGTGAATTTCGACTCAGTCTGTCAAAGGGCACAGCGATCAGGAGCGAGCGACTTCCGGTAGTAAATAAAAACGTCCACCCTTCAGTACAACAAGATAATGACCAATTAGCACTATTTTCTATAAACACTGCTGCAACAAACATTAATGAATCTACGGAGAAGAGTAAAGCAGAGACGCTTTTGCAGGCAAAAGATTACAGTAGCCGGACAAAATCTAAAGGCTTGTTAATACAACTGTACATAAAACGACGTTCTGGTGAATTAATAGATGGGCCCGCACTAGTGCGCTCTTTCAATAAAGTAGGGTTGACCTTCGGAGAAATGAGCGTTTTTCATTTCATGAACAATAAGGAACCCGAACTGCCACCACTTTTTAGCGCGGCGAACATGCACGAACCTGGGACGTTTGACATGAGGCGAGTGGAAATACTTAAAACACAAGGTGTTGTCTTATTCATGAATGCTATTGAAAAAGAGCAGGGAGAAAAAGCTTTCCATTTAATGATGTCAGCTGGAAGAAGAATGGCCGAGCTTATCAAGGGTGATTTGTATAAAAGTCCTGAAGTAGAGTGGATTGGAGCACACGAAGAGGAAGCTTTAATTATGCTTGAAAAACTTACCAGTGAATGACAAAAAGAAGCAAGCACAGTTATTGCGCAAAGAACTCGAGAAGCATAACCGTCAATATTACGTCTTAGATAATCCGGTTATTTCTGACGATGAGTTTGATTCTCTCTACCAAAAGCTAATATTACTTGAGTTAGATACTCCTAGCCTTGTGGATAAATATAGTCCCACTCAAAGAGTAGGCGGGGAGCCTTTAGCCGCATTTACCTCAGTCGATCATTTGTCGCCGATGCTTAGTTTAGCAAATGTTTTTAATGGTAAGCAGTTTGCGGATTTCCACAACCGCGTCAAACAAACTATAAATATATCTAATATCGATTATTTTGGAGAACCGAAATTAGATGGCCTTGCAATTAGTTTGGTCTACGAGGACGGAAAATTAGTGAGGGCTGTGACTCGCGGCAATGGGAAAAGAGGTGAGGACGTTACACATAATGCCCGTACCATTAAAGCAATTCCATTGACTTTGACTGCACTGGCTCCTCCGACATTACTTGAAGTTCGGGGCGAAATATATATAGAGAAAGCTCAATTCGAGAGACTTAACCAAAGGCAAAAGGCAGGAAATAAAAAAACTTTTGTCAACGCTAGAAATGCTGCCGCTGGGGCAGTACGACAATTAGATGCTAAGGTAGCAGCGTCAAGACCGCTGACTATTTGTTGCTACGGGATAGCCAGAATTGAAAATCATGTGTCACCCGCGACACAACAAGACTCTTTGCAGCTGCTCAAATCATTTGGGTTTCGGGTATCAGAAGACACGGTGCTTTTGAAAAACGAAAAAGAGTGCATCCTTTACTTTAAAGAACTGGCTGGAAAAAGGCAGTCTCTAGCTTATGATATCGATGGGGTAGTTTTTAAAGTTAACCGAATATCTGATCAACAATTAATGGGCGCTGTTGCTAAAGCCCCTCGGTGGGCCGTAGCTTTTAAATTTGCAGCTGAAGAAGCCATGACGCTAGTCCGAGAAATTGACCTACAAGTTGGACGAACTGGAGTGTTAACACCAGTTGCTAGGCTGCAACCAGTTTTTGTGGGAGGCGCCACGGTTACAAATGCGACTCTGCATAACTTTGAGGAAGTCGCGCGTAAAGATATCAGAGTGGGGGATACCGTTGTTGTCCGTCGAGCGGGCGATGTAATTCCAGAAGTGGTGAAAGTTCTTTTTGATTTACGTCCTGCCGAGGCGATCCGCTATGAGATACCCAATGAACTGCCTGATATTGCAATAGAACAATCAATCAAGAAAGTCATACATTTCGTGAGTAAAAAAGCGTTAGATATTGACGGCTTAGGCGATAAGTTAGTCGCTCAATTGGTAAGGAAAAAATATGTTGTTGGCTTTTCAGATTTGTTTAATTTAAAAAAAGAATGTTTGTTATTACTGGAGCGCTTAGGTTCAAAATCGGCGGATAAAATTTTGTTGGCGATAGCGTCTAGTAAACAGACTACATTTAGCAGGCTAATTTATGGAATAGGTATACTTGGGGTCGGGGAGGAAACTGCTGCTCGCTTAGCTGATTCGTTCGATTCCCTTGAAAAAATTCAGCGTGGAACAATTGAGGAATTTGAGAAAATACCGGATATTGGAACAGTGGTGTCCCAGAGCATATTTGACTGGTTTTCTAAAGCTGAAAATATTGAAGAGTTGGACAATCTATTAAGTGCGGGGTTGGTGATTGAAAATTCACACAACAGTGAAAAGACAATAGACTTTGTGTGTGTGGTGACTGGAAGTTTTGACTCTATGAAACGCTCAGAGATTGTACAGAGCCTCAATACAATAGGCATTCGTACTGCTAATACAGTTTCCAGATCGGTTGATTTTTTAGTCTGTGGAGATAGCCCTGGGAGTAAGTTAGAAAGAGCTCATGCGCTGGGAATCAGACTTGTTTACCAAGACGAGTTAATGCGCTTGTTGGAACAAAAAGCTATCGGAAAAAATTCAATCAAAGCTTTCTTGGAAGGGAAGTAGAAGACCCAAAAAGTTTATACGCTATAAAATATTTCCCTGGTTAGCATGAGATGGCTGTGTTAGGAGTTTTATATATGGGGATACAACAGCCTCTGGTTTGGCCAGCATGTCATGATTTTCAGCGGGATAAGCGGTCATTCTAATAAGAGTTTTGGTCGGGGGAGGGAGGACGCCCGCAACACGTAATTGTTCGCTGTTACTATTTTCAAGTGCATATATCTTCATAAACGCTCCCAATGCGGATTTAGACGCGGCATATGCCCCCCAATTTGCTTTGGGCGCAATACCTTCGCTGGCTAATGTAAATATAACGGTACGTAGAGCTGATTCTTTCAATAGTGGCTGAGTCGCTTGTAATAGCATCACTGCACTATGCAAATTAACTTGAAATACTTCAATCCAAGTTTTTAATGAGTAATTGTCACAGGGCGTTACCTCACCTAGCATAGCAGCATTAAGAATTACAGCGTCGAGCGTTCCAAATTGCTTTCCAATATGTTCTGCAACAATCCGGTAGTCATCTGCATTTGCAGTCGCTAAATTGATAGGAAGTAGAGTAGACAGTCCAGTAATTTCTGTTTCTATCTCATCTGACAGAATTTCAAGATCTTGTACATTTCGGCCACATGCGATTACGTGTGCGCCTTGGCTAGCGCATGCTTTGGACAAAGCTCTCCCTATACCTCGACTTGCCCCGGTAATCAAAATAGTTTTTTCATGGAGAATCGTAGAGTTTATCTTCGAGTTCAAGTGTCTTCCTTTAAATGTAGATATCCTAGCCCGCTTAAGTATTGATGTTTATAACAGTGTTGCGTTTAAATCCATTCTCATCTTTGTCAGGATGATCTAAGGTGTAGTGCAAGCCCCTGCTTTCTTTGCGGCTTAGCGCAGATACCACTATTAATTCAGCTACCAAAGCTAGGTTTCTCAATTCGATTAAGTCAGTGCTTATTTTAAAGTGACTGTAAAACTCATTAATCTCTCTTTGTAGCAGTTCGATGCGTTGTTTAGCACGACCCAAGCGCTTATCCGATCTAACTATACCAACATAATTCCACATTAAGCGTCTCAACTCATCCCAACTATGAGAAATAATTACGTCCTCATTTCCTTGCACCACTCTACTTTCATCCCACTCAGGCGGATTAACAGATAGAAAATCATTCGCCATGTCTGCGGTAATGCTTTTTACCGCAGACGAGGCTACAACTATGCACTCTAGCAGTGAGTTGCTGGCCATTCTGTTGGCCCCGTGGAGACCTGTGCATGCTGTCTCACCTACTGCATAAAGGCCGTCTAACTCAGCTTTCCCATTGATATCGGTGAGAACACCTCCACACAGATAATGAGCCGCCGGAACCACAGGAATAGGGTTAGTCGTAATGTCTATTCCATATTTCTTACATGTTTCATAGGCATTTGGGAAATGTTCAAGTATGAATTCTTTTGGCTTATGAGAAATATCTAGATACACACACTCTAGCCCTAATCGTTTCATTTCATGGTCGATCGCTCGCGCAACCACATCCCTAGAAGCGAGCTCGCCTCTGGAGTCAAACTTTTTCATGAATCGTTCACCATCTGGGAGTATTAATTTACCACCTTCCCCCCGAAGCGCTTCTGTTAAAAGTATTGTTTTAGCCTGAGGATGGTAGAGGCAAGTAGGATGAAATTGAACAAACTCCATATTTGCAATGCTACAGCCCGCTCGCCACGCCATTGCGATACCGTCACCGGTGGCTACATCGGGATTACTCGTGTACAGATAAACTTTGCCAATACCGCCGGTTCCTAACACTACAGTTTTAGCAGCAATAGTAACTATCGCACTGTTTATAGAATCATATAGATAAGCACCTACACATTTAGAGCTATTGGAAGAAGTTTCTTTTGTCGTAATTAGATCGATAGCGGCATGTCGTTCCAGTAACGTAACATTCGGGAGTTCTTTGACTTTTTTAACAAGCGTTTTTTCAACAGCAGCGCCGGTTGCATCCGCGGCATGCACGACTCTTCTATGTGAGTGTCCACCCTCCTGTGTGAGATGGAATTCCTCTACACCCGATTTAGAGGTTCTAGTTGAGAAAGGAACACCTTGCTCAATAAGCCACTCTATTCTATCTCTGCCGTTGCTAACTATATTTGTGACGGCACCGACATCACAAAGGCCCGCTCCTGCAATTAGTGTGTCTGTGATATGCGCTTCGGTTGTGTCAGCATGATCCATTACCGCGGAGATCCCCCCTTGGGCATAAAAAGTCGCACTTTCATCTATACTACTTTTACTTATTAGCACGATATTAAGTTCGCTCGGTAATGCTAAGGCAACGCTGAGGCCTGCAGCTCCGCTGCCTATTATCATTACGTCGTAGTGTTTCATGAAAATTGCACTTAAAAATTCCTATCAAAGAGTCATTGTTGTCTTGCATTTTATTCTATATGTTCCGTTACGGCTACTAATAACGAGTTTTGATGCATGTTAATCCTAATAGAAGAAAACAGACGTAGGTTAGAGAGTCGGGCTGCGCTTACAGCCTATACATTCGAGTGCTACCATAGTCTTTCTTTCTCATTTAGTTACATTTTGGTAACTACGTATTAGGTTAGACTTTGCTCTATGATTACCTTTACCCAATAAGGACACTTATCGTTATGATTCGATTTCTATGTAAATATCTCTCTCTTTTGACTTTGACTACCGCAGCAGCCTTCTCTCTGCAAGCTAGTGACCTGCCTGACTTTACGAAGCTGGCAGCTAAAAACAGCCCCACTGTAGTTAACATAAAGGCGATACCAAAAAAGCAAGAAGTTATAGCTGATAAGCCCGACAGTATGCCTTTTAACCGACCTTTTGGGCCGGATGGAGGACTTCCTGATTTCTTTAGGTACTTTTACGATGAACAGCCGGACCAAAGGAAAAAGCCACGACGAGACGCACGGCCATCGCAAGGGTCTGGATTCATCATGTCTCCCGACGGATATATCATCACTAATCACCATGTCGTAGATGGAGCAGGAGAGCTCGTAGTAACCTTGTCCGATAGAAGTGAACTCATGGCTAAGTTGATAGGTTCTGATGAGCGGAGTGATATCGCTGTTCTTAAAATTGAGGCACCTTACGATCTCCAGACTGTAATTTTAGGGGATTCGGATTCTTTGAAAGTTGGAGAATGGGTGCTTGCCATTGGTTCTCCCTTTGGATTTGATTATTCTGTGACCGCTGGGATTGTCAGTGCTAAAAGTCGGAGCCTTCCTGACGACAACTACGTGCCTTTCATACAAACTGATGTGGCGATTAACCCTGGAAATTCTGGAGGGCCTTTATTTAACTTGCAAGGTGAAGTGGTAGGCGTCAATTCTCAAATTTATAGCAGGACTGGTGGATTTATGGGTCTTTCTTTTGCTATCCCAATGAAAGTGGTTCTGAATGTTTACGAGCAAATAAAGCAAACCGGTACAGTGAGCCGCGGCTGGTTAGGAGTTTTTATACAGGATGTTACGCAAGAACTTGCTGAATCCTTCGGAATGGCTAAGCCTGCAGGAGCACTTATTTCTAAAGTTTTGCCGAATAGTCCAGCTAAAAAGGGTGGCATTAAAGCTGGGGACATCGTGATCCAATTTGGTGGATCTTCTGTTGATCGCTCCAGCGATCTTCCTCCTCTGGTAGGCCAACAAGAGGTTGGCTCAAAAGTAAAAGTGCAGATTATTCGGAATGGTAAGAAAATGCGCTTGACCATTGCCATAGGCGCGTTAAAAGATGAGCCTGAAGTGGCTCTAAAAAGCAAAGGTAAGCAAGCAGATGAATTTTATATTTATGAAAAATTAGGGATAGCTATTACAGCTATTACCAGCGATCAACGGATTGATCTGCAGGTCGAGCGTGGGGGAGTAATTATTACTAATCTCGAGGATGGGCCAGCAACTGAAGCTGGACTGCAAAGAGGCGACGTGATAATTAAAATGGCTAGTTCTTTAGTCCTTGGGGTTCAGAGCTTTAAAAATATCTTGCGCCCGCTTGCTCCCAACTCCGTGGTACCAATCTTAATACAGCGAGGAGGGTCGCCATTGTATGTGGCTGTGCGATTAGGTGAAAAATAGAATCTCGAACCTGCTTTTGTTTGTCCTTATGACACCGTATTATGGCGCCTTAACTTTGAAGCTAGCTAGATAATACATTAGCACGCACACACATCTCTGTGTTTCAAACAGAGATGTGCTTGATGTTGGTCTCTTCTGCGACAGGTTTCAGTCCTTTTTAACGCTTACTCTTTTATTAATTAACCGGAGAAATCAAGGAACATATGTCTTGGGAAATGGCAAACATAAGGAATTTTTCGATAATTGCTCATATCGATCATGGAAAATCAACGTTAGCCGATAGATTCATTCAGACGTGCGGCGGACTCAGCGAGCGTGAGATGTCAGCACAAGTCCTAGATTCTATGGATATCGAAAAAGAAAGAGGAATCACTATAAAAGCCCAGAGTGTAAGTCTCTCTTACGAAGCCAATAATGGTGAGAGTTATCTCTTTAATTTCATCGATACACCAGGCCATGTCGATTTTAGCTATGAAGTATCAAGATCGCTTGCCGCGTGTGAAGGGGCATTATTAGTCGTAGATGCTGCTCAAGGGGTTGAGGCACAATCGGTGGCTAATTGCCATGTTGCGATCGACCAAGGTTTAGAAGTCGTACCTGTTTTAAATAAAATTGATTTACCTTCATCTGAGCCTTTGCGTGTTCGTGAAGAGATTGAAAATGTTATTGGGGTAGATGCTGACGATAGCATTAACGTCAGTGCAAAAACCGGTATTGGAGTTCCTGATTTACTGGAGGCAATTGTTTTGCGAATTCCGCCTCCATCAGGGGATAGAGAGGGGGCACTTAAGGCGCTTATTATTGACTCCTGGTTCGACAATTACCTTGGAGTTGTCTCATTGGTGCGCGTTTATGAAGGAACGATACGGAAAGGTGACAAAATCATCACAATGTCCAATATGAATTCAGCTGAAGTAGGAGGTGTAGGTATATTTACGCCTAAACGAGTTAGCACTGGAGTATTGAAAGCGGGCGAAGTTGGTTATCTTGTTGCAGGGATAAAAGACATTTATGGAGCTCCTGTCGGAGATACCGTAACTACCGCTAAAAATCCAGCTACAGAAGCTTTAAAAGGATTTAAAGAATCGAAACCCAACGTTTTCGCCGGCCTATATCCAGTAGATTCAGGAGAGTACGAGGCTTTTCGAGAGTCGTTGTCAAAACTTAGATTAAATGACGCAGCACTCCATTACCAGCCTGAAACATCAGAGGCTTTAGGCTTCGGTTTTCGATGTGGTTTTTTAGGCATGCTACATATGGAAATCATACAGGAACGGATTGAAAGGGAGTACGGCATAGAGCTAATCATGACATCTCCAACTGTTGTGTATGAAGTTGTCGACAAGAACGGCGGAATACACATGGTCGATAACCCTGTGAGACTACCCGAGCCTAATATGATCTCACTAGTTAAGGAGCCTATGGTTATTGTTGATATTTTGTCGCCCCAAGAACATGTAGGTAATATCATGAAGATGTGTCTTGAAAAACGGGGGGTACAAAAGAAGATGAGCTATTTAGGTAACCAAGTTGCTATTAGCTACGAGGTTCCAATGGCCGAGATAGTAACAGACTTCTTCGATCGCCTAAAATCTACGACTAAAGGTTATGCGTCAATGGATTACAACTTTTCTCATTACCAGGAAGCCAACATGGTACGCTTAGACATTCTTATAAACAGCGAAAAAGTTGATGCGTTATCGACTATCGCTCACAGTGATCAAGTACTTTGGAAAGGGCGGGAGCTTGTTAAAAAGATGAGGGAAATTATTCCACGACAAATGTTTGATATCGCTATCCAAGCTTCTATTGGTTCAAAAATCATAGCAAGAGAGAGCGTTAAAGCATTAAGGAAAAATGTGACTGCAAAGTGTTATGGAGGGGATATATCTCGTAAACGCAAGCTATTAGAAAAGCAAAAAGCTGGAAAGAAGAGAATGAAGCAGTTCGGTTCAGTAGAAATTCCTCAAGAAGCGTTTATGGCCGTTCTTAGAGCTAGTAGCTAATGGTGGTTTGGGATTTTACAGCCATACTTTTCTTGCTGTCAGTCAGCACTGGCCTCATTATCGTCTCGTATAAGGTCGCCAGAGGGAAAAGCACTGAAAGCTTCGCCTTGGGTGATGCAGGACGCCAAGATAATATGTTACTTAGGTTTTCTAAATCTTTCTTTCCTGTCTTCGCCTTTGTTTTTGTACTTAGAGCTTTCCTGGTCGAACCATTTCGAATTCCTTCTGGGTCTATGATCCCAACACTTCTCGTTGGAGACTTCATATTGGTTAACAAATATGAGTATGGAATAAAATCTCCTATTTTTAATTCCCAGTTGATTGAAACCGGCCGTCCAGAGCACGGTGATGTTGTAGTTTTCAGATATCCACTGGACCCGTCCACTCCGTTTATTAAACGCGTAATAGGCCTACCCGGAGACAGTATACGAATCGACAACAAGCATGTGTATGTAAATGATAACGAAGTTGTGTGGCAAGATGAGAAGACTTACATAGGGATTCACTCCGCAGCGAGGCACACTGGTGCGAAAGTACATCGAGAAATGGCGGGCAAAAACAATCATGAGGTGCTGATATCCCCTAGTCACTACGCGACTGATGGAAATTTTAGTGTTCCCCCTGACCATTACTTTGTCTTGGGAGACAACAGAGATAACAGCAGAGACTCCCGTTTTTGGGGTTTTGTTCCAAAAGAAAACTTAATGGGTAAAGCCTTCTATATCTGGTTTAATTGGGATGGAGGGCCTAACTTTTCTCGCGCAGGGCAGCGGATCAGATGACCGAATTCCAACGGCTTACGTACCCGACTAGCTACATGACTCTTGAGTATGTTTTTAAACGACAGAATTTGAAAACACAGGCTCTAACGCACAGAAGTAAGGGCCCTCAACATAACGAGAGGCTTGAATATCTTGGAGATGCTCTTTTAGGTGTGATCGTGGCTGAATACCTCTTTGAGACTTTTCCAACGGCTGATGAAGGCCAATTAACCAGAGCACGAGCAGCGTTAGTCAATAGCGAAGTTTTAGCATCAATAGCGACACGTCTTAGGTTGGGAAAGAAATTGTTACTCGGTGATGGTGAAAAAAATTCTGGAGGGTGCGAAAGGAGTTCGATTCTGGCAAATACCACAGAAGCTTTAATAGGAGCAGTGTATCTCGATTCCGACTATCCGGAATGTCGTAATATAGTCCGCGCTCTATACAAAGGCTATTTTTCGCTAGTTGATCCGTTAGCTGTTGAAAAAGATGCGAAAACAGAACTACAAGAGTCATTACAAGCCTTAAATTTTGGCCTGCCCATATACACTACGAGCGAGGTGGTCGGTCCTCCCCATAATCGTACCTTCTTCGTAATATGTACCACCAAAGCTGTTGTAGAAAGGTTTCAGGGATCCGGCTCTAGTAGAAGAAAAGCTGAGCAAGTTGCTGCGAGAATGACATTAGATGCACTGAAGGAAAGGTCGTTGAATGGAAAATAAATGTGGGCTAATAGCAATCGTAGGACGGCCCAATGTCGGAAAATCTACGATGCTTAATCAGATTCTGAAACAAAAGATCAGTATTACCTCAAGAAAGCCACAGACAACTCGATACCAAATCATAGGGATACACACTGAAGGTGACTCACAAATTATCTTTGTTGATACCCCGGGGTGGCAAATCGCACCTAAAAATCGCTTGAATCGACTGATGAATCGGGAGGTCAAGCAAGCTTTAAGCGATGTAGATCTTATACTAATGCTTTGTGATTCTAGACAGTGGACACTTGGTGATGAAAAAATAGCGACTTTAGTTAACGAGAGTGGTGTCTCGGCGATACTGGCTTTGAATAAGATTGATTTACTGCAAAACAAAAATTCATTACTTCCAACCATAGCGAAAATATCCGAAAATTACACCAACTTTTCTGAGTTCATTCCTGTTTGCGCGCAAACTGTTGCAGGCGTTGAAGCTCTGCTGGAATTTATTATGTTTTCGTTGCCAGAAAGGCCATTTATTTTCCCAAAAGGTCAAGTGACCGACAGACCAGAGCGTTTTCTTTGCGGCGAAATAATCCGCGAAAAAACAATGAACTATTTAGGTGACGAGCTGCCGTATACCACTACGGTTGTCATTGACGACTTTGAGGAATTAGAAACGATTACAAATATAATCGCCACGATTTGGGTTGGTCGAGACAGTCAGAAACCGATAGTTATAGGGAAGAACGGCTCTCTATTAAAGCGGATTGCTAGCGACGCTCGTTCCGATATAGAAGAGCTGTTGCAGCGTAAAGTGTTTATGAAAGTATGGGTCAAAACTAAACGAGGATGGCTTGATAGCACTGAGGCCATGAAAACGATCGGTCTATTGGGTTAGAGTTTGTTGGAACCTGCATTTATTCTTCATAGCAGGCGTTATCAGGAAAGTAGTTTAATTGTTCAAGTTTTGACAGAATCTAAGGGCAGGTTTTCTGCTGTAGCAAGAGGAGCTCTGCGAAAAAAATCTAGGTTGTCAGGTCTGCTTCAACCACTTTCTTTGCTGGCTATCGAGGTCAAAGGGAGGTCTAGTTTACTAACGCTAACTCATGTTGATGTAGTCGAAATATTTGAAGTCCAGATGCCGAAAAATCTGTATGCCGTTTTTTATATGAATGAGCTACTGATCAATTTGACGGTTGAGCACGATGAATGTCTGGGAATTTTCAATTTATATAAAAAGTGTTTAAAGAAAATCACAGGCAGTCTGAATATTCAGGCTCTCGAGCCTGTGTTGCGCCAATTTGAAATTTCTCTACTCCAAGAAATAGGGTTGGGTATGAATTTCACTGAAGAATTCCTTGATGGCAAGGCCGTAGAGAAGAATGTGACGTATATATATGTGCCGGATAAAGGGTGCACTAGTGATAGAAGTGCGGTCGGAGGAATGGAAGTGTCTGGGAGTACTTTGCTATGGTTGGCAGGTCAAATTGATTACACCGCAGAGCTTGCGAAGGACGCAAAAAAGCTAATGAGACACGTTCTAGCTTTCCATTTAGGAGGGAAGAAAATAAATTCCCGCAGTTTTTTTCAAAAAAAAAGTGAATAACATGCCACAATTCAATTTTTATCGGTCGAGTGAATATTTACATGATTCCTGATGGTAATGACCCTGTAAGACTCGGTGTTAACATCGATCACGTTGCTACCGTTCGGCAGGCTAGGGGTGGTCTTTCTCCAAGCGTCACTGAAGCGGCTAATCTAGCTGTACGTGGGGGAGCAGATTTAATCACGGTGCATTTGAGGGAAGATAGAAGGCATATCCAAGACTCTGACGTTTACAGTTTGAAGCGCGAATTAAATGTCCCATTGAATCTCGAATTGGCGGCTACGGCAGAAATGGTTAGCATTGCTTGTGATATAAAGCCAACATCGTGCTGCTTAGTGCCGGAGAGAAGAGCTGAAATCACCACTGAGGGGGGACTTGACGTCCATACCTTATCTAACGGTTTAGAACACATCGTCGAAACTCTCGATGCTGCCGGAACGACCGTGTCCGCATTTATAGACCCAAAGCCCATACAAGTGCAGGCTGCTGCTAACATTGGGATAAAAGTCATAGAGTTTCATACTGGTAAATATTCTTTGGCTAGTAATGCCGCCAGCACAATGCAGGAACTAAATGAATTAAAAGAAGCCATCAGTATGGCATCATCATTAGGCCTTCAGGTGAATGCGGGCCATGGCTTGGACTACCAAAACGTAGGATTAATTGCTCAAATCAAAGATATCAGAGAATTAAATATCGGACACGCTATTGTTGCGCGCGCCTTGTATGTGGGTTTAGAGGAAGCTGTCGCCCTAATGAAACGTTTTATATTGGAAGTTGACTAGTGATTTATGGGATTGGAGTCGATATTGCAGAAATCTCGCGCTTCCAGATCTCTTATGAGCGATTTGGCGATCGTTTGATACAAAAAATACTGACCGTAGATGAAGAGCAGCAATTTATACGTTCTAAAAACAAGGCTCGTTTTCTTGCGATGCGCTTTGCAGCTAAAGAAGCCACTTCAAAAGCTCTTGGCACAGGATTTAAAGAAGGTGTCGCGCCTCGTCAAATTGGCGTTAATCATGCCAAAAGTGGAAAGCCTAATCTAAAAGTTCACGGCAGAGTTGGCGAAATTTTCAAAAGAGAGCGGATCGTTAGCTCTCACTTAAGTCTATCTGATGATGCAGGGCTTGCTATAGCCTATGTGGTGTTGGAGACAGAAGCTCTTGCATAAGTAAGGTATAATTTCGTTCTGAAGCTAAAAAAATTAGCTCAGAATTAAGAAAATCCTTTAAGAGAAACTCATAGAGCATCTGAAAATTCTTATGTCTACGATTGATAATGAAGTCAAAAAGCGACGTACGTTTGCCATCATCTCCCACCCGGATGCTGGTAAAACGACAGTAACTGAAAAATTATTACTATTGGGAGGGGCTATCCAAGTAGCAGGAACCGTAAAAGCCAGAAAAAGCGCGCGACACGCTACTTCGGATTGGATGGAAATAGAGAAGCAACGCGGCATATCCGTGACTTCTTCTGTGATGCAGTTCGATTACAAAGGACACATTATCAATCTGCTTGATACACCTGGTCACGAAGATTTCAGCGAAGATACGTATCGGACTCTTAGCGCAGTCGATTCTGCAGTAATGATAATTGATGCCGCCAGAGGCGTTGAAGCTCGGACTATAAAATTATTAGAAGTCTGCAGATTACGAAAGACACCGGTAATAACTTTTGTCAATAAATTAGACAGAAATGGACGAGAGCCTTTAGATTTAATTGATGAGATCGAGTCAGTACTGAATATAAAATGCTGTCCTATAACCTGGCCTATCGGCTCTGGCCCGCATTTAGAAGGTATATTCGATTTTCGTAAACGCGTTGTACTTCCATACGACAGGAGTCTCAAACCAACTCAAGAGAAGCCAGAATGGGTTAGTTTGAACGTTGCTCATGACGACAAAAGGTTTAAAGAAGGAATTTCAAAGCTAGAAGATGAGGTTGCCTTGTTGGATGGTGCAGGGAATGAGTTCACTAATGAAGCATACCTGTCTGGGGAAATCACACCTGTTTTCTTTGGCACAGCATTGAGGACTTTTGGGTTGACGGAAATGCTCGATATGTTTATTGACATTGCTCCGAGCCCTTTACCCAGATCTACGAACTCGACCAAGACAGTAGACCCCACAAGTAACAAATTCTCAGGTCTCATTTTCAAAATACAAGCTAATATGGACCCTAAACATCGGGATCGTATAGCGTTTATGAGAATTTGTTCCGGGAAATATCAAGATGGCCAAAAGTCTTTTAATGTCCGCTTGGGCCGAGAAATAAAACTCAGTGGAGCCGTACAGTTCATGGCCCGTAGCAGAGGCGCTACGGGGAGCGCATGGCCTGGAGACATCATTGGTTTGCACAATCACGGGACCATTCAAATTGGTGACACATTTACAGATGGGGACAAATTTATGTTCTCGGGAATCCCGAGCTTTGCGCCTGATTTGTTTCGCCAAGTCAGATCCCTAGATCCCCTCAGGAACAAGGCTTTACTCAAAGGCCTAACACAATTGTGCGAGGAAGGGGCAGTTCAAGTCTTTAATTACAAGAATAGGTCGGAGATCGTTGTTGGGGCGATAGGGCAGTTACAGTTTGAAGTAGTCGCATGGCGTTTGAAAAACGAATACTCTGTGGAATGCTTATTCGAAGGTTCTCAAGTACAGTCCGCACGATGGGTAGTATCCGAAGACAATAACTCACTGGAGAAGCTCGAACTCCATTCCCCTGCTAATATGGCGATAGATGGGGCAGGGCAGTTAGTCTATTTAGCCCCTTCCATGGCGAACCTAAAAGTCACTCAAGATAGATGTCCGTTAGTGTCTTTTCGAAGCACGCGGGAGATGTTAGGAGATTAAAGAAAGTCCCGCTATCTGTTCCCATTGACCTCATCATCGTTGATGAGTTGGTCAGCTTCTTGAAGGTCTGTTGCCACTGAGCGAGCACTTATACCTTCTTCTTTTATAATTGATTCACGAGATACATCCTTGTTCTCCGCAGTTTGTTGAGAACGAGCACCATATGAATAGACTTTCTTAGGGGGTGATGCCTTGGCCACTTCAGCCACTTCAGCCACTTCAGCCACTTCAGCCACTTCAGCTACTTCAGCTACTTCAGCTACTTCAGTATCTGTTTTCGTTTCATTCGTCGGCTCAGTAGACACAGTGTTCTCATGACGCCTCAGTTCTTGCTCGGTAAGCGCAAAACCCTCGTCCTTGTCACGACCTTCAATGTCATTATCCCCAAATGAGTTACCGCTTGCGCCTTTTTTTGAAGGAGAAGCAGTTCTTTCCAGGTCTGCGGGATTTCTGGAAGTTCTCTCCTCACTTCCTTTGATATTAGCCTCCATAGGGGGCCTAGCAGCAGTGTCGGGGGTAATTATTTTATTACCGTTGTTCTGGATATTATCGAAGTTTCTATCACTATCTCTTTCACGGATAGGTCGTTTATTCTTCCTCTCCTCTCGACTGTCATCAGGACTTCGTAATGGTTTTTTTGCTGCATTAGTCCGCTCAGGACGCCGGCTGACATCAGCTTTTGCTTCTGAGTTTTTGGACGTGCTGGGAGTGCGTCTCTCTCTATCATTGCGTGTATTATTCGTGCTCGCCCCCCTTTTTGTTCTCTCTGGCCGTTTATTTGTTCTAGAAGGTTTAGACCTCTCATTTCGACGAGGTTTACTCTCCTCAGCTGAAAACAATGCTTTCACTATTGCTAAAAAATGACCTATTAAGCCTGTTTTTCGGCTCTTGGGGGACGGCTTTCTTCTCGCGTGCTTTACACCATTTACTAACGGCTTTTCTATCTTAGCCACCTTGTTATTTGCACCTTGGCCTCCGGTCTTCTCTTCTTCTCCCACCAAACGGTATTCTTCGCTAGCTACACTTTTACTCCTGTCTTGATCCCTTTCGCGTTGTACTTCGAAGTGGGAGGGTGCAAAGTTGCTATTCGGAATTAACACAACCGAAACGGCGTGGCGTACTTCTATACCCGCGACATCTTGCCTTTTTTCGTTTAATAAAAACGTAGCCACTGGAATTGAAACGTTAGCGCTCACAACTGAAGTAGAAGCCTTCATCCCTTCCTCTTCAATTAATCTCAATACACTCAGGGCAGTAGATTTAATGTTTCTCGTGGATCCGATGCCGTCGCAGTTAGTGCATAGCTCGTAACTTGAATCAACTAATGAAGGCCTTAACCTTTGTCGGGACATCTCAAGTAAACCGAAGCGGGAAATCCGACCAATTTGAATCCGAGCTCTATCAATATTGACGGAATCACGCAAACGATTCTCTACAGAACGCTGATTTTTCACGGAGAGCATATCAATAAAGTCGAGTACTAGAAGCCCCCCCAAATCGCGCAGCCGTAGCTGTCGACCGACTTCTTCCGCTGCCTCCATATTCGTTTTAAAGGCGGTTTCTTCGATATCACTCCCTTGAGTTGCCCTCGCAGAATTGACATCTACTGTCGTTAGAGCTTCAGTGGGCTCTATCACAATCGATCCACCGCTAGGGAGTCTTATGTTGCGGCTGAATGCTGTCTCTATCTGGCTTTCAATTTGATAGCGATTAAATAGCGGCACGCTATCCTCGTACAATTTCAATTTATGCAAGTTATGCGGCATAACTTGTTCCATAAACTCAAGAGCCAACTGATGCAGAGCCTTGTCATCAACTAATATTTCTACAATGTCGTTGCGGAGATAATCTCGAATTGCTCGGATAACTAAATTACTGTCTTGAAAAATCAGGACTGGTGCTGCTCGTTGTACTGAGGCGTCTTCGATCGCGCCCCACAACTGTTCTAGATACTCGAGGTCCCACTGGAGCTCTTCAGTAGATTTACCAACCCCAGCGGTCCTTAGAATAAGGCCCATGTTTTCAGGGATGGTGAGACCACTCATTGCCTCTTGGGCTTCCGCTCGCTCTTCTCCTTCTATTTGTCGGGAGACTCCACCCGCCCGAGGGTTGTTTGGCATCGCTACCAAATATCTCCCTGCCAAGCTTAGAAAGGTGGTTAAGGCTGCCCCTTTGTTCCCACGTTCTTCTTTTTCTACCTGGACAATAACTTCTTGTCCTTCACGGAGCAGTTCTTTAATATTACTTCGGCTGTGTAATCCCTTAGCAGAAGCCTTAAAATAAGTTTTAGAAATTTCTTTCAGGGGCAGAAATCCGTGCCTTGATGCACCGTAGTCTACGAAAGCTGCTTCTAGACTCGGCTCTAGCCGAATGATTTTTCCTTTGTATATGTTTGCTTTCTTTTGTTCTTTCCCAGTCGCCTCAATATCTAGATCGGCTAATTTTTGCCCATCAACAAGCGCTACGCGCAACTCCTCGGCTTGGGTTGCATTGATCAACATTCTTTTCATTATAATAATCCTGTGTACGAGGCGAGTTAATGTGGAGCCCAGACACGCGGATCGAAATTGTTTTTCCCGACATTTGTTTGAAGTCCATTTCTTATTCTCGTCTTCATGCGCAATTCCGTAGTGGCTTTTGCGCTAAATTTTTTATGAGTAGGTGCTATATGTACGTCGCCTACGGTAAAATTTCGCTTAAATGTCTGCTCAATCCGGGGCCCTTATTACGTATAGTCAAGGTGCCTGTGTTTTAACGCTCAAGAACGTCGATAGCTTGGTGCGAAAATGTTACCATCACTACCGAAATCTATTTTCTATAAAAATAGCCCGCTTTTTCAAGAAGGGACGTATTTAACGAAAAGTTAAAAACTGAAACTTTAACAAACTGTTAATTTTTCCGGTACGTAAACTATAACAATTACTTCAAAAACAATCAATTACAATGGACACTAAGAATAAAACTAGTTTGGAAACTCACTTTCCAGTTCAAATCGTAGAAGTCGAAGAGGAAGACAGTGGGAGGCGGTTAGATAATTTCTTGTTTGCGTTTTTAAAGCACGTCCCTAAGCAATTGATTTACAAGTTAGTTAGAAGCGGTCAAGTGAGAGTCGATGGAGGCCGTATCAAGCCAAATTTCCGTATTGCATCAGGACAGAAAGTTCGGATCCCGCCCGTACATGCCAATTTAGTAGAAAAAACTGGTGTCCCCTCTAGACGGCTTGAGGAACTTGAAAAAGCTATAAGGCATGAGGATGAGTCGTTCCTGGTCGTTGATAAACCCTCCGGGTTGGCTTCTCATAGCGGGAGTGGAGTTCGATATGGTGTCATCGATGTAATAAGAGAGTTGAGACCTCACGCCCCCAGAGTTGAGTTGGCACACCGGTTAGATAAAGAGACTTCAGGGTGTTTGTTAATAGCAAAAAATCTGCGGGCTTTAAGAGCCTTTCAAGCCGCGAGTTTGGACAGGCTTGTAACCAAGCAATATCAAGCACTTTTATATGGAGTTTTGTCTTCGCGAGATAAAGTCATTAAGACCCAACTGGAAATTAAACGTGGCTCAAATGGAAAGCGCCAATCGATAAACAGTTCGAAAGGTAAAGAAGCCATCACTGTCATAGCTGGTCGAAAAATTGTGGGCAACCATACCCTCGCAACTTTAGTCTTAAAAACAGGCCGGATGCACCAAATTCGTGCGCACACCAAGGAGTTGAACTGTCCCATAGCGGGTGATGGTGATTATGGTGACAAAGCATTCAACTCGAAAATGCGTGGGCTTGGCTTGTCTAGGCTTTTTTTACACGCAAATCGTTTGGCGTTTGCAAGTGATGGTTACCGGCTGGATATTCGAATCCCGCTTCCTGGCGAATTAACTCAAGTCCTTGAGAAATTGGCACACCTGAACAAACCAGAAAACAGTTAATTACTGTTACAGTAAATGACAAATACTAAGGAAGAGCATAATGCCATGGATCGACGATAAGAGTGTAACTCCCGAAACCTCTAATTCAGGACCTGATTTAACAAGCTCTATAGAAAAGCTAGCTGCACTGTATCTAGATGAAAAACGAAAATCTCGACAATGGGGGGGGGCTTTAAAGTTAATCACTCTTTTTTATATTGGGGTAATGCTACTGTCTTTCAGTAGTGTCCGGTTAATTGATTTTCCGTTTTCGAGCAAAACCACCGCAGCAATTATTCGTATTGATGGACCGATAATTAGCGGAGGCTTAATTAATGCAACCGACATAAATAATGCGCTCACAGAAGCCTTTGAAAATAGGAAAACCGCTGGGGTCATTCTAGAGATAAATAGTCCTGGTGGTAGCCCGGTGCAGGCTGGACGAATATATGACCACATCATTTCTTTAAAAGAAAAACACGATCTGTCTGTTTATGCAGTGGTTGGCGATATATGTGCTTCAGGCGGTTATTATATTGCGTCAGCCGCCGATGAAATCTATGCAGATAAAGCTAGTCTCATCGGCTCTATAGGAGTGAGGATGGACAGCTTTGGGTTTTCAGATGTTCTGGCTAAGACAGGTATCGAGAGACGCTCTTTCATTGCGGGAAGAGATAAAGGGTTTTTAGATCCATTTTTGCCCCTTAAGGCGCAACATGCCGAACACGCACAGTTATTGATAGATGAAATACACGAACAGTTTATCTCAGCAGTAAAAAAAGGTCGGGGCGAAAGACTTCAATTAGAGCAAGTTAAGCTGTTCTCTGGCCTAGTGTGGACTGGAGCTAAGAGCCTTGAGCTAGGCTTGGTTGACGGATTAGGGACGACTTTATCCGTATCTGAAAGTAACATAGGTGTTGCTGACACAAGAGACTTCACCCGAAACGACGAATCGATGGGAGGTTGGGTTCGGCGCTTAGGTACGACTTTCAACGACGCTGCGATCTTTTTCAACAGAATGTTTTGAATTGTTTAAATACTTAATTCTCGTAAAAATGAACTGAGGGCAATAAGCGGCAGTCCGACAATAGCAGTTGGATCTTTTGAGATTAAACTTTCCATTAGGCTTATGCCTAACCCTTCTGCTTTAAAACCACCTGCACATTCATATGCAGGTTCCGACGCGACATAGGTCTCTATCTCGCAATCCTGTAGTTTGCGAAATTTTATCTCAGTGCGAACGATTTTATTTCTAGAACGAAGGTTGTCCGATTTAATGACATAAAGACCAGTTAAAAATACCACTGAATGTCCTGAAAAACGCTTAAGCTGTTCAATGTTTTTCTGACGCGTCAGTGGTTTGCCCTCGATATTCCCATTATAGACAGCTAATTGATCACTACCAATTATGAGATCTTCAGGACCTTTAAGAACCGCCCAAGCTTTTTCTTTTGATAATCTATTGACTAAGTCTTCAGGGGACTCATGCAGTCGCTGGGTTTCGTCAATGTCAGGGGCTCTGATTTCAAACTTGATGTTAAGTCGTTCTAGCAATAGCCGTCTATATGGCGATCCAGACGCCAAGACATAATTCAATCCCACAACGACTCCTTATCAGCGTTACTCATTGTTTGTAAATTAAATAATAATTTTTGTTATTCTAACGGATAACAAAATTGTTTATAATCTTTGGGATGGACGCTGAACTCCCCGACGAGATAGATTGTACAAAAAGTACTAGTAGAGCAAAAGAATGGACTGGCCGACTCGGTCTTGAGAAATTCAATAAGCACCCAGATTTTTATCGGATGGAGACTGATCCTGTTTTAAAGGTTATCATAGTAAATGGTAAGGGCGTTTTAAACATAGAAATGTCGCTTTATGTCGTCGTTGAATTAGAATGTCAAAGATGCCTGCGACCATTCAGTGTGAATGTAAACAAGGTAGGCAAATATATTGGGATAGAGGCGGGTGCTGATTATAAAAGCTACTCGCAAAATGACGGCAATAAAGAAATAGTAACTTTGTTGGAAGGAAAGCTCTCTTTAACAAGCTTGGTAGAAGAGGAAATCTTTCTAGAGATCCCTATGATCCCAAAACACTTTGGGGATAAAGACTGCCAGCTGATAGAATCAGCTGAGATGACGGTAAAACCGAAAACCGAAAGGAAGCCATTTGCAGATTTGGCGAGAATGATAAAAGATACAACAATTAACTAGAGAGTTAGGATAAAAAATGGCTGTACAAAAAAGTAAAGTTACCCCCGCAAGACGTGGCATGCGTCGTTCTCACGATAGTCTGAAAGCAGCTGCTCTTACGGAAGACGTTACAACAGGGGAGATTCATCGCAGGCATCATATCGCTGCGGACGGTTATTACCGTGGGAAAAAAGTGTTAAACTTTAAAGACTGAGTCCAATTGCCTTGAGTGGCTATTTTTTAGCCGACGCCTCTAATCTGTTTAAAAAAGACACCAGGCGAGTTCGGTTGACTAAAGGAATTCCTCATTAAGTTAGACTTCATAATCTTTTATGTAATGCAAACCATTGGAAGTAATGGGTTCAGGAAGCGGTTTCCACTGTGAAAGTCAGTGTTGACGCGATGGGCGGAGACTTTGGTCCAAAAGTTATAATACCTGCCTGCGATATGGCGTTATCTTCCCATGAAGATTTAGAAATTATTGTCGTGGGAGAAGAGAAAGAAACAATGCCATTTTTTCGGAAGTCGCCCCATAAAAAATCCGGACGTCTAACATTCCACCCAGCTGTGGATAGAGTTGAAATGGATGACAAACCATCGGTTGCGTTGCGAAATAAAAGAAATTCTTCAATGCGGATTGCCTTAGACGTTCTAAAAGCAGGCGATTGCTGTGCGTGTGTGAGTGCAGGAAATACCGGCGCACTGATGGCGATCGCGCGTTTTGTTCTGCATATGCTCCCAGGGATCGACCGCCCCGCGATATGCTCCGCTATGCCCAGCATGTCGAATCCAACCTATGTATTGGATCTCGGGGCAAATATCGATTCGAATGCTGAAAAGCTTATTCAGTTTGCTGTTATGGGATCAGTGTTAGCTCAAACTGTGGGGAAAAGGGAATCTCCTAGTATCGCTCTGCTAAATGTTGGGGCGGAAGAAATAAAAGGAAACGAGGTAGTCAAAAAAGCAGCCTCTTTGATGGATGGTACGACTTTAAATTATGCGGGTTATGCTGAAGGAAACGATATTTTTAACGGTAAATTTGATGTTATCGTATGTGATGGATTTGTAGGCAATATCGCTTTGAAGTCGAGTGAAGGGGTCGCCCGTATGCTTAGTACACTAGCCAAAGAAGCTTTCAACAGAAATTTTCTTACACGGTTAGGCGCGTTGTTTGCAATGCCTAGCTTAAAGTATTTGAAAGATAGAGCAGACCCTGGGAAATATAATGGCGCGAGCTTGTTGGGTCTGCAGAAAACTGTTGTCAAAAGTCACGGTAGCGCGGATGCCAAGTCTTTCGTTCGAGCCATTGAGGTTGCCTTAGAAGAAAGTAGGGCACAGGTTCCTCTTAAAATAAGTGAACTATTAAAATGCACGCTCGCTGCGAACGAACTGAACAATGATTAATCTTTTAAATGGAGCTAAAGTCGCGTTTGTTTTTCCTGGCCAAGGTTCTCAGTCCCTAAAGATGATGAAACAGTTGAGACACGAATTTCCATTTATTGGCGAGCGATTTGAGATCGCTTCCGAAATATTAGAGTTTGATTTGTGGAAGTTAATTCAAGAAGGGCCATTAGAATCGCTAAACATGACCCAAAATACCCAGCCGGCCTTGTTGGCTGCTAGTCTAGCTACGTGGGATGCTTGGATGAGTTTGGGTGGGGTCAGACCGCAAGTTTTAGCGGGCCATAGCTTTGGAGAGTATACAGCTCTTGTCTGCGCTGGATCTTTAGGCTATCGAGATGCTGTGGCATTGGTGGCTGAAAGAGGGCGATTAATGCAGCTTGCCGTGCCGGAAGGGACAGGTAGCATGGCGGCTATTCTTGGCCTTGAGGCAAAACTCTTAAGAAGAGCCATCAACAGTAATTCTCAGATCGGTACCTGTGATTGCGCTAACTTTAATTCTAGCGAGCAAATTGTGATTTCTGGAGAAAGAGCAGCAGTTTTGGCGGTTTGCGATGAAGCCAAATTGCTAGGTGCAAAAAGAGCTATAGTCCTTCCTGTAAGTGTCCCCGCTCATAGTAGGCTCATGATTAAAGCTGCGGAACAATTTTCAGACACCTTGTCTCGAGTCGACATTGTCGCGCCAAAAATACCATTAATTCATAATGTCGATGTGGGTTTTCATGAAAAACCCGAAGACATAAAAATAGCATTAAAGAAGCAGCTCTATTCACCTGTAAGATGGACAGAAACTGGCGAGAAACTAGCGCAGCTAGGATGTGAATTAGTGCTTGAGTGCGGACCAGGGAAAGTTTTATCTAGTTTAATGAAAAAAATAAGTCAGAATATGGACATATGCTCTCTATCATCTCGAGAAATCATGGAAACTAAAATTGATCATGCGGAAAGGATTATGAAATGAGTAAGTGTGGATTAGCCCTTATTACAGGGGCAAGCCGTGGTATCGGGTTAGCTATTGCAAAAAAAATGATAGCTGAGGGTTACGCCGTAATTGGGACGGCCACCAGCGCAACCGGAGCCGCTTTTATAGAAAAGGAACTAGGTGAAGACGGTGCTGAGGCGCACGGGTTAGTCCTTAACGTGTCGAATAAAGCAGACATAGAGAAATTTCTCAATCAATTGACGGAAAAGGAGCTAAGCCCTTCGATTCTGATCAATAATGCGGGAATTACTCGCGACAATCTTTTGCTTCGAATGAAAGACGATGAATGGAACGATGTAATCAATGCTAATCTCAATTCAATTTTTCTGCTAACGAAAGTACTGATCAAACCTATGGTGAAAGCACGCTTTGGACGTATTATAAGCGTCACTTCTGTAGTGGGTGGTGCTGGCAATGCCGGCCAATCGAACTACTCTGCAGCTAAAGCTGGGGTTATTGGGTTTACGAAATCCTTGGCTAGAGAAGTCGCGAAAAGGGGAATAACAGTAAATGCGGTTTCACCTGGGTTCATCAACACCGATATGACTAAAAAATTAACTGATTCCCAAAAAGAGGCTACATTATCGCAAATACCCCTCGGTAGAGTCGGCGAAGCCAGTGAAATAGCAGCTGCCGTATGTTTTTTAGCGTCAAACGAGGCGGGATACATTACAGGGGAAACACTCAACGTTAACGGCGGGATGCAGATGTTCTAGCAAATAATTGCTAGAAGGTATCCTTATTAGTAATAAATTGGATTATAATGGTGTTGGATTAACAATAACCATAACTTGCAGTTTATTCGCTTTTCACTACACTATCACCCGCCACCAATGAGGTGGCTTACAACTGGAGGAATTTCCTACAATGAGTACAGTCGAAGAACGAGTTCAAAAAATAGTAGTCGAACAACTCGGAGTAAAGGACGAGGATGTTAACAGTACAGCGTCCTTCGTAGATGATTTAGGAGCGGACTCACTTGACACTGTGGAGCTCGTAATGGCTCTAGAGGAAGAATTTAAAACCGAAATTCCTGACGAGGATGCGGAAAACATTACTACAGTTCAGCAAGCGGTTGACTATATCAACGCGCATGTATAGCAGCCATCTTTTGTAAGATGACTATATTCACCCGTACTGGTAGGCTTGGATTCCAGCTTTCAAACGGGCTAAAAAAAGAAACACAAAGAGGGTAGTAGTTTGAACCATCGAGTAGTTGTCACAGGGTTAGGTTTAGTTGCCCCAAACGGCAATACGCCAGCAGACTCATGGGCTAACATCGTCGAAGGGGTGAGTGGAATTGCTCCAATTGAATCCTTCGACGCCTCTAAGTTTGCCACGACGATAGCTGGAGAAATAAAAAACTTCAATATCGGTGACTACGGTGTATCTGTTAAGGACGCCAGGAAAATGGATCCGTTTATTCACTATGGTTTAGCTGCAGCCATACAATCTATTAATGACTCTGGGATTGAAGTTACTGAAGCCAACGCTGCCCGTATTGGAACAATTATTGGCTCCGGAATAGGAGGTTTGCCCGGAATAGAAAAGGGCTATCAGTCATTTTTGGATGGTGGACCTCGCAGAATTTCTCCTTTCTTCGTGCCCAGTAACATCATAAACATGGTGTCAGGACATTTATCTATAAGATACGGCATAAAAGGAGTCAACTATGCAGTTGTGTCAGCTTGCTCAACGGGAGCGCATTGTATAGGACTGGCTGCCAGAACTATTGAAAGAGGAGAGCAAGACGCGATAGTAGCTGGCGGCGCCGAGTATTCGACCTGCCCTACAGGTATTGGTGGATTTGCTTCAGCTAAAGCCCTATCAACCCGAAACGACGATCCAACTGCTGCCAGTAGGCCATGGGATGAAGACAGAGATGGATTCGTGTTGAGTGACGGAGCAGGCGTCGTAATGCTGGAATCGTTGGACCATGCAGAAGCTCGCGGGGCAACTATCTATGCAGAACTAATCGGATTCGGCATGAACAGTGACGCGCATCATATGACAGCGCCGTCCCCAAATGGTGCCGGTGCAGCGGACTGTATGAGGCTTGCTTTGAATGATGCGAAGATAAACCCCAACGAGGTGAGCTATATCAACGCGCACGGCACATCTACCCCTGCAGGGGATCTGGCTGAAACGCAAGGCGTGAAATCAGTATTCGGAGAGCACGCTCAGAAGCTTGTCATGAGCTCGACCAAATCTATGGTCGGTCATATGCTAGGTGCGGCTGGGGGAGCGGAGGCAATCTATTCCATTTTAGCTTTACGTGATCAGATAGCACCTCCCACAATCAACTTAGAAAACCCCGATCCTGCTTGTGATTTGGATTATGTAGCCAATGAGGCTCGTAAAATGTCAATTAAAATTGCACTTTCCAACTCATTTGGTTTTGGTGGAACAAACGGAACTTTAGTATTCAGAGGACTATAGGCCTTCATTTTACCATTGAGCGAGCTTCCTTCTTTAATTTTCTAAAAAATAGGACAGGGCTAGAAGATATTGGGGTTATTGAGGCATTTAAAATCTGTAACGATTCGGTGTCTATCTGTCGCAGGGGTATGCTTTTTTGGCTATGGATTATTTGTAAATTATAGCCTGCAACAGAAACTCCAACTCAACGACTCTGTTATTTTCGAAATATTTCCCGGGGAAGGAATAGGGTCAGTTGCTCGTCGCCTCTCCCAAAAAAAATTAATTACAACGCCCATACCGCTAATCATCCGAGCTCGTCTCTTCAGTTTCAGACAGAATATTAAAGCTGGCACTTACGAGATGCTAATTTCCGATACGGCTGAATCTTTTCTCTTGAAAGCTATTCACGGCACCACGAAAAAGTTTAGCGTGACATTAAAAGAAGGTTGGTCTTTTAAGGACTTCGTCAAGGAGTTAAACAATGCGGAGTATATGACTCAGACCGACAGCTTAAAGAAAGTTAAAATTAAAATCCTGGACAGTTTTTTACAAGAGTTAAATATAGACGTTATGTCCTACGAAGGATTGTTTTTCCCAGACACATATTTTTACGAATCGGGTGATACGCAGTTAACTGTTTTACAGATGGCGTCTAAGAAAATGATAAATACCCTCGTTTCACGCTGGGAAGAAAGGGACTCTGGATTACCTTACAAAAACATGTATGAAGCCTTGACAATGGCTTCTATTATTGAAAAAGAGTCGGCAGTCTCTCTGGAATCTTATATCATTTCGGGAGTCTTTCTGAAAAGACTAGCATTAGATATGAGACTCCAAGCTGACCCTACTGTGATTTATGGCCTTGGGCAAGAATTTAAAGGTAAACTCACTCACTCTGGTTTAAAAAAAGATACCCCCTATAATACTTATACTAGAAAGGGGCTGCCGATTACGCCAATAAGTTCCCCAGGGCTAATATCCATAAAAGCTGCGTTAAACCCAGCTAAAACCAATTACCTTTACTTTATGGCAAAGGGAGATGGCTCGCACCAGTTTTCCAGAAGTCTGAAAGAACATAATCTTGCTGTTGAGAGATATCGAGGAAAAACTCATGTTGAATAGTTTGTTTATCACATTAGAAGGTATCGAGGGAGTAGGGAAGAGCACTGCTGTTGAAACAGTAGCCTCTACAATGATCTCTATCGGTAAAGATGTTCTGGTTACTCGAGAACCCGGAGGAACCTCTATTGGTGAACAAGTTAGAGAAATATTACTATCTCGTGAAAACGAACGCATTACCCCAACAACAGAACTTTTTCTTCTACTCGCTGCAAGAAATCAACATTTACAAGAAGTCGTTATTCCTGCTTTAAAACTAGGAAAGTGCGTGATCTGCGATCGATATATTGATGCAACCTTTGCATATCAAGGTGCCGGTAGAAAGCTTGGTGATGCTCTTGTGTCTCAGGCTAATGCCCTTATTCCAGATCTAGCGATACCTGATCTCACACTTCTTTTAGATGCCACGCCCGCGCTTGGATTAAAACGTGTCGAAAAGCGTGGTCTATCGGATAGATTTGAAATAGAGTCCAACACTTTTTTTGAAGACGTACGTGGTTGTTATCTGCACAGAGCATCTGAACAGCCTCAGCGTATTCTTTTGGTCGATGCGAGTAAAACGTTAGGCGAGGTTACCACTGAAATAAAAAATCATCTGATAGATAAATTCTTGTGAACTCGATATATCCTTGGTTTGAAGACCTGTACCATAAAATACATTTATACAAAAACAATGAGAAGCTGGGACATGCATACTTAATTTTGAGTGATGAAGGGCTTGGAACAAACCATTTTTGTCTTTTTTTAGCGCAATCTCTTTTATGTCAGTTCAAGAATAAAAGCTCTACATGGGACAAGACTTGCCGGTGTCAGAGCTGTGGGATTTTCAAATCTGGAAATCCTGACTTTCTTTTGGTAGAACCTAGAGAAGAAGGAAAACAAATCATGATTGAGCAAATTCGGAAGGTCGGTCATTTTTTTAGTTTAAAATCGCACTACGAAGGCCAAAAAATTTGTGTAGTTAACTCGGCTGAGTCTATGAATACAAATGCCTCTAATGCACTCTTGAAAATACTCGAGGAGCCGCCGAAAAATGCCTTAATTATTTTGATAGCCGAATCTGTCGGTCTCATAGCCCCAACGGTCCGTTCTAGGTGTCAAATCCTGAAAGCACCAGAGCCCAGTGAAGACGAAATTATGTCCCTATCGTCTCAGAATGAAAAGAATTCATTCCCTCTAGAACGAACAGACGTTAGCTATTACGGAAATCCATTTATCGGTCAATATCAGCTCAAATCTTCTCCTAAAGAACTAGATTCTTTAATAGAGGATCTTCATGCACTAGCTATGGATGAACGTTGTCCCATATCGTCTGCTAAGAAATATTCAAATTGGAAATCAAATGAGTTCTTCAATTCACTAGAACTTTTAGGTAGGCATTTGATCTTGATGTCTTATGGTCACGAGCTTAGAAGACTACAGCTCAGTACTTTGGCCAAAAAGAATTTTTCAATACTGAGCCAAGCATTACCTAGCGATTTTGCTTTTGAACTAATCGCTCATATCAACGTACAAAGGAATTTGTTCAGGAGGTCCCCAGGTGTTAGATTTCTTGACTCAATAGAAACTATTTTTGTGCAATGGGTTATTAAAACGCGCAGAAGCAGTTAAGAAAACTCGGATACCAAACACTTGTATTGTGTCGCATAGCCAATACTCTCTAAATACTGCCATATGAACATCTATAAGGAAAAAAAATTATGGGACTAGTTGATTCTCATTGCCACTTACCTTTAGTCGTTGACGACTCTTTGGGCACTGATGGTGTCGTAGAAAGAGCCTTAGTTAATGGAGTGGAACACATGCTCTGTGTTTCAGTAGATCTTGAGACTTTTCCGGGTGTGTTAGCTACAGCTAAAAAGCATCCTAGTGTCTCAGCTTCGGTCGGGGTGCATCCGAACAAAGATACTGGGTGTCGGGAACCTGAGATAGATGAGTTGTTACAATTGGGAACGACTGATAGTGTGGTGGCGATTGGAGAGACAGGACTAGACTACTATCGGAACGAGGAAGGTCCAAAAATTCAAAAAGAAAGATTAATTAAGCACATTGAGGCTGCGAAAGAACTCTCTAAGCCGCTTATAATACATTGTCGCGAAGCAGCTGAAGACCTTATTGACGTATTAACAGAAGAACGTGCAGACCATGTCGGCGGTGTGATGCACTGTTTTGTCGAAGACTGGGAAACAGCACAAGCTGCATTAGACTTAGGCTTTTTGATATCTTTTTCTGGAATTGTCACCTTCAAGAATGCCGTCCAATTAAAAGAAATAGCAAAAAAACTACCATTAGAAAAAATTTTAGTGGAGACTGATTCTCCTTGGTTAGCTCCTATACCCTACAGAGGGAAACAAAACGAGCCTGCTTATGTCAAAAACACTGCTGAGTACATTTGCGCGCTACGCGAAGAAAACTTCAATGATTTCTCTGTGGCGACCACTGACAACTTCTTTCGGTTATTTATTAATGCAAAAAGGCAATCTAAGCTCAATTAACAGGTTTTCCGCTAGATTAAAAGGGTAGGTACAAAGAGAAGGTGATAGTCCACGGCAACTATTATATAATCTCGCGCGAATCAACAATCGTCCATTATCCTAATTTTGACAGGAGTGATTTTCATGGGTTCAACGGGGAAAGAGTTTCGTAAGCTGGTTGCTGAGCACCCACCGCTTCAAGTAGTGGGAACAATAAATGCCTACACTGCGATGATGGCAAAAAAGATAGGGCACCAAGCAATCTATCTATCTGGCGGCGGCGTTGCTAATGCGTCTTATGGGTTACCCGATTTAGGGATGACTTCTTTAGACAATGTGATCGAAGATGTTACGCGAATCACGGCAGCTTGCGATCTACCCCTTTTAGTCGATGCTGATACAGGTTGGGGTGGTGCATTTAATATATCTAGAACCACCCGCGGGATGATTAGAGCAGGCGCTGCTGGGATGCACATAGAAGATCAAGTCTCACAAAAACGCTGCGGCCACAGGCCGAACAAGGCTATAGTTTCTTCAGCTGAGATGGTGGATCGGATTAAAGCTGCTGTAGACGCCCGAACAGATGAATCCTTTGTGGTTATGGCTAGGACGGATGCCTTAGCTTCGGAAGGATTAGAAGAAGCCTTAGACAGATCAAACTCCTTTGCCGAGGCAGGAGCAGATATGATTTTTGCAGAAGCCGTCACTACATTAGAACAATACGAGACCTTTTCTAGAAATTTGGATGTTCCCATATTAGCTAATATCACAGAGTTTGGGGCGACGCCAATGTTTAACTTGGAAGAGCTAGCTGCTGTGGGTGTCGGGTTAATACTTTATCCACTAAGCGCGTTTCGGGCTATGAATAAGGCTGCAGAAAACGTATATAAAAGCTTATTAGCAGACGGTACCGCTAAAAAAGTGCTCGATACTATGCAAACTCGCAGCGAACTGTATGAATATCTTAATTACCACGACTTTGAGCAAAAGTTAGATGAGTTGTTTGAAGCCAAATAAACCTACCTTACCTAATATTTAAATTTGTTTACGGGGAATGTCCGATGACGGAGAAGAAAAAACTGAGTGGCGCTGGGTTAAGAGGACAAAGTGCCGGAGAAACAGCCTTATGCACGGTAGGCAAGACTGGCGCAGGTCTCACCTATAGAGGATATAGCATAGAAACACTGGCAGATAATGCGAGTTTTGAGGAAGTCGCGTATATGCTTCTATATGGGAAGCTGCCGAATGCTGCTGAACTGGCACACTACAAAACCCGACTAACTAGTATGCGAGCGCTTCCAGACGCATTAAAGGCATGTTTAGAATTAATACCAGCGTCTGCGCACCCGATGGATGTGATGCGAACGGGATGCTCGATGCTAGGTAACCTGGAAACTGAGGGTCATTTCTCTGAACAGATAGACAAAGTCGACCGCATGTTAGCCTTGTTCCCCTCCATAATAACTTATTGGTATCGCTTCAGTCACCAAGGTGTTCGGATTGAAACAGCGACCGACCACGACTCTATAGGTGCTCATTTCTTATACTGCTTGTTAGGAGAAGAGCCGTCGGAATTACACACCCGTGTTATGGATGTTTCCCTAATTCTTTATGCAGAGCACGAGTTCAACGCATCAACATTTACAGCACGTGTCTGTGCTTCAACCTTGTCTGATATCCATTCGACTATTACCGGTGCTATAGGGTCACTTAGAGGACCTTTGCACGGTGGTGCCAATGAAGCGGCTATGGAGCTAATTGAACAATGGGCAAGCCCAGAAGAGGCTGAAAGAGCTTTGATGAAAATGCTGGCAGACAAAGCAAAAATTATGGGCTTTGGCCATGCTATCTACACCGATTCAGATCCGAGAAACGTTATAATTAAAAAATGGGCTAAAAAGCTATCTGAGACGGTGGGAGATAAAGTTTTATACCCCGTCTCTGAGAAAGTAGACGAAGTTATGTGGAGAGAGAAAAAGCTATTTCCTAATGCTGATTTTTATCATGCTTCTGCTTATCATTTTATGGGGATCCCAACTAAGTTATTCACCCCTATATTTGTGTGTTCCCGCCTAACCGGCTGGGCTGCACATGTTATGGAGCAACGTTCTAATAACAGAATAATAAGACCTAGTGCAGATTACACTGGTCCTGAGTCCTCAAATTGGGTCGATATCCAAGACCGAACTTAAATTTATTTTTATTACTGTAAAATATGGAGAGCTTGATGAGCGCCAATGTTGATTTAACTGACCGACCTAACCCAGATCAAGAGTTAATTGATATCGCAATGTTCGTAGCTGACTACGATATTGATAGCGATATCGCTTATGAAACAGCTCGAAATTGTTTAATGGATACTCTTGGATGCGGTCTTTTAGCACTGCGTTTCCCTGAGTGCACTAAACATTTGGGACCAATAGTTGCAGGAACGACTGTAAAAAGCGGGGCACGCGTCCCCGGTACCTCACATGAAATGGATCCGGTGAAGGCAGCTTGGGACATAGGTTGTATTATTCGTTGGCTGGATTATAACGATACTTGGTTAGCAGCTGAATGGGGGCATCCTTCAGACAATCTAGGTGGAATACTAGCCATAGCCGATTATTTAAGTCGCGTAGCTGTGTCAGAAGGACGGCAGCCTTTAATGATGAGAGACGTGTTAACAGCGATGATCAAAGCTCATGAAATCCAAGGAGTACTAGCCTTAGATAATAGTTATAACCGAGTTGGCTTGGACCACGTGCTGTTAGTTAGGGTAGCAACAACAGCTGTTGTCACAAAAATGCTTGGAGGCACTAAGGATCAGATTGTAGATGCTGTTTCTCAAGCCTGGGTTGATGGTTGCTCGTTAAGGACATATAGGCATGCGCCAAACGCAGGGTCTAGAAAGTCTTGGGCTGCGGGAGATGCAACTTCGCGCGGTGTAAGGCTTGCTATGATGACTATGAAAGGTGAGATGGGTATCCCTACTGTTTTAAGTGCTCCAACGTGGGGATACTACGATGTTCTGTTCAAAGGAGAGAAATTTAAGTTCCAGCGTGACTATGGAAGTTACGTAATGGAGAATATTCTATTCAAAATCTCTTTTCCAGCTGAATTCCATGCCCAGACAGCAGCTGAAGCGGCCGTCATCCTTCATGAGCAAGTTAAAGACAGAATAGATGAAATAGAAAAAATAGAAGTAACGACGCATGAATCTGCGATACGAATCATTTCCAAGGTTGGTCCCATGGCGAACCCTGCTGATAGGGATCACTGTCTGCAGTACATGATCGCTGTACCATTGTTATACGGTGATCTAGTAGCGGAACATTACGAAACAAGCTTTCATGAATCTGACAGCCGAATTGATGTTCTACGAGACAAAATGGAGGTGGTAGAAGATGCTCGCTACTCTGCCGAGTACCACGATGTGGACAAGCGGTCTATCGCTAACGCTATCCAAATACATTTTAAAGACGGGACTTGTACTGATAAAATCGAAGTAGAGTACCCCATCGGTCATAAGAGACGGAGAGAAGACGGCATTCCTTTGTTGGAAAATAAATTTGGTAATAATTTAGAGACGCGCTTTCCGAGTTGGAAATGTCAGCAAATTATGGATCTGTGCTTAAACCAAGATAAGCTTGAGTCTAAGCCCGTACATGAATTTATGGACCTGTTTGCCATAAATTAATTGCTACGCCATTTGGATACATAGGGGCTGATTCAAATACAGCCCCTTAATCTATTTAGCTAAACCCGCAACCCAAAACCCTGCGAACATAGCGCAAACAAAAGCAATTGTCCCTGTAGTCAGAGAACTCACAGCTGTAAGAACAGGCCCAGGGCAAAACCCAACCAATCCCCAGCCCATGCCGAACATACAAGCTCCCAAAAGTAGCTTAGTGTCTATAACACGCTCTGTTGGTAGAAAAAAACTGTTCTCTAAAACAGGAGAGCTTCGGCGTAAAATTAGCTGATATCCTATAGTCGTGGTAGTAACAGCTGCCCCCATAACAAATGCCAAAGTAGGGTCCCAATTTCCAAAAATATCTAAAAAACCTAGCACTTTCAAAGGGAGTGTCATCCCAGATAGAATTAAACCGACTCCAAAAACTATACCAATAAAAAAATACGATAAAATTTTCATAGCTGTCCAAGCTCCCATATATGTTGAGTCAGATACACCGTGGCGATAGCCGAGGCCATGAATGTGATTGTGGCGAAAAGAGAGCGCTTGGAGAAGCGCGATAATCCACACACCCCGTGACCGCTCGTACAACCATTGCCAAGGCGTGTTCCAACTCCAACCAACAGACCTGCTAGAGCGAGAATTTTTAGATCTGTTACTGGGCTATCAGCCAGAGCGCCTGGTATTAGTGTGAATGCAGTCCAACCTGCCAAAAAAAGTCCACAGACAAAGCTAATAGAATACTTCCGAGAATAGGACTGCCCAGAAATAATATTAGCGGCGATACCGCTGATGCCCAAAACACGTCCATTTAACAACAACAAAAGACTTGCCGCGAGACCGATGGTTGCTCCACCGAGAATCGCATTAGAATATTGTAATATGTACATACATTTTTCCTTATTAAACGTTTATAAAATAGTTGGCCAGCGCTTTCCGCGTATTAGAGCTTTCCAGTAAAGAACAGGCATTAAGTGCTTTTTTAAAAAGTACATTGAAAATCTTTCTTTTGCCTGATTAAAAGGAAAAGTTTCGCGTGGCTCTAATTGGTAGTCGAATTCAGCTAATACTGCACTGTTATATCCAGTGACTAATGGACATGAACTATATCCATCATATTCCGCACTCAGATTTCTCCCGTTTACATGTGCGAAAAAATTGTTTTTAAGTACTGGCATTTGTGCTCGTATAGCCGCAGCTGTTTTGGAAGTCGGTAAGCTACTAGCATCTCCCAGACTAAAAATATCAGGGTAAACTTCATGCTGTAATGTTTTCGCGTCGACACTCACGAAACCGGATTTGTTTCCAAGACCGCTGTCTTTAATGAATTTAGGAGCACTCATAGGAGGTGTTACGTGAAGTAAGTCATAATCTTCACAACGAGTCTCGCCAGTATCCATATTAGTAAAAACAGCTTCTTGAGACTCGCCGATAACTGCAGTCAAATTCCAGTTAAATTGTGTATCAATATGTCTGTCTTCACAGATACGATCCAGAGTCGCTTTATATTTTTCAACTGCAAATATAGATTTTCCTGCACAGAAATATCTGACGTCAATATTATTTCGAATAGATTTTTTCCTAAAATAATGCTCTGCTAAATACATTATTTTCTGAGGTGCTCCAGCACATTTTATCGGTGGAGGAGGAAACGTAAAAATAGCATTTCCCTGTTCTATACTTTGAATTGCGTTCCAAGTGCTATCGACAGTTGCATAGCTATAGTTACTGCAAACTCCATTTTTACCCATCGAAGCCTCTAAACCAGTAATTTTACTCCAGTCGAGATTTAGGCCGGCTGCTATGATCAAATAGTCATATGACATCGTCGTTGCGTTAGAAAATTCAATAGTCTTGCCTGCTGGGTCAATACTTTGAACAGATTCCTGCACCCATTTAGCTTTTCGTGGGATGAGTGTTTTCGTTAGAACTTGTGTTCGTTCCTTAGGGAACAGTCCTGCCCCAACCATCGTCCATTGTGGCTGATAGTAATGGTTGGCAGATGGATCAATTATCACCACATCTAATTCGTGACTACTCTTACACGATAATATTGAGCTAGCGATGGCTAAACCGCCTGTGCCAGCTCCGACGATGACTAAAGTTTTATTCATCTACTATCACCTTGGAATTATAAAAAAAATTCATACAGATCTACGTTAGTTTAGCTATTTTGACCCGCTGTTCTTTAGCATTTTGCAACTTTCTAGTAATGAGGTGGGTGCGAAATAATGTCTCAATGAAACCCAAATTTTTTTGTCAATTCAACAACACTAATTAAAATCGAAAACAGTATTAAGAGCCAACCAAATATTACCTTAAAATGCGCGTTTTCAATCTTTCCACTTAACCACGCACCTGTAAGGCTGCCTATGCAACAGAACACTGCTAAAACCGAGGCGTATTGTAAGTCAAAGGACGTATGTTGAACATAGCCGACTAAGCCAAAAGAAGCTTGTCCAGCCACAATACACAAAGACGTCCCAATAGCCAAAGCGGATGTTGTTCTTGCTAGAAGCAATAGGGCAGGGACAATCAAAAATCCTCCACCAACACCAATTGCTCCGGTCACAAGGCCGATTGTTAAACCGCTGAACAAAAGAAGAAAGGACTTCACTAATGAGCGATCTGACACGTAAGTTTCAGCGCTCGTCGTTTTGGAGAATGCTAACTTTAGCCCTGATAAGAGCATCAGCAAATAGAATGCAATCAAAATCAAATTGTTGGGCAAATACGCGGCCATAGAGCCGCCGATAAAGGCCCCAAGCATTGCTGGGAGACCAACAATGAGCGCTAGCTTCCAATCTATGGTTCTATTGCGAACGTGAAATATTAATGCCACCAAACTCGAAGAGGCGACTACGAAAAAGGAAATCACGATTGCTTCTTTTAGAGGAAAATGTCCGACGTAAAGAAGTAAGGGAACTGTAAGAATTGAGCCTCCGGCACCAATCAGCCCCAAGGTCAGTCCTATCAAGAGTATTGCTAACGCGACAGGTATTGTCATAATTGTTAATCTCTTTAAACCATTGGTTTTTTTAATATTATACTAATATAGAATATATATATATCTTTATCGCATATATGTTATATTAGACGTGTTGTACCGAACCGCGTCTAGTGAATAGCTGCCAGGAGGTGAGTGTCATATGACTGAGGCTAAAGACCTATCTCGACGAAATTTTTTAAGAAAAGCTAGCCTGGTAAGTGGTGGGGCCTTAATGACCGGCAGTCAGCTTTGGGCTAATGAGAATATAGCCAACACCCCGCCTAACGTCCCCTCGTGGATGCGTAAAACAGGTAAAACGGTGGGAGCTGCTCCTTACGGTGTACCATCGCTGCACGAGAGCGATATTGTTCGTAAAACGGTGCCTTGGTTAACAGCGTCGCCTATCTCTTCTGTGAGCTTCTCTCCTTTACACGCGTTGAAAGGGATCATCACGCCAAGCAGCCTGCATTTTGAACGTCATCACTCCGGCGTTCCTGATGTGTCACCTGATGAACATCGTTTGATGATCCATGGCCTTTGCGACAACCCTTTGATCTTTGACATGGACGACTTGGCACGTTTCCCGTCCGTCACTGAGATACGCTTCATCGAATGTCCCGCAAACGGGGGGATGGAGTGGCGTGGTCCACAAATGGAAGCCCTTCAATTTACTCATGGGATGTTAAGTTGTAGCGAGTGGACTGGCGTTCGGTTGTCAACATTACTCGCTGAGGTTGGGGTTAAGAAGACCGCTAAATGGATCCTGGCAGAAGGTGCCGACGGGGCAGCGATGGGACGGAGTATCCCAATTGAAAAAGCTTTAGATGATGTAATAGTAGCTTATGCGCAAAATGGGGAAATGATCCGACCTGAGCAAGGCTACCCAATCAGGTTAGTAAATCCAGGCTGGGAAGGAAACACTTCAGTTAAATGGCTTCGTCGGATCGAGTTAGGAGACAAACCCTGGCATCTGAGAGAAGAGACATCAAAATATACAGACGTGATGCCCGATGGTAGCGCGCGTCAATTTACTTGGGTACAAGAAGCAAACTCAGTAATTACCTCAATTTGTCCAGAGAACCCATTGAAAAACAAGGGTTTTCATGAGATAGAAGGAGTTGCTTGGTCAGGTCGAGGGAAAATCAAACATGTGGATGTGAGTTTTGATGGAGGGATTTCCTGGCAACCGGCTAATTTGAAAGGCTTAGTTCTAGATAAGGCTCTGACTCGGTTTGGTTTCAATTGGAACTGGGACGGGTCACCCAAACTCATACAAAGTAGGGCAATTGATGAGACAGGGTATGTCCAGCCCACTCTAGAACAGCTGCGAGCGGTCAGAGGACTCAATTCCATTTATCACAAAAATTCAATTCAAACTTGGCAATTATCACATACTGGTGAAGTGAAAAATGCGCAAAGAAGCTAGATCTGTTTGGTTTATATTTGTCTTAACGGCAGGTCTCTCTTGCGGCATCTCGGCTTCGGAAGTATTAAAATTCGATATTGGTCAACCCGCTTCTCTAGTACAGATAGAAGGATGGGATATCGATGTGCGCCCAGATGGCCTGGGTCTCCCAGTAGGTTCAGGGAAAGCCCTATCAGGAGAAGATTTATACGAAGAAAAATGCGCGTCTTGCCATGGTAGCTTTGGTGAAGGAGAGGGTAGATGGCCAAAACTTGCAGGTGGTTTTGGTACGCTAAGCGATGTTCGACCAGAGAAAACTGTTGGTTCCTATTGGCCTTATGTGTCCACGTTATGGGATTACATACATAGAGCAATGCCTTTTTTGCAACCCCAGAGTCTGACTGACGATGAAGTATATTCTTTGACAGCATACATATTATTTTTAAATGATTTGATTGACGAAGATTTTGTCCTTACACATAAAAATTTGCCTACAATTGTCCTCCCCAACCAGCCCCACTTTGTGAATGATCCTAGACCAGATGTACATAATACCCGCTGTATGGTTGACTGTATCTCGGCAGATTCAAACCTGGCTTGGGATACCGCAAACTTAGACGTCACCCCTAAAGTTACCTTAAAAAAAATGTCAGACAATAACGACAGTAAAACGGCAATGCCGTCGGCCCAAGCAGTTGCTCTTTCAACATATGTTCAGTCGTGTGCAGTTTGCCATGATGCAGGTCTATCGGGCTCTCCAATACTTGGAGACAAAAAAGCGTGGGGAGTGCGGCTGGAATTAGGGATCACTAGTTTGTATGAGCATGCGATAAATGGGTATCTTGGTACAAGTGGATATATGCCTGCTAAAGGTGGTAATTCAAGCCTCTCTGATCCTGAGGTCAAAGCAGTCGTAGATTATATGGTAATGATGGCAAGGTGAACAAAACAAACTTTTTCTTGTTGATACCTTTTCTTAAAATGACAGAAATATTTTCATTGGCTCGTTGCAGGGTATATCTTTTCAGATCAATAATGTTTTCCCTTATTAGTTTCAGCTCGACATACGCTCTATCCAAAGGTACTCTCGACATTGAAACCACTCGAGTAGAGCAGGGTGAGAAACTCGCATTTGACAGGAAGAGTGGCAATTGTCTCGCTTGTCATGCAATAGGCTTAGGGACAATGTCGGGTAATTTGGCGCCACCTCTTTTTGCTATGAAAGAGAGATTCCCGAACCCGCAAAAATTGACGCAGCAAATTTCTAATTCTCTATTGAGCAATGAGGATTCCATAATGCCCCCATTTGGGTTGCACGGGCTATTGAACGAGGATCAAATTTCTAAGATAGTGGACTATCTTTATACGCTTTAGTTAATCGATGAATAACAGCAATTTTCACTAATGGTACTTTAATATGAATTTACTCAATCAATCCCGGCGAATCTTACTTAAATCATTTGGTTGTTGCCTGTCTCTTCCTATACTCTCTGGTAAGCTTTTTGCAAGCTGGCCCGAAGAGGCGTTCATGAGCACTGAGATTGACAAAGCAATTGGTGAGCTTTACGGCCATCCTCCGCAGGCAAGTGATTTGGTCAAGTTAAAAGTGCCTGACATCGCTGAAAACGGTGCCGTCGTTCCTATCTCGGTGTCGACTGATATTGAGAATGTTGAAAGCATCAGCATCTATGTTGAAGGAAATCCTAATCCGTTAGCAGCTACTTTTGAACTAAGTCCATATATAGTGGCTGCAGTTTCAACGCGAATTAAAATGGGGAAAACATCTAATGTCGTTGCTGCTGTTTATTCTGGAGGAACAGTTTATACAGCAACACAGGAAGTAAAAGTAACTATTGGCGGGTGTGGAGGATAATAATATGGCAATAAAAGGAAAGGCAAAATTACGAGGCGAGAAAGTACAAGTCAAGCTTCTAATTAAACACGTAATGGAAACAGGCTTGCGAGTCGATGCCGAAACTGGCAATAAGATCCCTGCCTATCAC
>Ga0115551_1000099_pt1 | contig 61373 bp, 61 predicted proteins | sample COGITO_mtgs_1103_FD_87179 | JGI IMG/M metagenome (GOLD analysis project Ga0115551, IMG submission 87179) | Pelagic marine microbial communities from North Sea - COGITO_mtgs_110321 | ecosystem: Environmental > Aquatic > Marine > Epipelagic | place: Germany:Helgoland, sampling site Kabeltonne... | reverse complement strand
CCGTCAAAATCAGCATTAAAAGCAGCGCAAACCAATGGATGAAGCTGAATAGCCTTACCTTCAATAAGAACAGGTTCAAAAGCTTGTATGCCCAATCTATGTAGAGTAGGAGCCCTATTTAATAAAACTGGGTGCTCGCGAATTACTTCTTCTAGAATATCCCAAACTTCTGGAGTTTGCTTTTCAACCATTCTTCTTGATTGCTTTACAGTTGATGAAAAACCTAAGGACTCAAGCTTAGAGTAAATAAAAGGCTTAAAGAGTTCTAGAGCTAATTTTTTGGGAAGCCCACACTGGTGCAGCTTAAGCTCAGGACCAACAACAATTACAGAACGACCAGAATAGTCAACTCGTTTACCCAATAGATTTTGTCTAAAACGTCCTTGCTTTCCTTTTAGCATATCAGAAAGTGATTTTAGCGGTCTTTTATTAGACCCTGTAATTATTCTTCCCCTTCTTCCGTTATCAAAAAGGGCATCAACAGATTCCTGAAGCATTCTTTTTTCATTTCTAATAATAATATCAGGAGCGCGAAGATCCATTAACCTTCTCAATCTATTATTTCTATTAATAACTCTTCTGTATAAATCATTTAAGTCTGAAGTAGCAAATCTTCCTCCATCCAAAGGTACAAGAGGTCTTAATTCAGGTGGGATTACTGGAATTACTTTCATAATCATCCACTCTGGTTTGTTACCAGATTCCTTAAATGCTTCTATTAATTTAAGTCTTTTTGCTAGCTTAATTGGCTTAAGCTCACTTTTAGTTTCTTTTATTTCTTGCCTTATATCTTCGCTTATTTGTTCTAGATCAATATTTTCTAATAAAAATCTAATTGCTTCGGCACCAATTTCAGCCCTAAAATTATCTACACCATATTCATCCTGAGCATCCAAATACTCTTCTTCTGTTAAAAGTTGAAGATTATCTAATGGAGTAAGTCCTGGGTCCAAGACCAAATAGCTTTCAAAATAAAGTACTTTTTCTAAGTCTTTAAGCATCATATCAAGCATAAGACCTATTCGACTAGGTAATGATTTTAAGAACCATATATGTGCAACTGGAGAGGCCAAATCAATGTGACCCATTCTTTCCCTTCTAACTTTAGATAAAGTAACTTCAACACCGCATTTTTCACATACAATGCCTTTAAACTTCATTCTTTTATACTTACCGCAAAGACATTCATAATCTTTAACTGGTCCAAAAATTCTAGCACAAAAAAGACCATCTCTTTCTGGTTTGAAAGTACGATAATTGATTGTTTCTGGTTTCTTAATTTCACCAAAAGACCATGAAAGAATCTTTTCTGGGCTAGCTATACCTATACGAATATGATCAAAGGATTGATTAGATTTAGGCTGATTAAATAGATTTAAAACTTCTTTATTCATTATATCCTCATATTTTAATATAATTAATGTTGCTAAAAATTTGCAATCAATTAATCAACTGAATCTTGTAATTCTACATTTAAGCCGAGAGATCTCATTTCTTTAACTAAAACATTAAAGCTTTCAGGGACACCGGACTCAAAATTTTCTTCACCCCTAACAATTGACTCATAAACTTTTGTTCTTCCGGCAACATCATCCGATTTTACTGTTAACATTTCTTGCAGTGTATAAGCGGCTCCATAAGCCTCTAATGCCCAAACTTCCATTTCACCAAATCTTTGACCACCAAATTGAGCTTTACCGCCAAGTGGTTGTTGAGTAACAAGACTATAAGGTCCAACTGATCTACCGTGTATCTTATCATCAACCAAATGATGAAGCTTAAGCATATAAATATAACCAACAGTAACAGGCCTATCAAACTTCTGACCGGTTCTACCATCGTAAAGTGTTATTTGACCACTTGTGCTTAAATTTGCTTTTTTAAGCAAATTATTAATATCATTTTCTTGAGCCCCATCAAAAACAGGAGTCGCTATCGGCACACCCTTTGTCAACGAATGGCTCAACTCAATAAGATCCCCATCTTCGTATTTTTTTATCTCGGAAGGCTTATATATATCCTCTAGCGTTGAACGAATATTTTTAATTTCACCACTATTTTCGTATTCCTTAAGTGCAGTATTGATCTGTCGTCCAAGACCAGCGCATGCTGCGCCTAGGTGCGTTTCAAGTATTTGCCCAACGTTCATTCTACTAGGAACACCAAGCGGATTGAGAACTATATCAACATGCCTTCCGTCGCTGGAGTAAGGCATATCTTCAACAGGAACAATCCTCGAAATAACCCCTTTATTACCATGCCTACCTGCCATTTTATCGCCAGGTTGAAGCTTTCTTTTAATAGCCACATAAACTTTTATACTCTTCATTACGCCAGGAAGTAATTCGTCTCCTCGACTTACTTTTTCAACTTTTTCAGCAAATCTTTCTTCAATTTGATTTTTATTTTCATTATACTGATCTCTAAGATTTTCCATGTCTTTTTGAATGCTGTTATTTTGCATTACAAAATCCCACCAAGAGGATTTTGACAATCCATCTAAAAGAGTTTCATCGATTTTTTTATTAGAACTTATTGAAGGTCCTGAAGAAGCCATTTTATTTAATATTGATGCTCTTAATCTTGAGTAGATATTTCTATCAAGAATAGATAATTCATCGTCTCTATCAATTGATAATCTTTCAACTTCTTCTCTTTCAACAGCTAAAGCTCTTTCATCTTTATCAATACCGTGTCTATTAAAGACCCTAACATCAACAACAGATCCATTAGTTCCAGGGGGAAGTTTTAATGAAGAATCTCTTACATCAGATGCTTTCTCTCCAAAAATAGCCCTTAAAAGCTTTTCTTCTGGAGTTATTGGACTTTCACCTTTTGGCGTGACTTTACCGACAAGAATATCACCTGGCCTTACTTCTGCGCCTATATAAACAATACCTGATTCATCAAGGTTTCTAAGAGCTTCCTCACCTACATTAGGTATATCACGGGTAATCTCTTCTGATCCAAGTTTAGTGTCTCTAGCCATAACCTCGAATTCCTCAACATGAATTGAGGTAAACACATCATCTTTAACAATTTTTTCAGAAATTAAGATTGAATCCTCAAAATTATATCCATTCCAAGGCATAAATGCTACCAAGACATTTTTTCCTAGGGCCAACTCTCCAAAATCAGTAGAAGGTCCATCCGCAATAATATCTCCTTTAAAAACCTTATCGCCTATTCGAACAAGAGGTCTTTGGTTCATACATGTAGATTGATTTGATCTTTGGAATTTTTTTAAATTATAAATATCAACACCAAGGTCCCCTGCTTCGAGATTTCCATCAGATGTAATAACAATTCTTTGAGCATCAACCTGATCAACAATGCCATCTCTTTTTGAAACAACAGCAGAGCCTGAGTCCCTAGCCACCGTGGCCTCCATGCCAGTACCTACAAATGGAGCTTCATTGGTCACAAGAGGAACAGCTTGTCTCATCATATTTGATCCCATCAAGGCTCTATTAGCATCGTCATTTTCTAAAAATGGTATAAGCGCTGCAGCAACAGAAACAGTTTGCTGAGGACTAACATCAACAAAGTCTACGGACGAAGGCGGAACAAGATCAAAGTCACCATCATGCCTACAATTTAAAAGTTCAGATAAAAGATTTCCTTTGCTATCGGCAGGCTCATCTGCTTGAGCAATTCTATACCTACTTTCTTCTACTGCAGAAAGATAGGAAATTTCATTTGTCTTTTTTCCATCGACTACCTTTAAGTAAGGGCTCTCAATAAAACCATATTTATTAATTCTTGAATAAGTAGCTAACGAATTGATTAGTCCAATATTTGGTCCTTCAGGAGTCTCAATAGGACAAATTCTTCCATAATGGGTATGGTGAACATCTCTTACTTCAAAACCTGCTCTTTCTCTGGTAAGGCCACCTGGCCCCAAAGCAGAAACTCTTCTTTTATGCGTGATTTCTGAAAGAGGATTTGTTTGATCCATAAACTGAGATAATTGAGATGAACCAAAAAACTCTCTAATAGTTGCAGCTATAGGTTTAGCATTAATAATATCCTGTGGCATGACAGCGTCAATATCAACAGAACTCATTCTCTCTCTTATAGCCCTTTCCATTCTTAAGAGACCTATACGAAATTGATTTTCCATTAATTCACCAACAGATCTAACACGTCTATTGCCTAGATTATCAATATCATCAATGTCGCCTTTACCGTCACGAAGGTCTACCAAAGTTTTTAAAACAGAACATATATCCTCTTTAGTAAGGACTCTAACAGTATCCGGGGTATCTAAATTAAGCCTCATATTTAACTTAACTCTGCCGACATCTGATAGATCATAACGATCAGAATCAAAAAACAAACTATCAAATAGTGCTGTGGCGCTTTCCACTGTGGGTGGTTCACCAGGTCTTAAGATTTTGTATATTTCAAATAGAGCTGTTTCTTTGTCTATCGATTTATCAAGTGCAAGTGTGTTTCTTAGAAACGGACTGGCGCTGATATTATCTATTACAAGAACTGGAATAGAGTTAATTTTTGCTAGTTCAAACTCAGCCAATAATTCCTCGGTAATCTCTTGACCTGCCTCAGCAAAAATTTCTCCTGTTTCCGTATTTACTATATCTTCAGAAACAAACTTACCAATAAGTTCTTCGTTTGTTATCTCAAGTTCTTTTATATTTTTCTCAGCCAATTGATTCAAAAGTCTAGGTGTAAATTTCTTTCCAGCCTCGACTACGATTTTACCCTTAGAAACCAATGGAAATAATGATTTTCCTCCAGATATATTTCCTGGGATAAAATTTTTCTTCCATCCGTCTTTATTTCTTGTAAGCACTTCGGCTTTGTAAAACATAGATAAAATTTCTTCAGAGTCATAACCAAGACTGTAAAGAATAGTGGTAGCAGGAATTTTTTTCTTTCTATCAATTCTTGCGTTTACTATGTCTTTTGGATCAAATTCAAAATCCATCCAAGAGCCTCTATAAGGAATAATTCTAGCCGCAAATAAAATTTTTCCTGAAGAGTGAGTTTTTCCTTTATCATGATCAAAAAACACACCGGGGCTTCTATGCATTTGAGAAACAACAACTCTTTCTGTACCATTTATAATAAATGTACCATTTTCAGTCATTAATGGCAGGTCGCTCATATAAACATCCTGCTCTTTAACATCCTTAACAGATTTAGCTAAGGTATCCTCATCAACATCAAACACTATAAGTCTAAGGGTAACTTTTAGTGGGGCGGCATATGTTAAGCCACGTTGTATACACTCATCAGTATCGAATTTTGGCTCATCAAAAGAGTATGAAATATATTCAATAGTTGATGTTTCACTAAAATCACTTATCGGAAAGACTGACTTAAAAACATTCTCTAAACCTTTATCAAGTCTATCCTCACTTTTAATAAACCTTTGTAAAAATAGTTCATAAGAAAATTTTTGAACCTCAATAAGGTTTGGCATCTCAGCAATTTGTTCGTTTCGTTGAAATGTTTTTCTTAATCTTTTTCGATTTTGAAATGTTTGCGACATATTTATTCAGCCTTAAAAGTTATTTAATAAAGTAATTAAAGTATGTAGATCAATTATTTAAGTTCTACAGTAGCGCCTGCAGCCTCAAGCTTGGCTTTAAGCTCAGCAGCTTCTTCTTTTGAAGCATTTTCCTTAACGTCCTTTGGAGCACCCTCAACTAAATCTTTAGCTTCTTTTAGGCCAAGACCTGTTATGGTTCTTACTTCTTTAATTACATTGATTTTTTTATCGCCAGCAGCTGTTAATACAACAGTAAATGAGTCTTGCTCCTCAGCAGCAGCGTCACCAGCTCCACCAGCAGGTGCAGCGGCTACAGCAACAGGTGCAGCGGCAGAAACACCCCATTTTTCTTCAAGTAATTTTGAAAGTTCTGAAGCTTCCAGAACGGATAAGTTTGATAATTCGTCTACTATTTTTTCTAAATCAGCCATTTTAATCTCCTATCGATTTAATATTTTAAAATAAATTAAGCAGTTTCTTCTTGTTGAGCTTTTGCACTAAGAACTTGAGCCAACTGACCGCCAGGGCGACTTAATATACCCGCAACCTTTGTTGCTGGGGCATTTAAAACACCGACTATCTTAGACCTTAACTCATCCATTGAAGGAAGAGCTGCAAGTTGCTTAATAACCTCACTATCAATTAATTTTCCATCCATTAACCCGCCAACTATTGATAATTTTTCATGATCTTTAGCAAAATCAACAATAATTTTAGGAGAGGATGTCAGTTCGTCAGAAAAAGCTATTGCTGTAGGGCCGTTAAATAATTCTTCCAAAGGCTCGGCAGCAGTTTTACTAGCTGCAATTTTAGCAAGACTATTTTTAGCAACTCTAAAGGAAGTATTAGATTCTCTAAGATCTCTTCTTAAGGAAGACATCTCTTCAACTGTTAAACCCTCGTTTTGAGTTACTATTAAAAAATTTGACTCATCAAATGCTTTATTTAATGATGAAACAATCTTTTCTTTACTGGCTCTATCCACAAACTTTCTCCAAAACAAACCTTATAAACTAGCAAGGTCTACCAACAAAAAATTCTACAAATAAAAAAACTTATTCATAGAATAACTAGCTGTCCTGATATTGAACCGATTAAGAAAAATTCTTATTCGTCTCTCTACCTGTCTCATACAGGAGTGTAAAAACACTTTAAGTAAAACACCCGTAATCTAGGACAGTTGCATACCAATTATGGCATGCTTGAAACAAAGGAAATTAAATTGCCCCTGTATCAACACTAACTCCAGGTCCCATTGTAGAACTCAGAGAAACTTTTTTTATGTACGTACCTTTAGCGCCACTCGGTTTTTCTTTACGAACAGCACCAATAAATTCTATAATATTTTCTGAAATTGCCTTTTCAGAAAAGCTAGCTTTTCCAATTCCAGCATGAATAACACCGCCTTTTTCAGCACGAAACTCAACAGCTCCAGACTTCGCAGACTTAACGGCTTCATCAACATCATTTGTAACAGTTCCGGTTCTTGGATTGGGCATCATTCCTCTAGGACCCAAAACTTTTCCTAGTTTACCAACCAAAGGCATCATTTCCGGAGTAGAAATACAGCGATCAAAATTAATTTTTCCTGAAGCTACCTCCTCCACTAACTCTTCAGCTCCTACTATATCTGCACCAGCGCTTTTTGCCTTATCAGCTGAATCACCTCTTGCAAAAACAGCTACCTTTACATCCTTGCCAATTCCATTAGGTAAGTTAATTACACCACGAACAGTTTGGTCTGATTGTGAAGGATCAATATTTAAGTTTAGAGCAACTTCTATTGTCTCATCAAATTTAGAGTTTGCCTTATTTTTAATTAAAGCCACAGCCTCTTTAAGATCGAGAGCTGATTCAGGGTTAATACCCTCTTTGTTTGCTAAGTGTCTTTTTCCAGTTTTTGCCATTTTAATCTCTAACTTCCATACCCATAGACCTTGCAGAACCTTTTACAATATTTACTGCAGCATCTAAATCGTTTGCATTTAAATCTTTCATTTTAATTTCAGCAATTTCTTTGCATTGCGAAACTGTTACAGATCCCAAGGTATCTCTTCCTGGAGTACCGCAACCCTTGTCTATTTTTGCCGCTTTTTTTAATAAGTAGCTTGTTGGAGCTGTTTTAACAACAAAAGTAAACGACTTATCAGAAAAAATAGTAATTATCGTTGGTAAAGGTGTTCCTTTTTCTTCGTCTTTTGTTCTGTCATTAAAGGCTTTTGCAAATTCCATTATATTTAAACCTCTTTGACCTAAAGCAGGTCCTATAGGAGGTGAAGGACTTGCCGCACCGGCAGGAACTTGTAATTTTAAATAACCATCAATCTGTTTTGCCATAATTAATTACCTTTATAATTTCTCAACTTGACCGTATTGAAGTTCAACAGGCGTAGGACGACCAAATATAGAAACTGCGACCTTAAGTCTAGTTTTTTCTTCATCAACCTCTTCAACGAAACCACTAAAAGATGCAAAGGGGCCTTCTGACACCCTTACTTGTTCTCCAATTTCAAAAATTATTGAAGGCTTAGGATTATCAATACCCTCCTGAACTCTATTGGTAATTCTATCAATTTCTGTTTGAGATACAGGATGTGGTTTTGTTCCGTGATCTGAACCTAAAAATCCAGTAACCTTAGGAGTATTTTTAACCAAATGAAAAGCTTCATCAGTTAAGTCCATTTTAATTAAAACATACCCAGGAAAGAATCGTTTTTCAGAAGTGACCTTTCTCCCCCTTCTAAGCTCAACAACCTCTTCTGTAGGAACGATAATCTCTTCAATAAGATCTTCGATACCAGAAAGAGAGGCTCTCTCTTGAACGGATTCAGCCACTTTTTTTTCAAAGTTTGAGTAAGCGTGAATTATGTACCATCTTTTTGTCATAAATTAACTTCCTAAACCTAGAATAAGTCTTATAAAAAAACTCATAACTTGATCACTTAAAAAAAAGAAAAGAGACGCTATTATAGCAAAAATTATAACTATAACGGACGTAAGAGTGGTTTCATTTCTTGAAGGCCATGTTACCTTAGAAACCTCATTTCTTACCTGTTGAATAAACATTAAAGGACCGACTTTTGCCATTTATCTTCTCCAATTTACTCATCAAAAATTTCGAATTGCACCTATTTGGCAGGAGTGGAGGGAGTCGAACCCCCAACCCCCGGTTTTGGAGACCGGTGCTCTAGCCAATTGAGCTACACTCCTCCAAAAAAGCTAGCTACTCGATAATTGCTGAAACCACACCAGCACCAACTGTTCTTCCGCCTTCACGGATAGCAAAACGAAGGTTGTCTTCCATAGCGATTGGAACAATTAGCTCAACATCTACTTCGATATTGTCGCCTGGCATAACCATTTCAGTTCCCGCAGGGAGAGTTACAACGCCTGTAACGTCTGTTGTTCTAAAATAAAACTGAGGCCTATAGTTAGTAAAGAAAGGTGTATGTCTTCCACCCTCTTCTTTAGTTAAAATATAAGCGCTTGCTTTAAATTTTGTATGAGGCGTTATGGACTTTGGTTTACATAAAACCTGACCTCTTTCAACTGCTTCACGCTCAACTCCTCTAAGAAGAATACCAACATTATCACCAGCCTCTCCTTGATCAAGAAGTTTACGGAACATTTCCACGCCAGTACAAACTGAAGTTTGGGTTTCTTTTACTCCAACGATTTCTATTTCTTCGTTTACGTTAATTACACCTCTTTCAACACGGCCTGTCACAACTGTTCCTCGTCCTGATATTGAGAAAACATCCTCAATAGGCATTAAGAAAGGTTGGTCAACTGGTCTTTCAGGCTGAGGAATATATGCATCAACTTGTTTCATAAGTTCCATTATGGCTTCTTTACCAATAGCATCATCTCTTCCTTCTAGGGCTGCAAGAGCAGATCCTTTAACTATTGGAATATCATCACCAGGGAATTCATATTCATTCAATAATTCTCTTATTTCCATCTCAACAAGCTCAAGAAGTTCCTCATCATCAACCTGATCGACTTTATTCATGAAAACAGCTAGAGCTGGAACACCCACCTGTCTTGCAAGAAGGATATGCTCTCTTGTTTGAGGCATAGGTCCGTCAGCCGCAGAAACAACTAAGATACCACCATCCATTTGGGCAGCACCAGTTATCATGTTTTTTACATAGTCGGCATGACCTGGGCAATCAACGTGAGCATAATGACGCCCATCTGTTTCATATTCAACATGTGATGTTGCAATTGTAATACCTCTTTCCCTTTCTTCAGGAGCATTATCAATCTGATCAAAGGCAGAAAATTCCGCACCACCAACATCAGCTAAAACTTTCGTGATAGCAGCTGTTAAGGTAGTTTTCCCATGATCGACGTGACCAATTGTTCCAATATTACAATGAGGCTTGTTACGTTCAAATTTTTCTTTAGACATAGTTATACTCCACAAAATTAAACTAAAATTGGCAACGCCAACTTACACTCCTTGGATTAAAATGGAGCGGGTGAAGGGAATCGAACCCTCATCATCAGCTTGGAAGGCTGTTACTCTACCATTGAGCTACACCCGCCTATCACTCACCACCTGCTAGCTCTTCAACTGGTGGAGGGAGTTGGATTTGAACCAACGTAGGCATAGCCAACGGGTTTACAGCCCGTCCCCTTTAACCACTCGGGCACCCCTCCAAAGTTTAGAGAGCTTACCAGCGCTTTAATCCAAAGCAGAATTGGTTTATTGTGCCTTCTGCGACGAAAGTCAATACCTAGAATTCATTTATTAAAAAAAAGAATATATTAAATTCTAAAAAAATCCATTAAATATCTTCTGCTTGTTATTATTAACAAGAAATTTTATAAATTCATATAATTAAAAAAATGTGAAATAATGAGAAAAAACAACGATAATAAGAACAAAAAGACTCCTCACTATTTGTGGGGCCATCACGCAGTGTTATCTGCATTAAAGAATCCTAAAAGAATAATAAAGAAATTATATCTAACTGAAAAAAATAAAATCTACATGGATCATCTGAACGTTTTATCTCAACATCCATTTAAAATTCTGCATTTGAATGATATTGACAAATTATTTCAACAACAAATTGTTACGCACCAAGGGTTTGTTTTAGAAACTCTACCTTTGCAAAAAAAGGGGCTAAACGAAGTTACAAGCTCAAAACTTATAGTTGCGCTAGATCAGGTCACAGATCCTCAAAATATTGGGGCAATAATGAGATCGTCAAAAGTATTTGGAGCATCGTCAATAATAACAACCAAAAAACATAGTCCAGGAGAAACGGGTTCTCTTGCAAAGGCTGCCTCAGGTGCGCTAGAATATATAAATATAGTTGAGGTAACTAATTTAGCATCAACCTTAACTTCACTGTCAAAGAAAGGTTTTATAATTATAGGACTAGATGAGCTTGGGGAATCAAAAATGAATAGCATTAAGTTAGACGATGACCAACCAAGAGTTTTGGTAATGGGGTCTGAAGGGAAAGGCTTGAGGAGGCTAACAAAGACTAAGTGTGATATAATGGCGGTAATTGAGAATAAAACTAATGATGAATTTTCTACATTAAACGTTAGTGCAAGCGCTGCTATATCACTTTATCAACTATCAATAAGTAATTAAAAAATGGGTTTTCAGTCATTAAATAAACTTTTTCTTGATCGCGTTGAAGATAATCTCGATAAACCATTTCTTTGGTCAAAAATAAATAAAGAATGGAAAAGCATTACATGGGAAGAAACATCTAAAAAAGTAAAGGAATTTTCTAGCGGACTAAAGGCGCACGGAATAAAACCTGGTGATAGAGTTGTTATTGTTTCAGAGAATAGGCCTGAATGGATTATATCGGATTTAGCAATCACAATGATTGGGGGCATAACGGTACCTGCATACACCACAAATACTGAAGACGATCATCATTATATTCTAGAACATTCTGGTGCTAAAGCAGTAATCACATCAAACAACATTTTAGCGAATAGATTGGCATTAGCTACTACTAGAACAAAAGAATGTAAAATATTGATAACAATAGATAATTATAATGGTTTTGAACCTGAAGGTCTTAATATTTTAAGCTTTAATGAAGTTAATAATTTCGGTAAAAATACAATAGAAAATTCAACTGATCATATTGACAATATTCAACCTGATGATACTTCATGCATAATATATACTTCTGGTACGGGCGGTAGACCAAAAGGGGTCATGCTAACTCATAAAAATATTTACTCAAACCTTCTTGGTGCAGCAGATTTATTAGATATTATTGGTAAAAATAATAATAAATATTTATCTTTAATCCCACTATCTCACTCATACGAACATACCGCAGGCCTCTATCTTCAGGTCGATCTAGGGTCAGAAATATATTTTTGTGAAGGTCCTGAAAAGTTTTCTTCAAACTTATTAGAGGTTTCCCCAACCCTAACAACTGCTGTTCCTAGGATATTTGAAGTAATACATGATAGGATTAAGATTCAGATGAAGGGTAAAAATCTTATAATAAAAACTATCTTTAATCGCTCAGTTAAACTTGGATTAAAAAAAATGTTTAAAAAGCTCAATTTTATTGAGATAATTGAGTATTATTCTTACGGTTCCCTAATAAGAAATAAAATAAATAATCAGCTTGGTGGAAAATTGAGGGCTTTTGTTTCGGGTGGAGCAGCTCTTAATCCTGATATAGGTAATTTCTTCTTAGCTCTTGGTATTAAAATATTACAGGGATATGGCCAAACAGAATCGAGTCCTTTAATAAGCGCAAATCGTCCTGAAAAAATAAGAATTGACACAGTTGGACCTGCCGTAAAAGGAATTGAAACCAAACTTGGAGAAGATGGAGAGCTTCTTGTAAAGGGTGATTGTGTTATGAAGGGGTATTGGCAGGACGAAAAGACTACAAATGAAACAGTTATTAATGGATGGCTTCATACTGGCGATATCGCCTCTATAGCTGATGATGGATTTATAACTATAACTGGACGAAAAAAAGAATTAATAGTTAATTCTGGTGGAGATAACATAGCCCCAACTAGGCCAGAGGGATCCTTAACATTTCAAGAAACAATTTTTCAAGCAATGGTAGAAGGTGACAGGAGACCTTATCTAGTAGCAATAATTGTTCCTGAAGAAGATAAAATCTCTAAACTGAAAGATAAAGAAATCCATGATTTAATTTCCAGTGAGGTAAAAAAAGCCAATGAAAACCTATCTTCAATAGAAAAAATTAGAAAATTTATTATTGTTCGCGATCCTTTTTCTACTGACAATGGTTTACTCACTCCAACAATGAAAATTAGGCGCCATAAAATAAAAGAAATGTATGGAGAAGAACTAGATGATCTTTATGGATCAAAAGCCTAATTGAGTAATAAGACACGTATTTATTATTAGTTTGATATTGATATTAACGAATTACAAAATATATTAAATTATATATTAAAGATAAACGAAGGGGATTGAAAATGACTACTAAAGATACAATCGAAAATAATGGACAAGCAAAATGTCCTTTTTCTATAGGTGATGTAGACCTTTTTGCTCCTGGAGCACAAAAATATTGGTATGAATCATACGAGATTCTTCATAAAGATTCTCCAGTTCATCGTATACCTGGCGAAGGAACTTCACCTGATACTGATGGCTTTATTTTGTCAAAATATGAGGATATTGCTTTTGTAGTTAAAGATATTTTACGTTTTCCTCCCCCTGTTATGAAAAGTTCTGATTTAGAAAAAAGCGGAATAAGTGGCTTTAATGCTGAAGAGGACGATACTAACCCAACACTCCCAGAAAGTAATGTTGTAACAAGACATGACCCAAGCTTAATGAATGCACTACAAGTATCTATTATGAGCCTAAGACCCAATGAAGAGCTATGGAAAGCGCATAAGCGTCAGCTAACTGATCCCTGGGTTGGAACTGGAGCTCAGAGAAATGAAGAAATGATAACTAGGGAAGCCAATGGTCTTATAGACAAATGGATTAACAACAAAAGTGTTGAATTTATTTCTGAGTTTGCAAGGCCTTTACCTCAGATTGTGATGGCTAATGTAATAGGCTTCCCTATAGAAGATATACCCCTACTAAAAAAATGGGGAGATGCAATGGTTATGCCTTTTGTTTATGGTCAAGGCCATAGAAACCTCCTTACAAAAGAGCAATCAGATGAGCAACAAGCACTTTTATCTGAGTTTGGTGATTATGTTATAAGCCAATTAGATCAAAAGAAGAAGAATCCAAAAGATGATATGCTATCATTTTTAACTGAAGTTATATATGAGCCTTATGATCGTAAACTCACTGATACAGAGATAATTGGTGTTGCCTTTGCAATGATAATCGGTGGGTTAGAAACAACTCAGTATGCAATATCAGAACAAGCTCAAATTTTATGCAAAAATCCAGATCTATTCAATGAACTTAAAGAAGACAGAACAAAAATAAGGTCCTTCGTTGAAGAAACTCTGAGGGTAAGAGCTCCTACTCAAGGACTCTCAACCAGAATGACTACACAAGACGAGGAATTCCAAGGGGTAAAGGTTCCTAAAGGATCAATTTTACACTTACGATATGGTGCAGCAAATGTGGATGAAGAAACTTTTGAATGCCCCCATCAAATAAACCTTGAAAGAAAAGCTTTAACTCGTCACTTAACATTTTCGCAGGGTCATAGAACATGCCCTGGAAATGGGATTTCTAGATTAGAGCAGGCAATAACTTGGGATTTATTATTAGACAGGATTAAAAGTATAGAATTTGCTCCTGATGCGACTTTTGATCATCAGCCAGGCATTATGCTTGGTGCGCTAGAATTAAAGATTAATTTTGAAAAAGAAGGTTAAAAAAGGGCAATAATTCATTACTGGGGGAATTGGATAGTAATAGAGAACGCCCTTTTCAAGCACACTTAAGTACAAAAGCTAATATAAGCTATTTCCAATTCAATTGCAAATGATTATCATTAACAATAATTAATTTGTTTATAAAATAGACTTGTAAATTAACCAAAACTTAAAGTAATATTTATTAGATATTTATTTCAATTAAAATAAAAATAATAGGGTATTGATTGGTATTTAAAGGCTTAACAGATGATAGATTGGCAATACATGAGCTAGTAATGACTTATGGAGATGCTGTAACTAGAAGCGATTCAGATGACTGGGGTAATACTTGGGCTAAAAATGCTATATGGAGTGTACCAAACTTTCCAGGTTTAGAAAAAGTTGAAGGAAGAGAAGAAATTGTAAAAAAGTGGGAAGAAGCAATGACTAATTATAAGTATATTGTATTTACAGCTCTTCTAGGATCCTTAGAAATATCTGAAAATTTTGCAAAAGGAACAACTTATACAATTGAAGTTAGCACCGATGTTAAAAATGTTAAGGCTCAAATTCATGGACAATATATAGACGATTTTATTAAAATTGATAATCAATGGTTTTTTCAGAAAAGAATTTTTTCTATTTTGCATATGACTTAAAATTTCTAATTTTGAAATAAAATTCAGGAGTTATTTTTAAATATACTAATTTTCGGGGGGGTTATGAAAAAGGATCCAATTAAGGAAAGACAAGCAAATGTGAGCGGATCATCTAATAAAATTTATACAGAAGAAGTAAAGATTACAGGTGATAGATATACTTCAAAAGGCTTTATGGAAAAAGAACTTTCAAAGCTATGATCAAAAGTTTGGAATATAGGTGGCTGGAGCAGAGAATTAGAAAAGAAAGGTGATTTTATCACGCATCATATTGGCAGGGAGTCAATTTTGATGGTCAAAGAAAAAAATGACAGAGTAAAGGCTTACCATAATGTATGCCCTCATAGAGGAAACAGGTTGGTTCATGTTGATTCTGGTCATGCTAAAGAGTTTACTTGTACCTATCATGGATGGAAATTTAATCATTCTGGAGACTTAGTTTACGCTCAAGACGAGGAAGATTTCCCTCAAGGTAATCCTTGCGGAAAAATGAAACTATCAGAAATACCTTGTGAAGAATATGGAGGGTTTATTTGGTATAATATGGATAAAAATTCTTTTCCTTTGAGGGGTTTTTTAGGAGAAGTGACAAAATATATTGATATGTTTGATAATGATGGATTAAAAAGAGTTTATCATAAAGTGTGTGAAGTTCCTTTTAATTGGAAGGCATTGAGAGATAATTTTTGTGAATCATACCATTTGCCATCAACTCACCCTCAAATTAATGACTATTATGATGATGATTATAAAAATACTGATTTTGAATTATATGAAACTGGCCATAATCTTATGAAGATGAAAGGGTCACTTCCATCTTTGAGAAACTCTGAGTTATTTAAAATAAATGAAAAATTAGAAGCAGAATTAATTTATTGGAATTTAGACCCAAAAGATTTTAATGATAAGGCTCATCTTGTAAGAGAGAGTTTACAATCACAAAAAAAGAAAATTGGCAAAGATAAAGGCTTTGATCATTTTGAAAATTTACCAAGCGCTTGGCTAACTGATGCTTTTCATTTTAATATTTTTCCAGGCACTTCTATTACCTATACTTCAAATGTAGTTTCACTTCAAAGGACAGAGCCTCATCCAACAGATCCTAATAAGTGTATTTATGATCATTGGGGTTTAGCTCTTAAGCCTAATGATTCAGACCTAGTTCCATCCCCAGAAGATATGGTTCCATGGGAAGAGGTTGAAAAAAAATTAGTTATTTTTGGTGAAGAAACTTTAAGCGATGTTGCAGATCAAGACCTTGAAAGAGCTAGCGCTCAACAGCTAGGTTTTCATTCTAGTGGTTTTGAAGGTGCATATTTATCTGGTCAAGAAAATAGGGTTCAACAGTTTCATAATTTTATTGATAAGTATATTTATGATAGATAATTTCTAGAAACAACCATGAATGTAAAAAGGTTCTTCACCTTTTTAAATATATAGTGTATCAAAATTACTAAATTTTATTTGTCACTTTTTTGAGCATTATATGCTGTTAAAAAAGTTATGAAATTATTTAAATAGTTTAAGAAAGCTTTTTAAGTAATGTTATATTTATGAGGTCTTTAACTCAGAGAGCCTTAAAAATGCCGAAGTAGCTCAACTGGTAGAGCACCTGATTTGTAATCAGGGGGTTGGGGGTTCAAGTCCCTTCTTCGGCACCATTAATTGACACCCTCTTTTATTTATTTTTAAACTTAAGGAGCTTTAAATTGAAAACTTTCCAAAATAAAGTCGCCGTTATTACCGGAGCAGGATCTGGAATGGGGAGGTATCTAGCCCTTAATTTAGCTCAAGAAGGTTGTAATGTTGCTATATGCGATATCAATACTAGCTCACTGAAAGAAACTGAAGAATTAATAAAAAATTACAATATTTCCTGCTCAACTCATAACCTAGACTTAAGAGATAAAAGCAATATTGATATTTTAGTAAAAGAGACACTTTTAAATCATGGAAAAGTAGATTTACTTTTTAATAATGCAGGGGTGGTTTCACCTTCTGCTTTTTTAGAAATGAAAGAATCTGATTGGGATTGGTGTAATGATATTAACTTTAACTCCTTAGTTTATTGCTCCAGAGCTTTTTTACCACACCTTATGAAACATGAGGAATCTGCTCTGGTAAATACCTCATCAATTTTTGGTATAATTACAACTCCAAATAATACTGTTTACCATGCTTCAAAATTTGCTGTAAGGGGATTTACAGAAAGCTTAGCTATGGAATTAAAAGATGATCCCATTCAAGTTAATTGCGTTTACCCAGGACATATAGGAACAAATATTGTTCTTGATGCAAGATTTGGAAAAGATATTCTTTTAACAAACGGTGAATATGCAAAAGATAATAAGGGCAATGCTTTAACGGTTAAAGATGTTGGATCTACATTTAAAGAATCTGGAATGAACCCTGACAAAGCTGCAAAAATTATCCTTAAAGGGGTTAAAAAAAATAAGAAAAGAATTTTTGTTGGTTTGGATGCTAAGATAATGGAGATTGCACAAAGGTTATCTCCATCACATTACATAGCAATAATACCAATTTTAAATCTTTTAATTTTTCCTTACTTTATAAAAAGAATAAAAATGTTGAGAACTTTTTACTCTCTTTTAAAAGCAAAACAATAATCTAATTATTTAAAAAGCCAGCCAATCTATTAGTGATAATTTCTTCAGACTCTTTCATAATCTGATCAATTAATTCTTTACAGGTCGGGATGTCGTGAATAAGGCCCGCTACCATTCCGCAAGACCAAGCGCCAGCCTCTGGTTCACCATCAATCATAACTTTAGGGTATATTCCAGCAACCTCATCAATTATATCCTCAAACTTTAAATCAGCCCCTAAATCTTTCTCTTTTTGAAGTAACCTTTCTACCGCAGGATTATTAAGAACCCTTTCTGTATTTCGTAAAGGTCTCATTACTAGACGAGTATCTAACTCACTTGCACTTAAGATAGCCTGCTTAACATTTTCATGAACAGGTGCTTCTTTCGTAGCAATAAATCGTGTACCCATATTCATTCCTTCCGCTCCCATCGAAAGAGCTCCAACAAGACTTCTTGCATCGGCCATTCCTCCTGAAGCAACAAAAGGAATCTCTAGTTCTTCAGCAGCTCTTGGAAGAAGAATAAAATTAGGTATGTCGTCTTCTCCAGGGTGACCACCACATTCAAAACCATCAACCGAAACCGCATCACAGCCAATTGATTGAGCTTTTAACGCATGCCTTACAGCAGTACACTTATGAATAACTTTTACATCGGCCTCTTTAAGCATTGGTAAATACTGAGCGGGATTATTACCAGCAGTTTCAACAACCTTTATACCCGCATCAATTATAACTTTAAATAAGGCCGGATAATCAGGAGGAGTAAGAGTCGGAAGAAATGTCATATTAACTCCTATAGGCTTATCAGTCATTTCCTTACACCTATTTATTTCCGCAGCAAGTTTTTCAGGTGTTCCTTGTGTCAAACCAGTAATTATTCCTAAACCTCCAGCATTAGAAACAGCTGCTGCCATTTCCGCTAAGCCAACAAAATGCATTCCGCCTTGAATAATAGGATGTTCAATATTTAAAAGTTCTGTAATTCTAGTTTTCATTTATAATTCTCCAAATTAATTAACTGAATAATGACATTAAGTCTTTGTCCTTAGTTTTTAATATTTTATCAACCCAGCCATGAAAATTTTGTCCTCCACCTTCATTTTTTCCAAACATAACACTATCAATCATTCCAGTTTTTAAGCTTTTCTGAAGCCTTAAACCAGTTGAATAATCTTCTTCACGAACAACATATTCCAGTAAATCAAATTGCTTTTTAGCCTCGATTTCTTGTTCTTTTGTTGGTTTTTTTTCCATTAAATAATACTGGGTAGTGAAAGACTCTTCAGGGTTATCACCCGGCATAAGTTGAGACAACATTACTGCTCTCCCACCTCCCCTAAAAGATGCAATTGATACATTTGGGAAAATTGTCCAAACTCCTGCCATAAGCATATCCATCGGCCAATCTTCAACTGGCACATCTAGATCTGGGGTAACTACACCACCCTTTTCAGACGATGAAATTCTTGCTAAAGGAGATACCACTCTCTGATGAGGACCCCATTCATAATAATTAGCCTGATTAGAAATATTCTTACCAAAAGTTTCGCTGTGCAAGACTGGTAAATGATAAAGATCTAAGTAACCGTCATAAGCAACCTTCCAATTTGGTCCTTTTACAACTCGAGTACTAAAAACATGCCAATTTTCTAAATCAAATAATTCTAACATCTTATCATAACCTGATAAGAATTTTTCCATATCAAGATTTGAATTTGAATTTAAAATCACCCAAATTATACCAGCCTTCTCCAAAATAGGTAACGATATGAGGCTTTTGCAATTTTTATCTAGATCACCAAAATCTTGCTGGGATGAAATTCCAATTAAAGAACCATCTTCATTATAAGACCAGCCGTGATATGGACAGCTAAACCTTTTTTTGTTTCCCAAACCATTTTCAACTAAAGCTGCACCACGATGTATACAGGCATTAAGATATGCTTTTACTTGACCATTAGAATTTCTTAAAATTAGAACAGGTACGCCAAGAACATCAATTGACTTATAATCTCCAGCGTTTGGTATCTCATTAGAAACACCCAAAACAAGAGGTATCCTCTTAAATATTAAATCAACTTCTTTTTGCCAACGAGATTTGTCAAAATAATTTGATGCTGGAATTTCAACAATAGTGTCGGCCAATTCCATTGTACCAGCTTCAGCATGCATTTTATTATTCAAAGCCATATCAATTAATTTTTCTTTACTCATATAAACCTCTCTAGAGTACAATAAATAGAAAAAAATCTTCACAATCAATAATAAAATGAAATCTAAAATTATTAACTCAAGCTCTTTTAACTGTTAGACCCCCATCAACTGCCAAAACTGCACCAGTTATAAAAGACGAGGAAGGTAAACAAAAGTTTAAAGTTGCATGAGCAACTTCTTCAGGATTGCCATATCTTCTCAAAGGCACTCTTCTTTTAGAGTATATATCTTTATCCTTTTGAGGAATTTTCTCTGTCATTGAAGTATTAATTGGTCCAGGACAAATACAGTTAACTGTTATACCTAAGCTTCCAAGTTCGACTGCTAATGATCTTGTTAATCCAATAACTCCATGCTTAGCAGAAGTATAAGGTGAGTGCTTAGGTGAAGCCCCTAATCCTTCAGTTGATGAAATATTGACAATTCTAGGAAAAGGAGAATATTTTAGATAGGGTAGGCATTCTCGTATAAGCCGAACCTGACCCTTTAATAAAATATCATGAGTTTTATCCCAATAAATCTCATAATCATCATTATCAATATCGGTTGGTATTGCTATACCAGCATTATTAATAAGGATATCAAGCTTTCCGAATTTATTTATTATTTCTTTAACCGTCTCGGCAATATTCTCCTTATTACCAACATCTAAAGAAAAGCTCTCTGATATACCTCCACTATTATTTATCTCATTAGAAACTGCATCAATATTTTTTTTATTAATATCTGTTGCTATTGTTATCGCACCTTGATCTGCAAATAACTGAGCTGTGGCCTTTCCCATTCCACTTCCAGCACCAGTAATCAATACTACGCTCTCTTTTACAGATCTTGAGAGGTTGGTTAGCTTATTCATTTACCGTCCAATGAATCTAAAAGTTTTACCATTAGGAGAAGAATACCTACAGCAACGATAACGCCAAACATAGATAATAAAAAACCTACCAATAAAATACTCCCAACAATTATTCATTCAAAACTAATTATTTAAATTTTCAAGAAATATTAATTAACTTGCTAATTTTAATATTTCAATAATATCACTTTTTTTTGTTATTGGTCTAGGATTGGTTAACACCGTAGGATGTTTAACTCCATATTCAGCAATCTTATCCCATTGATCATCCTTAATACCAACATCGCCCAGAGTTCTTGGCAAGCCAAGATCTGATATTAATTCAGCCACTGCATCTGACGCTGATAACTTCGGTCTTCCTAAGGCATTAGCAATCCATTTTTGTTTTTCTTTATTAAATGACTCATTCCATTTTAAAACTGCAGGCAGCATTACACATGATGTATATCCATGGGGAACAGATCCTATTGAACCCAATAAATAACCAATGCCATGACTTGCACCCATAGATGTATTTCCTAAATTTTTAGCAATCATCCATACTGCTTTTTGAGATAATGATCTGGCAAAAATATCTTCTCTATCATTATAAGTATCTCTTAACGATCGAGCGAATAATTGAAGAGAATTTAAGGCCATTGGCGGAATTAATGGATTAGTAGAAGACGAACATAACCCCTCAACAGCATGATCAACTGATCGTATAGCTGTAGAAAGCCAAAGCCAATCAGGTGTATGTAGAGTTATTTTTGGGTCCAAAATTACAACCTGTGGGCATATATCATTTCCTGTATACCTCTCCTTAAGTTGTGTTTTAGTATCCATAGCTCCTCCAATTATAGAATACTCTCCACCAGACAATGTTGTTGGAATTGCTATTTGTCGTATTTTGGAAACCTTTTTTTGATGTTTATTAGATATCTTCTTTAAATCTTCGACCGTTTCGATACCTAGGGAGTGACATAATTGAACCACCTTAACGGTATCAATTGGGGTTCCCCCTCCAATAGTGATTATAATATCAGGATTACTCTTTTGAACAGAATTTGCACATTCAATAACATTTTCAAGTGGTGAATGAGGGATACATCTATCAAATAGACCTACAAACTTATTGCCTAAAATATTTTTAACTTTCAATATTTCATCAGTTTTCTTTGATATGCTGGATGACGCAACTATGAAGACTTTATTTACACTTAATCGATTAATTTCATTCAAAATAGCATCTGCTGCAGGGGTATCCCAAATTACTCTATCAAGAGGTGAGTATGTATATGTATTTTCCACTTATTTTTCTGGCCTTAAGTCTGCTATTGCAATACCATTTTTAATTAAAATATTTTCATTTATCGGCAATGAATTCACCTATTGCTCTTAATGCTTCATTAGCCTCAGGAAGAAATGGAGCATATCCATGAAATACATGAACCATATCATCCCAAACCTCTATACTTACATTACAGCCTGCCTCTTTAGCTTTTTTAGCAATTTTTTTTGAGTCATCTATCAAGACCTCTCTTCCACCTACATGAATTAACATTGGAGGAAAGCCATCAAAGTTTCCATAGACAGGTGATGCGTAAGGATTTTTAATATCTAATTCATCATTAATATAAAGATCTTTAAATGCAGCAATTGCATCTTTTGAAATATAAGGATCTAATTCTACATTGGTTTTATAAGACTCTGATACAGGATCAAGTTCAGCCCAGGGGCTTAATGGTATTACAGCATTAGGTAAATCCGAATTATCATCTTTTAAAGCTAAAGTCACACCTATTGCTAGACCTCCTCCAGCAGAGTCTCCAGAAATAAATGACTTTTCACATGAGGTGTTTCCACTAGGTCCGTTTTCTAACATCCATTTAAAAGCTTTCTTTGCATCATTTATCGCAGCAGGAAATTTATTCTCTGGAGCCAAGCTATAATCAATAACTAGCACCGAACAGCCAGTTGCTTTAGCAATATGACTCGATAAAGATAAATACCCTCTTATTGTTCCAATAGCATAACCACCACCATGCAAATATAAAATCCTTTTATTTGGGTCGGAATTTTCTGTTGTTACCCATTGAGCATAAATACCATCTGCTACAATTGGAGAAGTTTCTCCGCATGACTTAATGCTTTCATCTGCTGAAAAATAATCATCATTAGTGTATCGGAAATGCTTCATTCCAATCGATTCATCGGTAATAGAAAAAAATGTTTTTACTAAATTTTCTTGATGCTTAAATACAATTTTACTTTCTTCTGAGCTCATATTTTTTCCTTATAATTTTATTATGAGAGGCTCATACCTCCGTCAACAGTTATCATCTGACCAGTAACATAAGAGGCACCCTCACTGCATAAAAAGCAGCATACTTCGCCCATATCCTTTGGAGACCCCCAACGTTTTAATGGAATATTTTTTAATGAATTCTCATACCTTTTTTCATTTCCAAAAGTTACTTCGGTTAATTTAGTTGCAACATATCCCGGGGCAATTCCATTTACCCTAATACCATTTATAGCCCATGCCTCAGCCAGTGTTTTGATGAGGGTTAGTAAGCCTCCTTTAGAGGCTGAATAAGCAGGATTTCCTTTAACCGCATGATAACTAGCGCCAGAGCCAATAATAACAATTGAACCTTTATTTTTAACTAAATTTTCATGAAAAAAACTACATGAAGCCATTACAGAATTTAAATTCAAATCTATAATTTTTTTGAAAGTATCTATTTCAAATTCCTTACGATCATAAGCAACAATTCCTTGTGAGCAAACTAATGTATGAATATTATCGAATGGAAGCGATAGTTTTTTTAAATTATCAGTCTCCGAAAGGTCTAGTTTTCTATAAACACACTTTTTTATATTCTCGGTAACTTCCTCATCATAATCGGCAATACTATCTCGGGTACCTGTAATACAAACATCAGCTCCCTTTTCAATAAAAGATGAAGCAATTCCTCTCCCGATTCCGCTACTTCCGCCAATAACAACTATATTTTTTGATTCAAAATTCATTAATAAAACCTATCCTGAGTAACCGCCGTCAACAGGAAGTGATTGACCACTTATATAACCCGCATTTTCAGATGCAAGAAAAACAACTGCATCGAATAACTCTTGAGGGTCACCTGCTCTACCTAAGGGCACCTGGTTCATCCATTGATCTAATATTCCACCAGGAGGGGAATCGATTTCTTGAGATAAACCTACAGCAATTAAGCCAACAGCAACACAATTAGCTCTTATTCCATTATGACCTTCTTCTCTTGCAATAGCCGTACACAAATGCTGAACGCCAGCTTTTGGGATAGAAGATAAGCCGTCGGTACTGATATACTTATGAATTGCAGCAGTTGTAAGAGCGGTTATAGAGCCACCCCCACCTTCCTTTAACGCAGGAACAACAGCTCTTAAGACATGATAAAAACCTTTAATATCTGCATCTAAAGTATAATAAACATCTTTTGGATCAGCCTCTAAAACAGGCATGATATGAAGAAAAGGTCCTGTGGCAAAAATAACAGAATGAATACGCCCAAATTTTTCTTTTGTTTCATCTACAAAATTTTGAACATTTGTCATATCCAATAAATCAACACTACCAATTAATCCGCTTCTTCCCATACCTTCAATATTTTTTAAATTACTCTCTGCACTTTCTTTATTTTTATAATAAGTAAAGGCAACATCGCTTCCACTTTCGGCAAGTAAATTTACAATTCCAGTACCTAACCCACCAGAACCTCCAAAAACAAGAGCCGCTCCTTCAGAAAATCTATATTTTGTCATCATCTTCCCTCTTTTAATTCATTTATAAAATCATAAAACCCAAATGCATTAAAGTTATAAATATTTAAGAAATTATTATATCTTTTGGATTTACCTCAAATGCATTCATTAAAACATCTTTAATAGCTGGAGCTGCTTTTGCTTTTAGCTCAGCATCATCAGAAAAAGCATTGCCTTGATTAATACGATTTTCAATACCCTTAAGTATACAAAATAACTTAATTAATGAAAAAATACAGGCATTTCTTAATGATGGCATATCAATATCTTTGTTATATGAGCTTTCATACCAAGATAAAAATTTTGAAGCAGAGGGGACTCCTTGCTTTTCCCAATCGCCACCTATTCCATATAATACTCCGCTTGGTATTAACCAATTTATCATTTGAAAGCTTATATCAACCATAGGCTCGCCAAAGGAAGAAAGCTCCCAGTCTAATATTGCCAAACAATTATTATTTTTATCAATCACTACATTGTCTAATTTATAATCTCCATGCAGAAGTGATAAGTCTCCATGGTCTGGTAGGTCCAATATGATTGATCGGAAAACCCTTTCAATATCTTTATCGGGTTTATTTGTTTCATTAAAAATTTGATCATACCAAAGAGATAAATTTCTTTTCATAAAACCATGATTTTTTTTAAAAGGTAGATTCAAATCATCAATATTAAAGCTATGGAGTCTTCCTAAAGACTCAGCCAATGATTTATATATATTATTTTTATCAGATTCTGATTTTCCTTTAACAAATGGATCATCAAAAATATCACCATCTACAAATTCCATTACATAAAATTGTCTTCCAATAACTGAGCTATCGTCACAAAGAAAAATTGGCTCAGGAACAATAAAACCTTTCTCGCTCAGGGCTCTTAAAACAAGAAACTCTCTATCAACACGATGAGCCCCTCTAACTAAATCACCAGAAGGCTGCATTCTTAAAACTTTAAATTGTGCATTCTTATCTTGGATTAAAAAAGTTGGATTAGATTGACCATTTCCAATTACTTTTGGAAAAAAACTTTTATCAATATCCAACTGATTAAGATATAAATGATCTATAATTTTATAATAATCTTTTTCATCAATGTTCATTTTCTTTTACTGATTGTATTGCTTTTCAATATTGGAAAACATTAATTCATAAAGCCCTTCAAACATCGATTTCATTTCATCAGATGAAGAGCCAATGGGCATCCAATGACTTGATAAAGTAACGTCTGTTTCTTCTTCAGATAAAGTTATCAAAGATAATACGGCAATATAATTTCTTACAGGTAAACAAGAATCATCGACTATTGAATAAACCAAAAAAGAGTCATCCAACTTAGCCTCCAAACGTTCGATAACTTGCCCAGGAAATTTTTGCTTTTCACCAAGAGTCAAAACCCTTAAAGAACCAACATTATTGCTCTCACCAACTACTTGATCAATGATTGGTGGAGGAAGAATACTTCCAACTTCTTTAAATGATTCAAATCTTTTCCAAATATAATTTTTTGGAACCTTAACAATTCTCTGAAGCTTAGCTGATGAAACCTCCATATTTTAAAATTCCTATAAAATGATAAGCAAGGATAAATAAAAAATAAAAAAAGTCTAATGCTTTAATTAATCTTAAATATTATTTCTTTAAAACTTATTATCTATGCATCTTCTTGCTTGAATAGATCGTTCAGATCATCGTCAGATTTAGCACTCATAACCTTATCGACCCATTTGTGGAAGTGTTGGTTTCCTTGCTCATTGCGCCCAAACAAAACATGATCAATACCACCTTTCTTGAGACCAGGCTGAGCTGAGCTTCCCATTGCGTAATCTTCTTGCATAACTACTTGCTGAAAAAAATCAAACTGTTCCTCTGCTGCCTCAGGATTGCTAGGCGGCTTTTCCATAATATAATATTGATTAGTAATACTTTCATCAACAGTTTCTCCAGGGAGAATTTGTGAAATCAAAACACCTCTGCCACCTGCATCAAATGAAGCAATTGAAGTCGTTGGAAATACAGTCCATACTCCATAAGTTAAGGTTTCAGTATCCCATTCCGTCTCTGGTTTATCCATCAATTCAGACATATATCCGAGCGTCTCTGTGGCTACATGACCCTTTTCTGTAGCAGGCGACTTAATGTGCTGATGCGGACCCCATGTATAGTAGAGACCTCGGTTAGTAGCATCTACTCCAAAAGTTTCACGGTGTAAAACAGGTACATGGTAGTACTCAAGATAACCATCATAGGCAATCTTCCAATTTGGTCCAGAAAAGGTTCTTTTTGAAACATATACCCAATTAGAAAAAGCAAATATTTCAAGCATACTATCGTATCCTGCCAAGAAAGACTTGGTATCAACTGTTGATTCAGGATTTACAATCGCCCATATTAACCCAGCAGACTCATAAACAGGGAGGGTCTTAAGTCCATAATGATTTTTATTTATTTCACCAAAATCTTCTTGAGCGCTAATAGCTATTAAAGCCCCTTTGTTCGAAAAACTCCAACCATGGTAAGGGCAAGTAAATTTTCTTCTATTACCATTTTCATTTTGTATAAGACATGCTCCACGATGAGAACATGCATTAATTAAAGCATTTGCTTTACCATCATCATCTCTAGTTACGATTAAGGACATACCTGCTATAGATAATGTTTTAAAATCACCTGGATTAGGAATTTCACACGAAGGGCCTAAAATAATTGGCACTCGTTTGATTACTTGATTTAATTCTGCTTCAAAACGATCAGAATTCGTATAATTATCAGCAGGTAAACGCATTACATCTTTTGCCTGTCTTAAGGTCCCTGCTTTTGCATGCTTAATTACATCACGAGCAATAGGAATAAGAGAATCTCTTCCATTTCTACTATCACTTTTTGTCATTAACCCCCACCCCACTTTTTATAGAAAGTATTAATATTATTAACATAACTTTGAAAAAATAAATTTTAAAACTTAAGCTCTATTTTAAAAGTTACTTTAGTCTAGTTTCTATATTGCAATAATAAAAGACCATAGCATGTCAAAATACTACTAGCTTTTTACAATAAGTTTTGCATAAATAAAGCATGTTAAGCTTAAAATTTTTAAAGGAGTTTTGATTTGTCCTTAAAGGTAGATTGTGACGCTATTGTTGTTGGTGCTGGGTTTGCAGGTTTAGCACTAATCCATCATTTAAAAAAAATTGGTATTTCCGTAAAGGTTTTTGATAGAGCCAATGATATAGGCGGTACGTGGGCATGGAATAGGTATCCCGGAGCTGCAACTGATAGTGAGGGATATTATTATTGTCTATCATTTTCTAAAGAAATTATGCAGGAATGGACATGGTCTCAAAGATATCCTGGCAGAGAGGAAACACAACGATATCTCCATTTTGTTGCTGACAAGTGTGATATGTGGCCAAACATAGAACTTAATACTGAGATTATTAGTGCAGAATTCCAGAATGATAAAGGTGTCTGGTTGGTAAAGACTAGCGACTCAGAAGAATATACATGTAAGTATTTCATAAGCGCTATGGGTATGATTTCTCAACCTGTAATTCCCAACATTAAAGGTCGAGAAAAATTTACAGGGCCATGCTTCCATTCATCCAGATGGCCTCAAGAGGACTTAGATTACGAAGGAAAACGAGTAGGTATTATTGGATGTGGTGCCTCCACTGTTCAAATGCTTCCTATCATGGCAGAGAGTGCTATGAGTGTAACAGTTTTTCAAAGAACACCAAACTTTGTTTTGCCTGCAATGCAAAAGCCAATGACACCTGATTGGGAGAAAGAAATTAAAGATAATTATGATGAAATAATTGAAAAGTGCCGTAATCATGTCTTTGGAATGGCATTTGATAGTCCAGTTGGTCGTAACGCAGTTGATACCTCACCTGAAGAGCGTGAAAGAATTTTTGAAGAAAAATGGCAAGGAAGTTTTCGATGGGTTTTTGAGACCTTTGATGATTTATTGGCAGACCCTGAAGCAAATAAGATGGCCGCAGACTTTGTCATTAAAAAAATGAAAGAAAAGGTTAATGACCCTCGAATTGCAGATCTATTGACTCCAAAAGGATATCCTTTGTTTGCCAAAAGACCTCCCTTGGATCATGGATTTTATGAGGCCTTTAATCGAGATAATGTTCATCTAGTTGATATAAAAGATAACGAACCTATTTCTGAGATTACCGAAAATGGAGTTCAAACTACTCAAAATACTTTTGATTTTGATATTATAATTCTAGCAACAGGTTTTCAAGCATACACGGGTGCACTAGAAGCTTTTGATATACGTGGTAAAAGCGGAACTACAATAAAAGATAAATGGGAGGTTGAGTCAAAATCTATTATGGGAGTTTGTATTTCAGACTTCCCCAATTTATTTACAATAACAGGCCCGCAAGCTCCATTTGCCAACCTTCCAACATCTATAGAGCAAAATGCATTATGGATTTCTGATTGCATAAAGAAAATGGAAGATGAAGGCTACAGTTTATGTGAGCCCTTAATTGATGCAGAGGAAGAATGGTCTGCTCACGTATCAGAAATTCATAAACAAACATTGATGGATGTTGGAGATCAAGTTCATTCATGGATGATGGGTGCTAATATTGAGAATAAGAACTCAAGAGTCTTAATTTACTTTGGCGGCGCTGGTGTTTATTACGATAGACTAAGGGAATCTGTAAACAATGGTTTTCCAGAGGTTTCCTTCAGATAGTTAAAATTACAAAATAATTAAAACATGTAAATTAGCATTACTATCTATTCTAGATTTTGAAAATTACCTGACCAAAATATAAGAGGTTTCTTTTCGTTATTATAAGAACTGAAAGCATTAACATTACCAAATATTATAAAATGATCGCCGGACTCAATAACTTCTCGTTTAGAGCATGCTACCCATCCCAGAGAGTTTTTTATAATAGGACCGTATTCTTGAATATCGCAATTAGCATCATTTAGGTTATGCTTATTTTTTTCTGCTAACCTAACTGCAAGATTAGTTTGATCTTCTGCTAAAAAATTAAAAACATAATTTTCTTTATTAATTAAACTTTCGCATAGCTCGGAGTTTTTATCAACACACCATAATGCTATGGGAGGATCCAAGGAAACAGATGTAAAGGAATTAACTGTTACACCGAAAGGTCTTTTATCCTTATCCAAAAAGGAAACTACGGAAACTCCAGTAGCAAATTTACCATATACATTTCTAAGAATACGACTTTCTTCGAGCTGAGTGTTCATTGGTAAGGTTTAACTTAGTTTCTAATTAAAATAAATAAATATAATTTATTCTTCTATTTTAACAGGGAGTGACAAATAGCCTTTTACAAAAGAAGAGTTAACTCGTTCTGGTTCACCCATAACTTTTATATTTTTAAACCTCTTCATTGTTTCTTCCCATAAGATTTCAAGTTGCATATCTGCTAAACGATTACCAACACAGCGGTGAATTCCAAAACCAAAAGATAAGTGATTTCTTGGGCGCTCTCTATCGATAATAAATGAATTAGGATTATCTATAACCTCTTCATCACGATTACCTGAAACGTACCACATTACCACCTTATCGCCTTTTTTGATTTTCTTGCCTCTTATTTCTACATCCTCTAGTGCAGTTCTTCTCATATATGCAAGAGGTGTCTGCCAGCGAATAATTTCCGGAACCATAGAATAAATTAAATCATGGTTATCTCTTAGTTTATCATACTGATCAGGATGTTCGTTTAATGCTACTATACCCCCTGTCATTGAATTTCTTGTGGTGTCATTTCCACCTACAATTAAGAGAATTAAATTACCAAGATATTCCATTGGCTCCATATTTCTTGTTAAGGGGTTGTGGGCTAACATAGAAATTAGATCGGTTTTAGGATCAGAGTTAACTCTTTCATTCCATAACTTCGTAAAATACTCTAAACATTCAAATAATTCACCATACCTCTGCTCATCATCTTCGATAATACCATCTCCTGGTCTAGCTGTAGCGACATCTGACCACCTAGTTAATTTATATCTATCTTCAAATGGAAAATCGAATAAAGTGGCAAGCATTTGTGTTGTTAGCTCAATAGAAACACTTTTTACCCAATCAAAAGTCTCATTTTTAGGTAAGCTATCAAGAACATTTTGCGTTCTTTCACGAATTAAACCTTCCATATTTTTTAAATTACTTGGGGCCACAACTGGATTTACTGCTTTTCGTTGAACATCATGTTTTGGAGGATCCATAGCAATAAACATTGGTGTGGTAAATTCCTCACGTGGATCAAAAAGTGTTATAGCAGGCTCGGAAGAGAAAACTTTATGATTTGTGTCAACATCCATAATATCGTTATATTTTGTAATTGACCAATAAGGACCAATTTCTTCATCAAGAAATTCTCCCATACCTATATCGAAAGGTCTTTTACAATAATGAACAGGATCTTCTTTTCTCAAGCGCTCAAAATAAGACCACATTACGTTATTTTTAAAAAGAGCTGGCTCCGCAGGGTGAATCTGATCTAGAGGAACAGAATACGCATCAGGAATCTCTATTTTTTTATCCATATTAACTCTTCTAATTAATTCAATTACTTACATTACATAAAAAATAATCTTCGTCTATTTATATTAATGATTATTGATTATTCTCCATACTTTCATAGGGGTTAATGGCATATCAAGTTCTTTAAAGTCATAATCAGATAATGCATCATAGACAGCATTTACATAGGCTGTTGTTGAAGCAACTGTCCCAGCCTCACCACAACCTTTCGCACCAAGCATATTAGTTGTGCATTCAGCTTCTTCATTAAAATCTAAATCAAGATGAGGAAATTCATCTGCTCTCGGCATATGATAATCCATGTATGAACCATTAATTAATTGCCCAGATTCTTCTTCAAAAATAGCTTGCTCTCCCATTGCCTGCCCTAGACCTTGAACTATTCCTCCATGAACCTGACCGGCAACTAAAAGTGGATTTATTATTCTACCAAAATCATCAGTAGCTGAGTAATTATCTATCTCAATTCTACCAGTTTCCTTATCAATTGATATTTCGCAAATATGACAACCATTTGGAAATGTAGGATCTTTATGTTCATAAGCACTTTCGCCATCAAGAATTTGTGTATTAGACTGACTTTCTGCAAGTCTAGCCACTGAGTAGAGATCAATATTTCTATTAGTTCCCTTAACTTGAAATAATGGTCCAGCATCTGTTGTATACTCAATTTCATCTATTGATGCCTCAAGCTCATTAGCTGCTATTTCAATTCCTTTTTTTAACATCGCATTTGAAGCATCATTTATTGCACCAGCTGCCATATATAAAGACTTAGAACCTCCTGTTCCGCCGCCGCCAGGTAAATCATCACTGTTGCCAAAATGTATGGATACATCTTCAGGATTTACACCAAGTTTTTCAACCAAAATTTGTGTCCACGCTGTTTCATGACCTTGACCTGTGGCTTGTGTTCCTGCAAAAACCTTCACAGACCCCTCGCCGGAGATAACAACTCTTGAATTTTCAGCACCTTCTCCCTGTGTCCTTTCAATATAATAAGAAATACCTATTCCTTTTAATTTATTTTCTAATTTAGATTCTTCTTTTCTTTTTAGAAAATCTTCATAAGAGGAATTAACCATAGACATTTCCGTAGTCTTTTGAAAATCACAACTATCAAGAGGAAGTATTGCCCCTTCATGCTTACCAATCTCGTCAGGTTGAACAAAATTCTTAACTCTCAGTTCAACTGGATCAATTCCGAGATCATCAGCAGCTTTATCTACAAGCCTTTCAATGACATAACTGGCTTCTGGTCTCCCCGCGCCTCTATAGGCATCAACCGGCACAGTGTTAGTATAAACAACATTAACTTTGTTATACAAAACTGGGATCTTATAAACTCCTACATGCATACCAGCGCCTGCAAGTGTAGGTATAAAAATTCCATACTGAGATAAATAAGCGCCAACAGCTGCAACTGTGTCGACCTTAACACCTAAGAAATTTCCCTCTTTATCCATCGCTATAGATGCTTCAGTAACATGATCTCTTCCGTGCGAGTCACTCAAGAAAGCTTCAGATCTTGTAGATGTCCATTTTACGGGCCTTTTAAGGGCTCGACTAGCAAACATTGTGGCAACGTACTCTGGAAAACACATCATTTTTAATCCAAAACCACCACCAACATCATTGGTTACAACCTTTATATTTTTTTCTTCAACACCAAGAGAGCCCGCAAGTCTCTCTCTCATAGCGTGAGATCCTTGACTTTCTACATATACAGTAAAATGATTATTATCTTTATTATAATCAGAAATAGCAGATCTTGGTTCAATAGGATTAACAACAATTCTATTATTAATTAAATCAACTTTTGAAATGTGGTCTGCTTTATCTTCAACCATCTTCCATTCATCTTCAGAACCTAATTCCCAATCCACAGCTGAATTTGATCCAAATTCCTCAAATAAAATAGGGGAGTCAGAGTTTAAAGCTTTTGAGGTGTCAGTAACACAAGGTAATTCATCATAAGATATCTCAATCAATTCAGATGCATCCAGTGCTTGATTGGTGGTATCAGCTAAAATAAAAACAACTGGATCGCCCACGTGCCTAACTTTATCGACCGCAAGAATTGGTCTTTTACTGGCATTCATGGGTGTTCCATCTTTATTTTGTAAAAAATCTATAACAGACATATGAGAGAGGCCTTCATCCTGTAATCGCTCGCCAGTAAATATTTCTACAACACCCGGCATTTTAAGAGCTTCCTCATAATTAATACTAGTTATTTTAGCATGAGCATATGGAGATCTTAAAAATACTCCATAAACCATATCAGGTAACTTTAAATCATCAGTAAATTTTCCTTCGCCAGTTATAAGTCTTGTATCTTCTATCCTTGTAACTGGTTGTCCTACTGCAAATTTCATAAAAATCTCCTAAATTTATTCTCTAAAACTATTATCTATCTTATCAAGCTTTCTCATTAAAGCAGGCCATGCAAGATTGCCTATTCCTTGTTCAGAGGCCATTTGGCCTTGATCAGTAACGAGCTCTATAACATCATCAGGAACCATATTTAATTTAGACCCACCTGACAAAGCCTTTATTTGAATAGTGCAAGCTCTTTCTAGAAAAAATAACCTAAGCCAAGCATCTGAACAGTTTGCTCCTGTAGTTAACAGTCCATGATTCCTTAAAATCATACAATGTTTTTCACCCAAATCGCCTACAAGTCTCTCCCTTTCATCATGATTCAGAGCTATCCCCTCATAATCATGATAAGAGCATTCATCACGAATAACCATAGCCGTTTGTGATATGGGCAAAAGACCATGTTCTTGAGCTGAAACTGCAACTCCATCATTTGAATGTGTGTGGATAACTGCATTATTATGATGACCAGAGCCATGAACTGCAGAATGAATTGTAAATCCAGCAGCATTTACAAAATGCTCTGTTTCAGAAACAATATTTCCTTCAAGATCAATTTTAACTAAATCTGAGGCTTTTATTTCTTCAAAAAGTAATCCATATGGATTTAGAAGAAAATTTTCTTCACCCGGAACTCTTGCTGAAATATGAGTAAAAACAAGGTCATCCCAACCATATAAAGCAACCAATCGATATAAAGCCGCAAGATCAACTCTTGTATTCCATTCTTCTTCAGAGACAATTTCTTTGATATTTTTAGTCAATTTAACCCCACTAATATTAAGACATTATATATAAATCATAAAATGTTTAATATGAATTTTATAAATTAATTAATTTTACTTTGCCATCTCAATCGAAAGCTTGAGGGCCTTAGACCAATTATTGATAATTTTCTCTCTTAACTCTAATTTCATCTTTGGAGTTATTTTCTCATTATTTGAATAAAATCCTTTAAAGTCTTCTAGTCCAGAATAAAATCCTACACCAAGACCAGAAACCATTGCAGCACCGAGAGCTGTTGACTCTTTTGTAAATGATTTTTGAATTTCATAATCACAAATATTAGATAAATTTTGAATAAACCAATCATTTTCAATCATTCCTCCATCTATTTTTAAGGTATTTAATAAGTTTAAATTATTATCAGAAAAATCATCCTTTATTGCCCCCATTAAATCATAAGTTTGAAGCGAAATAGACTGAAGGGAAGCGTGAATTAGATCAGGTACTCCTGTATCTTGTGTCATTCCAAACAAAGAACCTCTTGCTTCCGCAGACCAATGAGGGGCTCCTAAACCACTAAATGCTGGCACCAAGACAACTTTAGAACTTGGGTCAACAGAAGAGGCAATTTTTGAACTATCAGAAACATTATCTAGAATACCTAAATTTAATTTTAGCCAATTCATAATACCACCAGCCATAAATATAGAGCCCTCTAGAGCATAAGATAAGTCATCATTAATCTTATAAGAGATAGTTGTTAATAATTTTTTTTTGGAGTAGATAATTTCTTTACCTGTATTAGCAAGCAAAAAGCATCCAGTACCATATGTAGATTTTACATCTCCTGATTGATAACAAGATTGTCCAAATGCCGATGATTGCTGATCTCCAATAACACCTGTTATTTTTAATTTTTTACTCAATAGCTTAGTTTCTCCAAAATAATCATTAGAATTCCTTACCTCGGGAAGAGACTGAAGAGGAATATCAAAAATACTAAGAAGCTCATCATCCCATTTTAATGTTTGAATATTAAATAAGCTTGTACGTGAGGCATTAGTATAATCGGTCGCAAATGTATCCCCATTAGTAAGGTTCCATATTAACCAACTATCTACAGTCCCAAAGCATACATCGCCTTTATTTGCTAAATTCCTCAAACCATTAACATTTTCTAGAAGCCATGATATTTTTGATGAAGAAAAATATGGATCTAATAGCAACCCTGTTTTTTTATTTATTTCCCTTTCTAATCCTTCTTTTTTTAAATTAGAGCAAAATTCTGATGTTCTTCTATCTTGCCAAACAATTGCATTATAAAATGGTTTTCCAGTCTTTTTATCCCAAGCTAAAATTGTTTCTCTTTGGTTGGTAATACCAATAGATTTAATTTCTATACCTGAGTTTTTACTAATAATAGATTCACAACAAAGAATTGTTGATGATAAAATTTCTAAAGGGTTATGCTCAACCCATCCCTCATTAGGATAAATCTGTTTAAAATCTTTTTGAAAAAGGTCAATTACCTGCCCTTTTTCATCAAATAAAAGTGCACGACTTGAAGTCGTCCCTTGGTCAATAGTAAGAAACAAAAAACCCCCGTAGATAAATATTATTATTCATAGTAAAATAACTTAACAAATATTTAATATTCTTAAAGAGATTTTATGAGCGACATAAAGATACATATAGTAGCAAGTAATAATGCTGATGCAAAAAAAGCAAAAAAGGATCTGGCAAAATTATATAAAAACTACCCAATAAATAGAGCAAATACCATTGTTGCTTTAGGCGGAGATGGTTTAATGCTTCAAACTCTTCATGATAATATTGATAGAGATCTTCCTATTTATGGGATGAACAAGGGTTCAATAGGTTTTTTAATGAACACTTATAATGAAAAAAATTTATTGAAAAGAATTGAAAAATCTATTTCAGCTAACCTTCACCCCCTAACAATGAATGTTAAAAGTAAAAAAAAGAGCTATAAGGCACAAGCAATTAATGAAGTTTCACTTTTAAGAGAGACCTATCAAGCGGCAAAGTTAAAGATTTTTATTGATGGCAAAGAGAGACTTGATGAATTAGTTTGCGATGGATTGCTTCTGTCAACTCCAGCCGGAAGCACTGCATATAATTTATCGGCTCATGGACCTATTCTTCCTCTTACATCAAACTTATTGGCCTTGACGCCAATTTCTGCATTCAGACCAAGGAGATGGAAAGGCGCCCTTCTTCCAAGAAATGTTAAGGTAAAAATTGTAATTCTAGAAAAAAATAAAAGGCCTGTTAGCGCTGTTGCAGATAATTCTGAATTTAGAGATATTGAATATGTTGAAATTTCTGAAAATAAAAATGTAGAATTAAAAATGCTCTTTGATCCTAAAACAAATCTTGAAGAAAGAATAATTAATGAGCAATTTATATACTAAGTGTTTTTATTTATTTGATGGCAAAACATTAGCACCAGGTGTTGTAATTTCATTAAGTGGCTCTCTAATATCACCATAGCCAGCATCTTTTGGTATTGTTAGAAATGTACCATTTTTATCTTTCTTAATTACTGGTGTAACAGTAACAATTGCATCCCGTTTAGCATTAGTAATAGCCTCATCAACTGTTTTAGACCGACAAAGTTTTTCTAAATTCAATCTTGTCGGGAAAATAATATTTCTTTTTCTTTCATAGCAATCATCTAGTGCATCCTTTGGATTTATCCATACAGAATCAACTGACTCGGTTCCGTCATGTGCACCCTCATGACCTTCAGGAGCTTTGGCAATATAAAATCTGGTATCAAATCTTTTCGGCATCATTTCAGGTGTTACCCAATGAGCAAAAGGTATTAAATTTTCTGTTGAAAAAGCGATATTCTTATCTTTAGCAAATTCGTACATTGATCCACTTTTATTATTAAATTTCTCTCGCCAGTTATTAAACTCTAGTAACCTTTTTGAATTAATATTTTCTTTTTTATCTTTTTCATTGGCAAACAAAACATTTGCCTCTTCGAAACTCTCTCTAATTGCGGCAATTTTAAAGGGAAGAATTTTTTTATTATCATCAGTTTTAGATATATAATTAACTAAATTTTCATTATAATCATCTTTGTCAACCTTACCTCCAGGAAAAACCAATGCACCAGAAGCAAAGTCAATCTGATGATGTCGAACTACCATAAAAACTTCGATACCTGATGAACAATTTCGAATTATCAAAACTGTTGAAGCTGGAATTAATTTATTGTCATTACTGTTGTTCATGTAGTAATGCTATACCATAAAAGTATTAATCAAAATTTATTATCATAAATAATTTCTAATGAGGAAAGTAATGCTAGAAGGACTTAAAGTTATTGAAATGGCAACTTATGTTGCTGCGCCTGCAGCTGGTGCAATGCTAAGAGATTGGGGTGCAGATGTAACAAAAGTTGAACCCTTGAACGGCTGTCCGATGAGAAGGTTTTTCGAGGGAATGAAATCAAATATCCCTATTGAAGGTAACCCAATATTCACACTTGATAATAGAGGAAAGAAAGGAGTCACAATCAATACTAGTGATGAAAAAGGTGCAGAGATTGTTAGAGAAATGATTAAAAATGCAGATGTTTTTCTAACAAATGTAAGACCTCAATCACTAGAGAGTGCAAAACTTGATTATAAGAGTCTTTCAAAAATTAATCCAAAATTAGTTTATTGTTCTTTGACAGGATACGGGCTTGATGGAGATGATAAAAATAAACCTGGCTTTGATATTGCTGCTTACTGGTCGAGATCAGGGATGGCCCACTTAACTCAAAGAAAAGGAGAGGAACCTCTTCCAATAAGAACTGCCTCAGGCGATCATATAACCGCAATATCAACAGTAAGTGGAATTCTGGCAGCGCTCTATGAAAGAGATAGAACGGGTAATGGAAAATTAGTTGAAACGTCACTTGTAAGAACTGGTATATACTCCATCAGCTCCGATATGGCTCTTCAATTAAAATTCGGAAGAGTTCCCTCTACAAAGAAGAGAGAAGAGCAAATAAACCCTCTATTTAATTTTTTTAAAACTAAAGATGATAGATGGATATGTCTTAGTCCGAGGGCTGGTGGAGATTATGATTTACCTAAAGTTGTTAGGGCTATTGGAAAAGAAGAATGGCTAGAAAATGATAAATTCAACACAAACCAAGGAAGAAGAGAGAATGCAAATGAATTCGTTAATGAAATGGATAAAGCTTTTAGTCAGTTCACAATGAAAGAATGGGAAGAGAAATTAGATGCTCAGGATTTAGTTTGGTCCCCTGTACAAAACCTTAAAGAAGTCTCAATAGACCCACAAGCAATAGCATCAGGTGCATTTTCTGAAGTTGAAGATCAAGAGTGTGAAGAAAATTATACTACAGTATCTTCGCCGGTTAAGTTTCATGACTCGAGTGACGGCCCAAAAGGACCTGCGCCAAAATTGGGCCAGGATAATTTTTCTGTCCTCAAGGATTTAGGAATAAAGGATACTGAAATTCAATCTCTTATTGATGAAGGTATTGTTGGTAAGCCTTCTAATTAGTCTTCAAAAGATCTGGAGGCAATGCCTCATTCTTAATAAGATCAATGCAATCATTAACATTAAGTGTTTTTTGCTCCTTAGATCCCAGGCGCCTAATTGTTACAGTATTTTCTTCAACCTCTCTATCACCCAAAACAAGTATGTAAGGCACCTTGTTAATTGAATGTTCTCTAATTTTATAGTTAATTTTTTCATTTCTTAAATCAATTATTGATCTTAATCCGTTTGATCTAAGTTTCTCTAAAAGTGTATTTGCAGATTCATCTGAATTTGAAGTTATAGTCGCTATAGCTACTTGCACAGGTGAAAGCCAAAGGGGAAATTTTCCTTCGTAATTCTCAATAAGAATACCCAAAAATCTCTCAAGGCTTCCAAGAATTGCTCTGTGAAGCATTACAGGAACATGCTTATTATTATCTTCTCCAATATACGATGCATCAAGTCTATTGGGTAAATTAAAGTCTACTTGCAAAGTACCACATTGCCAAACTCTTCCAATTGCATCATGTAAATAAAAATCAAGCTTTGGTCCATAAAAAGCTCCATCACCTTTATTTTCGTCAAAAGGTAGGCCTGTAGCTTTTGCAGCCTTAGATAAAGCAGACTCAGCTTTATCCCAGATAGAATCTTCACCTACTCTTTCATCGGGTCTATCAGCAAACTTTATAGAAACCTTATCAAAACCGAGTTCCTCATAGACTTCCTTTAAGATATTGCAAAAAAGAATAGTTTCAGATTCTATTTGATCTTCAGTACAGAAAATATGGGCATCATCTTGAACAAAATTTCTTACCCTCATTAAACCATGTAAAGCTCCTGAAGGTTCGTAACGATGACATGATCCGAATTCTGACATTCTTAAAGGAAGGTCTCTATAACTTTTAATACCCTGATTAAAGACTTGGATGTGCCCAGGACAATTCATTGGTTTAAGCATTAATTCTCTATCATCTGCTTCAGAAGTGTACATATGTTCGGAATATTTATCCCAGTGACCAGATGCTTCCCATAATTTCTTATCAATTAATTGAGGGGTTTTAATTTCTTGATAGCCGCCCTTAGTTATTTTTCGTCTAATGTACTCTTCAAGCTCTCTATAAATACTCCATCCTTTAGGATGCCAGAAAACCATTCCAACAGCTTCTTCTTGAAAATGGAATAAGTCTAATTCTCTGCCAAGCTTTCGGTGGTCTCGCTTTTCAGCTTCTTCAAGTAGGTTAAGGTGATTTTTTAAATCTTTATCATTTGCCCATGCAGTTCCATAAATACGTTGAAGCATTTTATTATTTGAGTCACCCCTCCAATATGCTCCTGCAATTTTCATCAGCTTAAAGGATCTTAAATGTCTTGTAGAAGAAACATGAGGTCCCCGGCACATATCCGTATACTCATTATGATAATAAAGTGCTATTATTTCATCCTCTGGAATAGCATCAATAATTTGAATTTTATAACCCTCATTTCTATCTTTGAAGGCTTTCAAAGCTTTATCCTTACTAACTACATCACGAACAACTGGATAATCTGTTAGGGCTAACTCTTTCATTTTTTTTTCAATTAACTCTAAATCCTTGTCATTCAAAGAAATATCTAAGTCAATATCGTAATAAAATCCATTTTCTATTGTAGGACCTATGGCCATTTTAGCCTCAGGGTACATTTGTTTAATTGCATGCCCGAAAAGATGTGCGCAAGAGTGTCTTATAATTTCTAAACCTTCAGGATCAGAATTTGTAACTATGACAACATCAGAATCATCTGAAATTACCTCAGAAGCATCAACTAATTTACCGTTAATCCTTCCAGCAACGGTTGCTTTTGCAAGGCCAGATCCTATAGAATTAGAAAGTTCGTCTATAGTTATGTTTTCTTTAAAATCTTTTTTAGTACCATCCGGTAAAGTAATAATTGGCATATTAACTATAAATCCTTTTTTCTCTTAAAATAATCATTAATGCTTGGAACCGGATCATAACCATGACTCCCCCAAGGATGACAACGTATAATCCTTTTAAGTGTTAATTTCAAACCAATCATAAAACCAAAAGTATTAAATGCTTCTAAGGCGTAAGAAGAGCAGCTAGGGTCATACCTACATGACTTTAACAAGAAAGGAGAAATTAAAATTTTATAAAATTTTATTAATAGAGTGCTTAATTTAACAAAAATATTCACTAATTTACCTTATTCTTTTTACTAACTTCCTTTATTTCAAATTGATTAATACAATCAACTACTGCATCAAAAGTTAGCATTACAGAAGAGTGACGACCTTTATAATCACGAACCGGTTCAAGAACTCTCAAATCAGACCATTTTCCTTCTGGAGGTGCGCCATTTTCCTTTAACATTTTTCTCATTACGATCTGAAGATTTTTTAATTCATTTAAATTTGAACCAATTATATTATCCGCCATTACCGCTGAAGAGGCCTGTCCAAGTGCGCAAGCTTTAACAATATGAGAAAAATCTGATATTAAATTATTAGTAATTTTAACATCAACAGTGACTTTTGAACCGCACAACTTACTGACTGCTACCGAGGTAAAATCGAACGTATCAAGCCTTCCATCTCTTGTGATGTTAGATGCTAATTTTAAAATTTTATCATTATATAAATCGTTTATCATTTCCTACTCTGATAAAAATGAATGAAAATCCTATTTATCACTTATTTTTACCCCTAATGTAATTAGTATATCCCTTATTCGATCTGACTCTAAATAATCTTTATTATCTCTAGCAATTTTTCTTTCATTTATAAGTTTTTGAATTTTTCCATCTTCATCATCAAGGTTATTATTAAACTTCTGATCATCAGATCTAAAATTCAGCAACCCAATTAAATTTGCTGAACCAATCAAGGATTTAACCAGCTCAGTTTTATTTTCAGATTTAGAAATAAGTTTTGAGATTGAAAATATTTTAGCAAGTGCTTTTGGAGTGTTCAAGTCATCATAAAGAGCGCTCAAAACTTCTTCGTGAGGTTTACAGTCTTCTCGATTAATCTCCAAATCGTAAGGAGTAATAGATGAGTATAATTTTTCAAGAGTTTTAGTAGATTGATTCAATAAATCATTATTCCAAATCAAAGGCTGTCTGTAATGAGAACTCAAAATAGCTAACCTAATAACCTCACCATCATATTCCTCCAATAAGTCCTTTATTAATATAAAGTTCCCAAGAGATTTTGACATTTTTGTATTATCCATTCTAAGTAATCCATTGTGTACCCAAAATCTGGCTAGTGGCTTACTTTCATTACAACAAACTGATTGTGCTATTTCATTTTCATGATGAGGAAATGTCAAATCCTCACCTCCTCCATGAATATCAATTGTCTCACCAAGATGTTCTTTGATCATAGCTGAACATTCTAAATGCCACCCAGGCCTACCCTTTCCCCAAGGACTCTCCCATCCAATTTCATTTTCAGGTGATGGCTTCCACAAAACAAAGTCTGAAGGATTTTTCTTATAGGAGGCAACTTCAATTCTTGCACCAGGCTTCATTTCTTCTACTTTTCTTCCTGAAAGATTTCCATAATCTAAAAATTTTTTAACATCAAAAAGAACATGTGATTCTGACAAATAAGCACTATTATTTTCTAATAAGGTATCTATAAATTTAATCATTTGCTCTAAATGATCCGTAGCAAAAGGTTCAATATCGGGAGGCAAAACATAAAGACCTTTAAAGTCTTCATGATATTGTTTTGTAAATTTCTCGGCAATATCGGAGGGCTCTACTTTTTCATCCTTTGAGACATTTATAATCTTATCATCAATATCAGTTATATTTCTTGCGTAGACTAGATTATCGAATTTAAACCTTAGAACTCTTGTTAAACAATCAAAGACTATAGCAGATCTTCCATTACCTATATGACCTGGTCCATAAACAGTAGGCCCACAAGCATACATAGTTACCTTATTAGCGTTAATTGGGGTAAAAATTTCTTTTTTTCTAGTATATGAATTATATAGTTTAAATTCCATAACAATCTAAATATCATTAAATCATAATAATTTAATATAAAATTTTAATAAATTACTAAATAAAATCAAAAAAAATATTGCCCTATTCGCTTCACAAAGGTAAAGCTAAATTATTAATTTAGGAGATTACTGATGGATGTAAAAGTTTCAGATAGAGCTATTCATACTGAATCAAATGACGAAGAATTAAAAAAACCTTCTAGAGAAGAGGCTATGGACGCTGTAAGAACACTCATTTCTTGGGCTGGTGACGATCCCGAACGTGAAGGATTAATCGAAACACCAAAAAGAGTTGTAAAGGCATATGAGGAATTTTTTGCTGGATATGCTCAAGATCCTGTTAAGGTTTTAGGCAAAACTTTTGAAGATGTGAAAGGTTATGATGATATTGTTTTTCTTCGCGATATAAATATTGAAACACATTGCGAGCATCATATGGTTCCTATTTTGGGTAAGGCTCACGTAGCATACCTCCCAAAAAATAAAGTCGTGGGAATATCCAAACTTGCTAGGGTTATTGAAATTTTTGCTAAACGATTACAGACTCAAGAAACTATGACGATGCAAATTTTGAATACTATAGATGATACTCTTGATCCTTATGGAACAGCAATAATGATTGATGCTAAACACCAATGTATGACTACAAGAGGAATTAATAAGCCAAATGTATCTACAGTAACTACTAAATTTTCCGGTTCATTCTCAAATGATACTGATTTGAGGCAAAGGTTTATGCAATTAACAAAGGGATAGCATTGTCAGAAAAATTTCATAAAAGAGTGTCTGTTGAAGAAGTTGAAGAAGGAATTACGCTTTCACCAAAGTTTGATAAAAATGGCCTTATACCATGTGTAACAACTGATAGCGAAACCCATGAAGTGTTAATGTTAGGTTATATGAATGCCGAAGCATTGATAAAAACACTTGAAGAAGGCGAGGCTTATTACTTTAGTCGAACCCGCCAAAAGGTTTGGCATAAAGGTGCCACATCAGGACTTATTCAAGCTGTAAAAGAAATTAGAATAGATGATGATCAGGATTCTATTTGGCTATCTGTAGAGGTTGGAGGGTCAGGTGCAAGTTGTCACGTTGGTTATAAGTCATGCTTTTACAGATCAATTCCTATAAAAAATAAAGTCTCAAAAAATATAGAACTAAAGTGGGAAGAAGATAAAAAGTTATTCGATCCCATAGAGGTCTATGGAGATGCTCCAAACCCAACAAAACTTTAATCTGGGAATTTTCCAAAAGGAAAAGGTTTATCTTTGATATTGTTTGAAGAAAAATTTAAACATTCTGAAATAAAAAATGTCAATCTCTTCGTAAAGCCTTTTAAATCGTCAGGTTGCTCTGATCCTACAGCCCTTACAATAAAACCAAGCACTGAAAGCACAACAATTATCCAAAAAGCCATATAAGCAAGAACAATAAAAAACACACTATAGAAAGCATCTATAACAAAATTCATTATAATCAGGGCAAATTTATCATCTGATGATTGAGATTCTGCAACAGAAGTATTTGAACTTTTTGATTTCTTTTTTTCAGCCATAATAAAATATTAATTAAATCAAATAGACTATATTAGCAATAATTATATCAAAAAGAGCTTTAGAAAAAATATCTACTCAGGAGCTCTTATATTATCAATTAATTTAATAATATGCTCAGGAGGTGATTTTGTGAAAAAAGAAATTACCATTGCAAAAGTAAAATTAATTACCATTCCAACGACACCAATTCCTTCAGGGGAGATACCTAAGAACCAATTATCTGAAAAATTTAGGTCTGGGGATATAAATTTAAAAAAAATAATATAGGATGAAGTAAATAAAAGACCAGAAACCATTCCAATTATTGCTCCCGATGAATTTACTCTTTTTGAAAAAATTCCCATAATTAAAGCTGGGAAAATTGACGAAGCTGCTAAACCAAAAGCAAACGCTACTACTTGAGCAACAAAAGCTGGAGGATAAATACCAAATACACCTGCTACACCAATTGCTATAGCAGCAGAAAGTCTTGCTAAAAATAATTCCTGTTTATCTGTTATTGAAGGTCTAAAGATTTTTTTCATTAAATCATGACTAATTGATGAGGAAATAACTAACAGAAGACCTGCTGCTGTAGATAGCGCTGCCGCTAATGCTCCCGAAGCAACTAAGGCTATAACCCAATTTGGAAGGTTTGCGATTTCAGGATTAGCTAAAACCATTATATCTCTATCAATATAAATTTCATTCTTATTTTTTGTTAATTCATTTGAAACAATTCTTTCACCATTAATTCCTCTTTGATCTGAGAAAATCGGCTTTACGGGATTCAATGAATTTCCCGGTGCATACTGAATAATCCCATCTTTGTTTTTATCAGACCAAGAAATTAGACCAATATCTTCCCAGTTTTTAAACCAAACGGGAGTACTTTCATATGATGAATTGTTAATAGTATTAATGAAATTTAAACGAGAAAAAGATGAAACTGCTGGCGCAGTTGTGTATAAGATTGCAATAAATAAAAGTGCCCAACCTGCCGAAGCCCTTGCATCGCGAACTTTAGGTACTGTAAAAAATCTAACAATTACATGAGGTAAACCTGCAGTTCCAGCCATTAAAGCTCCAGTAATACAAAAAACATCTATTTTAGATTTTGTAGAATCTGTATAATTATTAAAACCTAAATCATTTAAAACATTATTTAATTTATCTAATAGATATATATCTTCTGAAATAATTTTAGATCCAAAACCTAGTTGAGGAATGGGGTTACCAGTTATTAAAATAGAAATGAAAATAGCTGGAACCATATATGCAAAAATAAGAACACAGTATTGAGCTACCTGAGTATAGGTAATCCCCTTCATACCCCCCAGCACTGCATAAATAAAAACTATCGCCATTCCAATTATAACGCCAGTATTAATATCAACCTCTAAAAATCTAGAAAAAACTATACCGACACCTCTCATTTGGCCGGCAATATAAGTAAAAGAAACAAAAATCAAACATAGAACGGCAACAAATCTAGCTAGCTTTGAGTAATATCGATCTCCAATAAAATCTGGTACTGTAAATTTTCCAAATTTCCTCAAATATGGCGCAAGAAGAAGGGCTAACAAAACATAGCCTCCAGTCCACCCCATTAAATAGACTGAACCATCCTTACCCATAAATGAAATAATTCCAGCCATTGAAATAAAGGATGCAGCAGACATCCAGTCAGCTGCAGTAGCCATACCATTAGCCACTGGATGAACCCCTCCACCCGCAACATAAAACTCATTCGTTGACGATGCTTTAGACCAAATAGCAATTCCAATATATAAGGCAAAAGATGCGCCAGCCATCAAATATGTAAGTATCTGTAAATCCATTAATTCTTATCCGCTCTATATTTTCTATCCAATCTATTCATTAGGATGCAATAAACGACAATAAGAAAAACGAAGACTAAAATTGCTCCTTGCTGAGCAAACCAAAACCCTAAATTAAAACCGCCTAATTTAATTTTATCTAACAGATCACTAAATAAAATCCCTGCACCGAAAGATGCTAGAAACCAAAAGAATAAAAGAATCAAAACAATTTTTAAATTTGCTTTCCAATAATTTTTTGGATTAATTATTTTCATCACTTCCTTCTATAATTTTTTGTCTAACCAATTCCATTCTATCATTTCCAAAATACATGTCATCACCGTCTATAAAAATTGTAGGAGAGCCAAAACCGCCTCTATTAATTAATTCGTCAGTGTTACTTCTTAACAAATCTTTAGTATTTTGGTTTACAATTTTTTTTTCAAATTCTTCTTTATTGATATCAATTGAGAAAGCTAATTCTGATAAAATCTTTATATGAGAAATATCAATTCCATTTGACCAATATTTTTCAAAACATAAATAACTAAAAGGAATAAGTTTACCAAATGCTTCGGAAGCTATAACGGCTCGCATAACATTAACAGCATTTAAAGGAAAAACTTTAGGCCAATTAATTGAGATTTGACAATAATTAGCCCAATCCTGAAGATCCTTCCTTGAATACTTAAATTTTAAAGGATTGGGATTGAGTCTATTATTATAGACATCTTGATTTACCTCATTAAAGACTCCGCCTACTAAAATTGGTTTCCAATAAATATCTACATTTACATCTTTAATTATTGATTGAAACCTATGAAAAGCTAGATAAGTCCAAGGGGATGAACAATCAAAAAAAAATTCAACTTTCTTCATTAAGAATTATTTACCAGTCCAGTTTGGTTTCCTCTTTTCTGAAAAAGCTAGAGGACCTTCAACAAAATCCTCCCCTTTAAATAAATCTACAACAGAATCATATTTTTGTTCCATCGCAGTCTCTACACTAGCATGAGATAAGCCTGACATTGCTACATCTTTTGTTGTTCTGACTGATGTCGGTGAACACTCCATAATTGATTCTGCCCATTTTTTAGCTGAGTCCATAAGATCTTCATGAGCAACAACCTCATTAACAAAACCAAGAGAAAGTCCTTCTTGAGCTTCAACAGTTCTTCCTGTAAGCATCATACCCATCGCTCTTTTCATACCAATTTGTCTTGGGAGGCGATGCATTCCTCCTGCAAGAGCAGCTAAACCAACTTTTGGCTCTGGAAGAGCAAAACGTGCATTTTCAGATGCTATTATTAAATCACAAGCTAAAGCAATCTCAAAACCACCCCCCATTGCAACACCATTTACTGCTGCAATAATTGGTTTTTTAAGGTCGAATCTGGAAGTTAATCCCGCAAATCCCATAGGGTTTCTTTCCAACTTTCCTCCCTCGGCTTGATACCTTAAGTCATTGCCAGCACAAAAAGCTCTTTCTCCGGAGCCAGTTATAATTGCAACCCAAGCATCGGGGTCAGTAGAAAATTCATTAAAAATTTCTTCAAGTTCAAAATGTGCAGGAGAATGAAGAGCATTCATCCTCTCAGGTCTATTTAATGTTATAACCCATAATTTTCCATCTTTTTCAACATTAGAGTATTCATAGTTCATAGTTATTCCCCTTCAATTAATTTTAATTTGCTATTAAATAATTCCCAATTATCACAATAATGATCAGCAGAAGCCTTTAGAAATAACTCCATATCAGAATCGATTGTTTTAATGACCCTCCCCGGTATCCCTACAACCATAGAGTTATCCGGAATAACCTTACCTTCTGGAATCAATGCTTTAGAGCCAATTAGGCAATTCTTTCCAATTTTTGCTCCATTTAAAATAACAGCACCAATACCCACCAAAGAATTATCGCCTATTGTACATCCATGAAGCATAACTTGATGACCGATTGTAACACCTTCACCTATCAAAAGAGGAAATCCATAATCATTATGAAGGACGCTACTATCCTGAATATTGGTTTTCTTTCCAATAATGATTGGTTCGCAATCACCTCGAATTACAGTATTAAACCATACACTTGCTTTTTCATGAAGAGTTACATTTCCAATTACACTTGCATTGGGCGCTATCCAATAATTACCTTTTGAAGGTAAATTTGGTCTTTTATCATCTAACTCATATATAGCCATATTAAAATTATTACCTATAAATCAAAATCAAGAATCGACATTGTAAAGGTATAAGACGCACTATCATCTTTATAAATAATACCAATGTATTCTTTTTCATCACCTTGGTTCAAATAGACCTCTTGCGAGTCACCAATTGAGCCCCTCCCGCTAAGTATAATATTATTGTTATTGAAAAGTTTAATTAAATATTGATTATGAGTCATTTCATTGTCAGACGAAAGAGAAATTGGAATATTCAAAGAATACGATATCTCGTCATCATCAGGATCTTCATCCCTTAAAATATTTCCAACTGAAATATTATTTATAAATATATTACAAAGATTTGTATCTGAGTCTGATTTTCTTATTTGTATTTCATCATTAGAAAAAGTTTCCCTAAGGTAATTCTGAACTATTAATATCTCGTCATTTTGCATAAAATACTTCTCTACTTATTTGATTATTTTAGCAGGGACACCGACAGCAGTACACCCAGCTGGTAAATTTTCAAGAACTAAAGACCCAGCTCCTATTTTTACGTCATCTCCAATATTGATGTTACCTAGAATAGAAACATTTGCAGAGATTGTAACATTTTCCCCTACTTTAGGATGTCTATCACCAACATCCATTCCTGTGCCACCTAATGTAACCCCATGCAAAATAGAAGTACCATCACCTACTTTTGAAGTTTCACCAATAACTAAGCCAGTTGCATGATCCATTAGGACACCTTTTCCAATATCGGCAGCAGGATGAATATCAATATCAAAGACTTGTGAGGCTCTAGATTGAAGATAAAAAGCAGTTGCTATATCACCTATCTTCCAATAATGGTTTGCCGCACGATAAACCTGAAGGGACTGAAATCCTTTAAAAAATAAAATTGGTTGATAAAATGTTATGCATGCAGGGTCGCGCTCTACAACAGTATTAATATCTTTAGATATTTTTTCATAGATATTAAGCTCTGCTATTAAGGCATTGTAAATAATAGATTGAGTTTTTTCCAAATCACAATCATTCTGCTGAAGCTGATCAGCTAATACATAAGAAATTGAAGACTCAATATCATCAAAGCTAAGAATTGCTTTTCGAAAAAAATCTTTTAAATTTGGCTCTTGGTTAACCACATCGTTGGCCTCTGTAATAAGTTTATCCCATATTGGGCAGTTTCTTTTAGACACTTTTAAGGAAGACATAAAATCACCAACAAATAAATTTACTTAAAACAAATCGATTAAAAAATATTAAGTATTATATCCTAATTTATTATAAATAATTAAAGTTATTTCTATAAATAATTAAAGTTAATTATAATAAATTCGTATATAACATTAAATTTAAGGATTCACATGGTAAATAAAGATAAAATAGCAATTGTAACAGGTTCATCAGCAGGTCTTGGAGCATCCGTAGCAATTCAATTGGCAAAAAGGGGTATTAATGTCGTCATTAATTATTCAAAAAATGAAGTAGAAGCCAAAAAAATTCAAAAAATTTGTGAGGACTATAATGTTAAAACATTATGCCTTAAAGCCAATGTTTCTGTTGATGAAGATTGTAAATATCTTGTAAATGAAACAATCAAGAAGTTTAAAAAAGTAGATATACTTGTAAATAATGCTGGTACAACAAAATTTGCCAATCATCAAAAGTTAGATGCATTAACAGATGAAGATTTTATCAATATATACAAAGTAAATGTTATAGGGCCTTATCAAATGATAAGAGCAGTAGAGCCTTATATGAAAAAAAATAAATTCGGTAGCGTAGTAAATGTTTCATCTATTGCTGGGATTACTGGTATTGGTTCATCTATTGCTTACGCCGCATCTAAAGGCGCTTTAAATACCATGACCTTATCCCTTGCTAAGGCCTTAGGGCCAGAAATAAGAGTTAACACTGTATGCCCTGGGTTTATTGGTACAGGTTGGTTTTTGGATAGATTTGGTGAAGAAAAGTTTAATAAAATAGTTAAAGATCAAGAGGAAATAACACCACTTAAAAGAGCCGGAACACCTGACGACATTGCTAAATCAGTTGTATTCTTTTGCTTAGAGGGTGGAGAGCATATAACCGGAGAAACGTTAATTTCAGATGCAGGAATGCATCTATCACTTCCTCGATAATAATGGAAACCTAATTATGAAAAGCGATCAAATACCTAAAATGACAAATGACTCAGGTAAAAAAACTATAACAATCAAATATAAAAAATTTAATTGTCTTGGCGCAAAGCCTCCTCACGATCACCCTCATACCTATCTCGATATGGGAAGAAAGGGAGAAATAGTTTGTCCATATTGCGGAACATTGTACAAATATAAAAATTAAAAAATAAGTGGTGCGGCCACCCGGAGTCGAACCGGGATGGCATTATCTGCCGAGGGATTTTAAGTCCCTTGTGTCTACCTATTCCACCATGGCCGCATATGCTATTTCAAGACTCTATTAAAGATAGTTTCAACTTGTTTTAAGTGATAGTTCAGATCAAAGATATCGTCAATTTCCTCATCAGATAAAATTGATGATATTTCTTTATCAGCCTTAATTAAATCATAAAAACTTCCCTCCTCATTCCATACTTTCATAGAATTTCTTTGAACCATAGAATAAGAGTCTTCTCTACTTATATTTTTTTGCGTTAAAGACAAGAGGACTCTTTGAGAAAAAACAAGCCCATTGAACTTTTCTAAGTTTTTGATCATATTTTCAGGATAAACAACCATATTTTCAACAACATTTGTTAAACGATTTAGAGCAAAGTCTAAAGTAATAGTTGCGTCAGGGCCTATAAACCTCTCCACACTTGAATGTGATATATCTCGTTCATGCCATAAAGTAATATTCTCCAAGGCGGGGGTCACTGAGCTCCTCACAACTCTTGCAAGACCAGTCAAGTTTTCTGTTAATACTGGATTACGTTTATGAGGCATAGAAGATGAACCTTTTTGTTTTGAGGAAAAATATTCCTCAACCTCAAGAACCTCAGACCTTTGTAAATGTCTAATTTCAGTTGATAATCTCTCTATTGAGCTTGAAATAATAGCCAACGTTGAAAAAAATACAGCGTGCCTGTCTCTTGGAATCACTTGAGTTGAAATAGGTTCAATATTTAAATTTAAAGCTTTTGCTACATACTCCTCAACGTATGGGTCAATATTGGCGAAAGTTCCAACAGAGCCTGAGATTGCGCATGAGCTGATTTCCTCAACAGCATTGATCATTCTATCTTTATTACGTGCAAATTCAGCATAGGCTTGTAACATTTTTAAACCAAATGTTGTTGGCTCTGCATGTATGCCGTGACTTCTTCCTACGCATATTGTTTTTTTATGATTTATAGCCTGAAATTTAATTGCCTCCAAAAGAGAGTCTAAATCCTTAATAAGTAATTCTCCTGCTTTTTTAAGCTGCATATTTAAACAAGTATCAAGAACATCTGAGGATGTCATTCCTTGGTGAATAAACCTTGCCTCAGGACCAACTGATTCAGAAATATTTGTTAAAAATGCCAAAACATCATGTTTAATTTCCGATTCAATTTCATCTATCCTTTGAGAATTAAATGTAGCTTTTTCCTTTACTACCTTTGCAGTGCCCTTGGGAACAATCCCTACTAACTCCATTCCTTCCAAAGCATAAACCTCAATATCTAGCCAAATAGAATATTTTGAGTCATCACTCCATATATCAACCATTTCTTTTCTTGAATATCTAGGTACCATTTATAAGCCTTTTAATTTTTAGAATTAGAATCTTTTATATGTTTATAGGATTATCACTATTATTTAAAGATTTGGTAAAAATTTCTACTCCAGTATCAGTGACCCCAACAGAGTGTTCAAATTGAGCAGATAAACTTCTATCTCTTGTAACTGCAGTCCACCCATCTGATAAAATTTTAGAATCGGGTTTACCTATGTTAACCATCGGTTCTACAGTAAAAAACATACCCTCTTTTAATTCAGCTCCTGTATCCTTTGTGCCATAATGAAGTATATTCGGCTCATCGTGAAAAACCTCACCAATTCCATGACCACAAAACTCCCTTACAACTGAATAATTACTTTTCTCAGCATTTTCTTGAATAACAAAACCTAAATCACCAAGCTTTATACCCGGCTTAATAAGATCAATACCCTTCATCATAGACTCATATGTATTATTGATTAAATTTTTAGCTTTAATTGAAGGATCACCAGAACAATACATTCTCGATGAGTCTCCGTGCCACCCGTTTAAGATTAAAGTTACATCAATATTAACAATATCACCGTCGTCCAGAATGCGCTCCCCAGGAATACCGTGGCAAATAACATGATTAATTGATGTACAAATGGATTTCGTAAAACCTCTATAATTTAAGGGAGCTGGAATAGCTTTATTATCTAAAATAAAATCATAAGCGAATGAATCCAAGGAGTCTGTTGTTATTCCAGGCCTAACTTGATCAACAAATAAATCTAAAAGTTCAGCAGCAAGCTTTCCAACTGCCCTCATTCCCTCAAAAGATTTGCTATCATGTATTTTTATTTGATCTGAATAAATAATAAATACCCCTTAAATTACGAAATTATACCACCTATATCATATTAATTAAAAATTAACACTCAGGTAAAGCTTGAAAGCATTGTTGTGATGAAAATATGCTGATATAAAATGCTATGAATAAAAAAGACAAATACTCCGCATCTATACTTGTAATTGGTGATGAAATCTTGTCCGGTCGGACCCAAGATACAAACTCGAACCAAATTGCCAAAAAAATGACTGAAATAGGAATAAATATTTCTGATATTCGTGTAGTCCCAGATACGAAAGAAATTATAATTGAAAGCATCAATGAATTAAGAAAAAAAACTGATTATTTATTCACTACCGGTGGTATTGGGCCAACACACGATGATATAACAGCAGAAAGTATAGCCTCTGCATTTGGTGTTGAAATTAATATTAATCAAGAGGCCTTTAGTATCTTAAAAGCCTATTATGATGAAATTGGCTCTCCATTTAATGAGGCAAGACAAAGAATGGCTATGATTCCTGTTGGAGCAACTTTAATAGATAATCCAATATCAAAAGCTCCAGGATTTAAATTAGAAAATGTTTTTGTTTTTGCTGGTATACCAAAAATTATGACTTCTATGCTTGAGAATTCAATAAAGTATCTTGATAAAGGCAAAATCGTTCTTTCACAATCAATTAAAGTTAATGCTGTTGAAGGCGATATTGCAAAGGCTTTAAGGCTTCTAGATTCGGAAGACTCGGAATTAAAAATAGGTAGTTATCCATTTTTTAATTCTGATGTAGATTTTGGTGTAAATGTCGTTATAAAATCAGTTGATGAAGAAAGATTAATTAAATCAGTTGATAAATTTAAAGAATTTCTTAACCAGAATTCTATAAATTTCGATAATTAAAGTAGAGAAAAATGTCAAAAAATAAACTCTTATACGAAGGTAAGGCTAAGCAACTTTTTACAACCGATAAAGATGACCAACTTATTCAATTTTTCAAAGATGATGCAACTGCTTTTAATAAAAAAAAACATGAAATAATAAATAGTAAAGGTGTTCTAAATAACTTAATTAGTGAAAATATTTTTAAATACCTCGGAGAAAATGGAATACCTAATCACTTTATTAAAAGATTAAATGAAAGAGAGCAGTTAATTAAAAAGGTAGAAATAATTCCCATAGAGGTTGTGGTTAGAAACAAAGCTGCTGGAACATTTACCAAGAGATTCGGTATCGAAGAAGGTTTAGATCTTCCTGAAACATTAATAGAGTTTAATCTAAAAGATGATGAACATGATGATCCTCTAATTTCAGATGAACACATAAAGGTTTTTAAATGGGCAAATCAATCAGAAATAGATGATATTAAGATTAAGGCTATTTTAATTAATAAATATTTAACTGAGCTTTTTAATCAAATTGATATTTTGCTAGTTGATTTTAAAATTGAATTTGGCCGTTTTTCTTCCAATGGCAAGACTGAAATCATTCTAGCCGATGAAATTAGCCCTGATTCATGCAGACTATGGGATACAAAATCAAATGAAAAACTTGATAAGGATAGGTTTCGAAGAAACCTTGGCGGATTAATAGAGGCTTACAAAGAAGTTGCGACTCGTTTAGAAATAGATCTTTCAAACTTTTAAAAACTAAATTATTAAGAAATTTTATGAAATCACTAGTAAAAATAATGCCAAAAAAGGGTGTTTTAGACCCTCAAGGAAAAGCGATAGAAAACTCCTTAAACCAGTTGGGTTTTTCTGAAATTAAAGAAGTTACTCAGGGTAAGATTATTGAAATTGAAATTGATTGCGATAATGAGAAGGATGCTAGGGCAATTTTAGAAAATGCAAGTAATAAACTTTTGGCTAATTTAGTTATAGAGGATTATGAAATCACTTTTCCAAAGGAAGATTAATGAAAGTTTCAATAGTTGTTTTTCCTGGCTCTAATTGTGATAGAGATATAGCTGTTTCATTAAAAAAATTCTCAAATAAAGATCCATTTATGGTTTGGCATAAAGAGACCTCGCTTCCTGATTCAGATTTAATAGTCTTACCCGGTGGATTTTCTTATGGCGACTACCTTAGGTGTGGTTCTATGGCGGCTAATAGCCCTATAATGAAGGAAGTTAAAAAAAGTTCAGAAAAAGGTTCAGCTATATTAGGAATTTGCAATGGCTTTCAAATTTTAACAGAATCTGGTTTACTTCCTGGAACACTTATTAGAAATCAAGGATTATCATTTTTATGTAAAAACACACCTTTAAAGGTTCAAAATAATAATTCCATTTTCACCAAAAACTACAAAAAAAATGATATTATAAATATCCCAATTGCCCATAATGAAGGGAATTATTTTGCTTCTGAAACTGTTATTGAAGAAATTGAAGATAAAAATCTAATAGCTTTTCGTTATTGCGACCATAATGGAGATATTGATCTTAAAACTAACCCAAATGGCTCTCGCAATAATATAGCTGGAATTATAAATGAAAATGGAAATGTGTTAGGAATGATGCCGCACCCAGAAAGGGCTACAGATAAAAGCGCTGGATTAACTGACGGCGAAAATTTTTTTACCTCTATTGTTGAGTCCTTAACATGACAAAAATTACCAAAGAGCTAGTTGAAGAACATGGGATTAATGAAGAAGAGTATAAATTTATTTTAGAATCTTTAAATAGAGAACCCACCATAACTGAATTAGGAATATTTTCAGCTATGTGGTCAGAGCACTGCTCTTACAAATCTTCAAAAACATGGTTGAGGAAACTTCCTACAAAAAATAATAAAGTAATACAGGGTCCAGGAGAAAATGCTGGTGTTATTGATCTCGGGGATGGTGATGCCGCTGTCTTTAAAATGGAAAGCCACAATCACCCTTCTTTTATTGAGCCCTATCAAGGCGCAGCAACCGGTGTCGGCGGAATAATGAGGGATGTTTTTACTATGGGTGCTAGACCAGTTGCATTATTAAATTCTATAAGATTTGGTGATGTTTCTCATTCGAAAACAAAACACCTTCTAAATGGAGTTGTCTCCGGTATAGGAGGATATGGAAATTGTATGGGTGTTCCGACCGTCGGCGGGGAGGTTGAATTTAATTCTTGCTACAACGATAATATTTTAGTTAATGCAATGTGTGTTGGTGTAGCGAAAATTGATAAAATTTTTTACTCCAAAGCTACTGGTATTGGAAACTCAGTTGTTTATGTTGGCTCTAAAACTGGTAGGGATGGAATACATGGAGCCACAATGGCATCAGCCGAGTTTGATGATGACTCAGATGAGAAAAGACCTACTGTACAGGTTGGAGACCCTTTTGCAGAAAAACTTCTTCTTGAAGCATGCCTAGAGCTAATGAAAAAAGACGTTATTATCGCGATACAGGATATGGGTGCCGCAGGTTTAACTTCTTCAGCAGTTGAAATGGCTAGCAAAGGTAATGTTGGGATTGATTTAAACCTTGATTTTGTTCCATGCAGAGAGACAAAAATGAGTGCATATGAGATAATGCTCTCTGAAAGCCAAGAAAGAATGCTAATGATTATTGAGCCAAACAAAGAACAAGAGGCAAAGGCTGTTTTTGATAAATGGGGTTTAGATTTTGCAACAATAGGTATTTTAACCGATACAAATCATTTGGTTATCAATCATCATAATGAACTAAAAGCTGAAATAAAATTAGACATCCTCGAAAGCGGAGCACCATCCTATGACCGACCTTATAAAATTACAAAAGAAAATGAGTTCGATCAAAGCCTCGCAAAGGAAACAAATGATTTAGCCCTAAAAACACTAGAAAACCTTCTTAACTCACCTAATTTATGCAGTCGAAAATGGGTTTGGGAGCAATATGACCATATGGTGATGAATGATACAGTTTTAAGACCTGGGGGTGATGCAGCTATTGTTAGAGTTCACGGAACTAATAAAGGCTTGGCAATTAGCGCGGATTCTACACCTCGTTATTGTTCTGCAGATCCAATAGAGGGCGGCCGTCAGGTAATAGCTGAATCTTGGAGAAATATAACTTCAGTCGGAGCAATGCCAATAGCAATTACTGATTGTATGAATTTTGGAAATCCTGAAAAAGAAGATATAATGGGACAATTTGCTGGTGTAGTTACTGGGATGATAGAGGCCTGCGAAATTTTAGATTACCCGGTTGTTTCAGGTAACGTATCTTTATACAATGAAACAAATGGAAAAGGAATAAATCCAACTCCTGCAATTGGGGGGGTAGGACTTATTGATGATTTAGATCATTTTTCTACTCCATTTATAAAAAGAGAAAATGATAATATATTTTTAGTAGGAGAAACTAATGGCTACCTCGGTCAATCTATCTATGCAAAAGAGATACTAAATATCACCTCAGGACTTCCTCCAAGAGTAGATCTTAAAAGTGAAAAAGAGATAGGTAATGTTGTTAGAGATTTAATAAATATTAATAAAATTGATACAGTTCACGATGTATCTGATGGAGGTTTCTTAGTTGCATTAGCGGAAATGTCAATCTCAGGAAATATTGGTGTTAAAATAAATTTAGATAAAGAAAATCTAAATGATAAATTCCTCTTTGGAGAAGACCAGGGAAGGTATATTATATCTGTATCAGATGGACTTGCTTCAGAAGTTACCAAGATATTAGATGATAAAGGGATTTTCTTTCAAAAAATTGGTAAGACTGGTGGCAAAAAATTAATAATCAATGACCACGAAGAGGCGGCAATAGAAACTTTGAAAAAAATTCATGAAAATTGGTTTAACAACTATCTTGAGGAATAAAATATGAGCATGACAAAAGATGAGCTCTTTGAAATTTTATCATCAGGTCTTCCAGATTCTAAAATTAAAATAGAAGACCTGGCAGGTGATGGGGACCATTATGCAGCTACTATTACTTCTACAAAATTTAAAGGGCTAAATAAAATACAGCAACACAAATTAGTATATGATGCTTTAGGTGAAAAGATGGGATATACTCTTCATGCTTTATCAATTAAAACAGAAATACCTGAGGATTAAATTAGATGGAAAAAAATATTAAAGAGAAAATTACTGAGGAAATATCTTCAAATAATGTTCACTTATTTATGAAAGGAACCCCTCTTTTCCCACAGTGTGGTTTTTCAAGTACGGTAGTCCAAATTTTAACCTATCTTGAAGTTTCTTTTTCAAGCACAAATGTCCTTGAGGATGAAAATTTAAGAGAAGGAATAAAGGAATTTTCAAATTGGCCAACAATCCCTCAGCTTTATGTAAAAGGTGAGTTAATGGGCGGGTGCGACATAATTAAAGAAATGTTTGAGTCAGGAGAATTACAAAAAATTTTTTTAGATGAAGACTTAATTTCAAATTAATTTAGTTTCTGGAATAAAACTCAACAACCAGATTAGGTTCCATAGTTACCGGATAAGGAACTTCACCTAAATTTGGTATTTTTGTAATTTTTGCAGTCATTTTTTTGCTATCGACTTCGATATATTCAGGAATATCCCTCTCAGAGCTTTCAGTTCCCCTAAGAACAATTTCTAAGCCTCTAGATTTATCTTTAATCTCAATTATATCAGTAGTTTTAATTCTGTAAGAAGGAATATTAACCCTTCTACCGTTCACCTTAACGTGTCCGTGATTAATAAATTGCCTAGCTGAGAAAACAGTTGGAACAAATTTAGCTCTATAAACAATAGCGTCTAATCTTCTTTCTAGAAGTCCTATTAAATTCTCTGAAGTATCACCCTTAATTCTTTCAGCTTCTTTAAAGATTTTTTTAAATTGTTTTTCTGTAATATTACCGTAATAACCTTTAAGTTTTTGTTTTGCTCTCATTTGAAGGCCAAAATCAGATAGCTTTCCTTTTCTTCCTTGCCCGTGTTGTCCGGGTCCATAAGCTCTAAGGTTAATAGGGCTTTTTGGTCTACCCCATATATTCTCACCCATACGCCTATCTATTTTATACTTAGCCTGAATTCTTTTAGTCATTAAAACCTCAAATTGTTAAAACAAAATACTTTAACTATTAGTATTGGCGATTTAGTAAAGATAATGGAGCATTAAGTCAATCGTCTTTATTATGTTTATTTTTATCATTTCCATCTGCAATTTTTTTTATTCTTTTCGTTAAATTACTATCCTTATGGTCATTTGGCCATCTTAGAAGAGCTGTTATAACACCTCTGAGAGTCTTAACTTCTTGATCAGTTAAATCAGCCCTATTAAACATATTTCTTATATTCATCATCATAGTAGGCTTTTTTTCAAGTGGCTTTAAAAAACCTGATTCATCCAGCGCCCTCTCTAAGTGATTAAAGAAGCTAATTAGATCACCTTTTTTTGCGGGAAAGCTATCTGGAATAGGTAACTCTTTTTTAGAATAGCTTACCTCTAGCCGATTGAGCTCTGAAACAATTAGGATAACTGCTTGCGCTAAATTAAGAGATGAAAAAGACTTGTTTGTAGGAATCTCAATAATTGAGTCAGTTAAGGATACCTGATGATTGGTAAGCCCTGATTTTTCTCTTCCAAAAACTAAAGCAATTTTATTGTTCTTCTCTATTTTTTGACTAACCTTTTTTGACATTTCTTCAAGTCCAAAAACAGGTTTGACCATATCTCTAGGCCTTATGGTTGTTGCGAAAGCATAACTAAAATCTTCTAATGATTCTTCCAAGCTATTGTATATAATGGTATTATCAATAACCTTATTAGCCCCTGCAGCAGCCTTTATTGCATACTCATTAGGCCAGTCATCCCTTGGATTAATTAATATAAGATTCTCAAAGCCAAAATTAAGCATTGCTCTAGCGGTAGTACCTATATTCTCACCTAATTGAGGCTCTACAAGAATAATTGATATATTATTTTTAAGCATTTATTTATTCACTATGTTATATTTCTTTAGTTTTATTCATAATCTTATTTTTCATCAAATATGACTTTTATAATGTTGAAAAAATAAACCTATATGTTATTGAGTAGCATTAATTTAAAATTTATAGTTTGGGAACATAAATGTCGAAAATAAAAGTAGAAAATCCAGTTGTTGATCTCGATGGTGACGAGATGACACGAATAATATGGAAACTAATTAAAGAAAAGCTAATTCTTCCTTATCTTGATATTGATATACAATATTATGACCTCGGTATTGAGAGTCGAGATGATACGAATGATCAAATTACAATTGACTCAGCTGAAGCAATAAAAAAATGTGGTGTCGGCATTAAATGTGCAACGATTACACCTGATGAAGAGAGGGTTGAGGAATTTAATTTAAAAAAAATGTGGAAATCTCCAAACGGAACTATAAGAAATATTCTTGATGGAACTGTTTTTAGAGAGCCTATTCTTTGTCAGAATATTCCAAGGTTAGTCCCAGGGTGGACACAGCCTATAGTTGTTGGAAGACATGCTTTTGGAGATCAATATAGGGCAACGGATTTCGTGGTTCCTGGCAAAGGAAAGTTATCAATGAAGTGGGAATCTGAGGATGGAAAAACCACCATAGAAGAGGATGTATATGATTTTCCTGGCGGTGGTGTTGCACTTGGAATGTATAATTTAGATGAATCAATAAAGAATTTTGCAAGGGCTTGTATGAATTATGGTCTAAATAGAAACTGGCCAGTTTATTTATCAACAAAAAATACCATCTTAAAAGCCTACGACGGACGCTTTAAAGATCTTTTCCAAGAAGTTTATGAAAAAGAGTATCAAGAAAAATTCAAAGAAAATAATATTATCTATGAGCATAGATTGATTGATGACATGGTGGCATGTGCATTAAAATGGTCTGGAGCATTCATATGGGCAACAAAGAACTATGATGGTGATGTTCAGTCAGATACAGTTGCGCAAGGCTTTGGATCTCTTGGTTTAATGACAAGTGTTCTAATGACACCTGATGGTAATACGGTTGAGGCTGAAGCTGCACATGGAACCGTTACTCGTCACTATAGACTGCATCAAGAAGGTAAAGAAACTTCAACAAATTCTATTGCATCTATTTTTGCTTGGACAAGAGGCTTGCTTCATAGAGCCAAGTTAGATAACAACGAAAAGCTAAAAGAATTTGCTTTAACATTAGAGAATGTTTGCATAAGTACTGTCGAAAAGGGCTCCATGACAAAAGATTTAGCTCTATTAGTTGGGCCACAACAAAGCTGGCTTACAACTGAGAAATTCCTTGATAAAGTGGACAGTAATCTTCAAGAAAAAATGGGAAGCAACTAAATTTTTTCTTTAATATTTTGAATTAATTCCTCAATTGCTTCTTCTGCTTTATCCGGCTCAGAACCTCCTGATAAAGCCATATCTGGGCGTCCGCCACCACCCTTTCCGGACATTTTTTTTGAAACAATTCTAACCAATTGAACCGAATCAAACGCCTCCACAAGATCACTGGTAACCCCTACAGCTATAGTAGCTTTTTTATCTTCCTTACTAATAAGACAAATAATCCCTGAGCCTAAATCTTTCTTGCATTCATCAATTAATAAGCTAAGATTTTTACCATCAATAAATTCAAGAATATCAGAATAAAAACCTACTCCATTTATATCCATTTTTTTTCCATTCAAGATAGATTTTGATATTTTTTCTGTTTTATTTTTACTAGGTTTT
>Ga0115551_1000090_pt1 | contig 64175 bp, 59 predicted proteins | sample COGITO_mtgs_1103_FD_87179 | JGI IMG/M metagenome (GOLD analysis project Ga0115551, IMG submission 87179) | Pelagic marine microbial communities from North Sea - COGITO_mtgs_110321 | ecosystem: Environmental > Aquatic > Marine > Epipelagic | place: Germany:Helgoland, sampling site Kabeltonne... | reverse complement strand
TCTCAAGTACATTACTGGCTAAAAGATCGCATCAAAGGAACAAGAAAAAACTTAGTCAATGCAACTAGCCTCGATGGTAATGCTATTAGTGTCCTACTTGAAGAAAATGATACAGCGCCAATAGCTAAAATAAATTCCGCAAAACTATTCATTGCTGCTGCTAAAAATTCACAGACCTTAATAAATAAGATTAAAAAGTTATTATTTTCTGACGCGCCTCAATATAATCATGATGACGGACAATTACGCGTTGCATTATTTGTGAATGATAATAATGAATTTAATCTTGCCTGTGATGAGGCTATCAATGCTATACAGACTAATCAGCCCATAGATAACGGTCGTTGTTTTTATTCCGTTGCCCCTATGGCATCACAAGGTAAACTTGCCTTTGTATATCCCGGCTCCGGTAATCACTTCTGGGGTATGGGACAGGAATTGGGTGTCGCCTTCCCAAACGTATTAGAAAAACTGAATTCAGAAAATGATTCATTGGCTTCACAATTTGCCAAAGGACGTTTTTGGCAGTCACAAAATAGTAAAGCAAATCTTGATAAAGTATTAAGCCATGAAGAGGTTATCTTCGGTCAGGTTTGGTTAGGGACTTTCGTCAGTGATGTTGTTACTAGTTTTGCGATTAAACCAGATGCGGTCATTGGCTATAGTCTCGGTGAGACCGCTGGTTTTTTCTCAACACGTACCTGGACGGCGCGGGATGAAATGCTACAGCGTATTCAGAAAAGCACCTTGTTTACCGAAGAGCTTGCAGGGGCCTGTACCTCAGTACAAAAAGCCTGGGGTACGAATGAGCCAATTGATTGGGCCTTAGGTGTGATTAATACCAGTGCAGATAATGTTAAAATCGTATTAGAAAATTATAAGCACGTGTATTTATTGATTATCAATACACCGAATGAATGTGTGATTGGTGGTGACCGCACAGCATTAAATAAGGTAGTCAAAGTACTCGCAGCTCAATATCATCCGCTTTCAGGGGTGACCACGGTTCATTGTGAAGTCGCAAAGCCTGTTGCGCAGTCCTATCGCGATTTACATCTCTTTGAAACAACATGTCCCGACGATGTGACTTTCTATAGTGGTAATCGTGGTGGTGCGTATAACGTTACTCAGGACTCTGCTGCAGATTCAATTTTGGATCAGGCGTTGGCGCCTTTTGATTACACCAAGGTCATTAATAGTGCCTATGAAGATGGTGTGCGTTGTTTTATCGAGATGGGGCCGGGTAGTTCTTGTACCCGAATGATTGATCAAATCCTTATCGATAAACCATATTTTGCCAAAGCAATATGTGTCAAAGGACAGGATAGTATTGATAATGTCATGCAATTATTGGCAAGACTCTATGTCGAAGGTGTGTCAGTTGATTTGTCGCAGCTTGATAGTCCAAAAGAAACTAATAAAACAGAATATAAAAATTATATTAGCGTTAAGACTGGCGGTGAACCTTTTAAAGTACCCTTACCGCCAAAGGGTAATGAAGATGAGATAAGCTCAGCCGTCGTTGAATTAAAGCAGAAACAGACAAGGGAAGAAGTTGTTCAGATTGATCGGCAGCAACACAATATGAGCTCTTTACCGATGGATGCTAACGACGGGCTGCAACCAATTATCGAACAGATGCAACTCGCAGGACAAGCACGCGCGGAAGCGCAAGCAGCTTTCTTGCGTGTCAGTCAAAGTATGACAAAGACGCTCGAGCAAGCTATCAATATGCAAATGCAGTTAATGGCAGAGACTGATGTAGAGATGTCACCATCTTCTCATTGTCTAGAACAACGTGTACGCAGCGAAGAGATCGAATGTCAATTTGATAGAGCGGCATGTTTGGAGTTTGCCGTCGGGTCTATTGGTAACATGTTGGGTGAGAATTTTGCTGACATCGATCAATATCCTTCACGGGTGCGTCTGCCCGATGAGCCATTAATGTTGGTTGACCGTATTCTCGAAGTGAATGGCGAGGCAGACGCCTTAACGCATGACTTAGCTGCAAGCGGTAGCATCATCACAGAGCATGATGTCTTGCCCGGTGCCTGGTATCTAGATTTAGGTCGTATTCCAACCTGTGTCGCCGTGGAAGCAGGACAGGCCGACTTATTCTTGTCGGGATATTTAGGCATAGATCATATTACGAAAGGTTTGGCGGTCTATCGCTTACTCGATGCCCGTATTACTTTCCATGGATCATTACCGACAGCAGGGCAAACGATTCATTACGATATCCATATCGAGCAGTTTTTTAGCCAAGGTGATACATGTCTATTCCGTTTTAACTTTGAAGGGACTGTAAACGGTCAACCACTACTCACCATGACACAGGGTTGTGCCGGTTTCTTTAGCCAACATGAACTCGATGCCGGGCAGGGTATTGTGCTGACCAGTATCGAAAAACAAAAAACCGAGGGTAAGTTAACTGAAGACTGGCATCAACTTGTGACGATGAATGTCGAACGTTATGACGATGAACAATTGAATTCCTTGCGCGATGGCGATCTTGTTTCATGTTTTGGAAATGACTTTGCAAAGATAGGCTTAAATAATCCGGTCGGTCTACCTAGCGGTCGTATGACCTTAGTTCATCGCATACTTAATCTGAATCCTGCTGGTGGACGATTTGGTATCGGTCAGATCACAGGCGAAGCCGATATACGTCCAGACGATTGGTTTCTGACTTGTCACTTTGTCGATGATCGGGTTATGCCGGGCACTTTAATGTACGAGTGCTGTTTACATACCTTACGTGTTTATCTCCTACGTATGGGCTGGGTTGGTGAAATGGATGAGTTTGTTTATGAACCGATGATTGGCGAAGTCAGTCAATTAAAATGTCGAGGTCAAGTAACTGAAGAAACCAAGGCGGTTCAATATGAAATCACGCTGAAAGAGATTGGATACAAAACAGACGGCACTCCTTATGTCTTGGCCGAGGCATTAATGTATGGTGACCATCGCGCTATCGTGCAGATAAAAAATATGTCGGTACAACTGAGCGGTTTAAAACGCGAACGGCTGGAAGCGCTTTGGACCAATCAAGTAACAACACAAAGAAAACAAGTCTTATTTGATAACGAATCAATACTCGCCTTTGCGATTGGTAAACCCTCAGAGGCCTTTGGTGATCGTTATAAGGTATTTGATAGCGAACGTAAGATCGCACGTTTGCCAGGCCCGCCGTATAAGTTTTTAGATCGCATTACATCAATCAAAGATTGTGATCCATGGGTACTCAAAGCGGGCGGTATTATCGAAGCCGAATACGATATCCCTGCTAATGACTGGTATTTCAAGGAAGACAATCAACCCTATATGCCGTTTGGAGTATTGTTAGAAGTGGCATTACAACCTTGTGGCTGGTTAGCCGCTTATCTGGGTTCGGCATTAACCAGCGAAACTGATATTTCTTTTAGAAATCTGGGTGGTAAGGCGACTCAATTTATTAAAGTCTCACCAGATATGGGCACTTTAACCACCAAGGTCAAGATTACTAATGTCTCTCAATCGGGTGGTATGATTATTCAGAATTTTGATTACGAAATGCATGCCGATACGGGCATAGTCTATAAGGGTAGTACCTATTTTGGTTTCTTCTCACATGAAGCCTTGGCGGAACAGGTCGGGATTCGGGATGTTGTACCGTATAAGGCAAGTCAGGAAGAACAAGCGAGAGGTAAATCATTTTCCTATCCTCCCGAAGCACCAATGCCAGCAGATATGATGCGCATGATCGATGAAATTACCTTATATGACTCAGATGGCGGCTCAAATGACTTAGGATTCATCGAAGGAACAGCTAATGTGAAGGAAGAGGCTTGGTTCTTTAAGGCACACTTTTATGAGGACCCTGTGTGGCCGGGTTCACTAGGACTTGAATCCTTTATGCAGCTATTGAAGGTCTTTGCTTGGGAACGCTGGCAGGATGAACTGGAAATAGGCCAATTCGTCTTCGAAAGTATGGCTCTGAATCAACACCACGAGTGGGTGTATCGCGGGCAGATATTGCCGGTGGATGACAAGGTTACGGTACAGGCAATCATAACCGAGATTGATGATCGGAGCAGAACCCTAAAAGCAGATGGCTTTTTGACCGTAGATGGCAGAATTATTTATCAGATGAAAGATTTTGCGCTCCGAATCACTTAGAATGAGTATATGAAATATTCACGCGTACATATGGAGTCTATCGGCTATGAGCTACCACCGGTAGTGATCACTTCCGAGGACCTGGAACAACGGCTCATGCCTATGTATGACGCTCTCCATATAGCGCCGGGACAATTAGAATCTTTGACGGGTATTTATGAACGTCGTTGGTGGGAAAAAGGACATATTTTGTCTGATGGTGCTGCAAGTGCTGCTAAAAAAGCCTTAGAACAATCAAATGTTGAGGCAAAAGATATTGAGGCACTCGTTTATACAGGTGTCTGCCGAGAAAATTTTGAACCGGCTACAGCTTGTGCTGTAGCCGCGCAATTAGGCATTAGTGACGATGCCAATATCTATGATATTTCAAATGCCTGCTTGGGTGTTATGAACGGCATTATTGATATCGCTAATCGCATCGAATTAAAGCAGATCCGTGCCGGCATGGTCGTATCGTGCGAGACCTCACGTGAAATCGTTGAGATCATGATCGAGCGCATGTTAAAAGACAAAACGATTGATATGTTTTCCAGTTCTCTGGCAACGCTAACGGGCGGTTCAGGCGCCGCAGCAGTATTATTGACAGATGGCTCGTTTGATAATAAAGAAACACATCGCCTGTTGGGTGGTGCAAATCAATCTGCACCAGAACATCACAAACTTTGTCGTTGGGGTGTTTCAATATCACCCGTCGCCATCGGTGAATTTGTCTTTTCTCCAGATAAGTTATTAGCAGCAATTGATCAAATAATGAAACCTGATGTTATCCCTTCAGTTGTTAAAGAAGTGATGTCTAGTGATAAGTTACCACCTGCTTTATCTAGCGTGTTACCTAAAGAAAAGTTACCAGCGGCACTGTCTGAATTCATGTCGACTGATTCTGTCTCCGTTTTAAAGCATGGCGCCATTTTAGGTGTAAAAACCTGGGGTTCCTTTTTAATGAAGATGGGATGGGCTAGAGATCAAGTTGATAAAGTGATTTGTCATCAGGTTGGAGAAGGCCATCGTGATACAATATTAAAAGAACTTGGTATTGCGCCTGAAAAAGATTTTAGTACCTATAAATATTTGGGCAATATCGGCACTGTCTCGGTGCCATTAACAGCAGCCATTGCTGACCAAAGACAATTCTTAAAGAAGGGCGACAGGGTTAGTTTCCTTGGCATAGGCAGCGGCTTAAATTGTCTGATGCTTGGTTGGGAATGGTAAGGAATCAAACTTGTTAAAACGCTGCTTAATAATTTTTAAAAATTTAAATCTTTGTATTCTCAACGAGTCGTGAATACGGAAAAGCTCGAAGAAAATCCAGTTCAACGTAAAATCATCCATGTCGATATGGATGCCTTCTATGCCTCGGTCGAACAGCGTGATTATCCTGAATATCGTGGCAAACCAGTCGTCGTTGGCGGCACATTAGAACAACGAGGTGTCGTTGCTGCCTGTAGTTATGAGGCACGGAAGTTTGGCATACACTCAGCAATGTCAGCTATACAAGCACATCAGCGCTGCCCTGACGCTATTTTTTTAAAACCACGTTTTACTGCATATCGTGAAGTCTCTGCAGAAATTCATGCTGTATTTCGGCAGTTTACGAATCTAGTCGAGCCGTTATCTTTAGACGAGGCTTACCTCGATGTCACTCATAACCAGGGGCATTTAGGTTCGGCAACCTTAATCGCAAAAGAGATCAAATATTTAATTAAAAAAAAAACCAATCTTAATGCCTCTGCAGGTGTGTCATACAATAAATTTTTAGCAAAAATAGCCTCGGATATTGATAAGCCGGATGGACTATATTTAATCACCCCTGAACAAGGTCCCGATTTTATCAAGACATTACCAGTACGAGAGTTTCATGGTATCGGTAAAGCAACCGAGAAACGTATGAAAGAATTTGGTATTTATACGGGTGAAGATCTTTTGCAAAAAGATCTAAATGAACTCGTCAAGAAATTCGGCAAGGCAGGCCATTTTTATTATTCAATTTCACGTGGTGTCGACCTTCGACCGGTAAACAGCCATCGTGAACGAAAATCCGTCGGTAAGGAAACAACATTTAGTAAAGACACGGGCGACACCAATTACATGTTTTCTATTTTGGAAGAACTATCTAACAGTGTTTCGAGAATATTATTCGATAAAAATTTATCCGCACAGACAATCATCTTAAAAGTTAAATACGCAAATTTTGAACAAATAACACGTAGTCGCACACTAGACAAACCCACACTATCTGCGAGCAATATTTTTGCAACTGTGAAAAGTCTATTAACCCAGACAGAAGTAGATAAACGCAAAGTACGTCTATTAGGTGTGAGTACGTCCAAGTTCCAGGAAAAGCGTGTTGATCAAACCGATGAAACAGAGCAGATGAATTTACTTTAGACGCGACTAAACTATTCGCCTGATATACTTGGTGTATAAGTTAATATTCAGTAAACTAGTTCGATTTATAATTATATTTTCATATGAAAACCAGTAGCTTATGCAATATCCCAATTACCCCTCAGAATCTTCCTGTTATGCCACGATAAATAACAAACAAATGCATTATCTCGAAGGCGGTAAAGAGAATGCTGAGACTATTGTTATGATTCATGGTAACCCGAGCTGGTCATTTTATTATCGCCATCTTTTTACCGCATTAATTGATAAATACCATTGCATAGCGCCAGATCATATTGGTATGGGCTTATCAGATAAACCGGCTGACGGTGAGTATGACTTTACATTAAAAAAGCGGGTTGATGATCTTGATGAGTTGTTATCCTTTCTTGGCATTGATAATAATCTAACGCTCATTGTGCATGATTGGGGCGGTATGATCGGGCTGGCTTACGCCACACGTCACCCTGAAAAAATACAACGTCTGGTTATATCTAATACGGCTGGGTTTCATATACCCCTTGCTAAGCAGATTCCCTGGCAATTAAAGCTAAGTCGCACTCCATTAATAGGTGCATTATTAATACAAGGTTTTAATGCATTTTGTCGGGGGGGTGTTATTAAGTGTGTGTCAAGGAAGCCGATGACGAGTGATATAAAGAAGGCTTATCTGTCTCCGCATAATCATTGGGCAAATCGACTTTCGGTATTACGCTTTGTAGAAGACATTCCGCTAGATAAAAATCATATTTCATATGATGATGTTGATAAGGTAGATAAAAATCTGGATCAGTTTTCAAAGTTGCCTATATTAATTTGTTGGGGATTGAATGATTTTGTGTTTGATCAATATTATCTTGATGAATGGAAAAATCGTATGCCAGACGCTGAATATCATGAATTCGATGCTGGCCATTATCTACTTGAAGATGCAGGAGAGGAAGTGATTCCACTTATTCAAAATTTTTTAGAAAAAACGCAGGCAGGTCAAACTTAGGTTTGATTTTTATCTGTAAATGATTACTCCAAACATAGCCTCTCATTTGACTGTTATGGCATTACAACAGCCAGACACTCACGCTGTTGTTGTTCAATCAATAAGTGCTAGTGATAAATCTAATCTTATACTTTATAAAAACACCTATACGTACAAGGAACTCGATGAAATTAGCAATGTGATTGCCAATGGTTTAAGAAATTATGGAATAGCTAAGGGGATGCGCACAGTATTAATGGTTAAACCGGGACTGGATTTTTTTGCCTTGATATTTGCCCTATTTAAACTTGAGGCAGTTTTAGTTGCTGTCGATCCGGGCATGGGGATAAAAAACTTAGGTAAATGTTTAGCAGAAGCTGAGTCGGAAGCGTTCATTGGTATTAGTAGCGCACATATTGCTCGAATAACCTTAGGCTGGGCAAAAAAAACAATTAGTAAGACAGTACTTGTAGGTAATAATCTTTTATTAGCCCGTACTATAACTACTTTGGAAAAAGTTAAAGCGAGTGCAAAAGACAGATTTTTTGAAAATCACAAAACAGTCGCAGAAGATATGGCTGCAATCCTATTCACGAGTGGGAGTACAGGTATTCCAAAAGGTGTTGCTTATACACATGCTAACTTTACAGCGCAACATGAGGCATTAAAAAATCTCTATAACATTCAAAAAGGCGAAATTGATTTAGCGACATTTCCACTTTTTGCTTTATTTGCTCCTGCATTAGGGATGACGTCTGTTATTCCAAAAATGGACTTTACACGACCAGGTCATGTCAATCCAAAAACTATTATTGATGCGGTTAATGATTATCAGTGCACGACTATGTTTGGTTCACCAGCTTTATTGAATCGTGTTGGCAAATGGGGCGAAGTGAACGAAAGGAAATTACCGACTCTAAAAAGAGTGCTATCAGCGGGAGCTCCAGTCGCAGCTTCAGTACTTAAAAGGTTCTCATTATTACTCAATAATGATGTGCAAATATTTACACCCTATGGAGCAACGGAGTCACTTCCTGTGAGTTCTGTTGGTAGTAATGTCATCCTGAATGAGACTGCAAAAGCGACGATTGCAGGCAAGGGTGTCTGTGTTGGAGTACCGGTCCCTAGCATAGACACAAGAATTATTAAAATCACCGATGACGCTATTACCACATGGGACAATAGATTAGTGTTAAATATTAATCAAATTGGTGAGATTTGTGTCAGAGGACCACAGGTCACTAAATCTTATTTTAACCGTCATAACGCAACAGTTTTGACGAAAATAAAGGTCGGTAATAAGTTTTATCATCGCATGGGAGATGTCGGTTATCTTGACAATGACGGTCGTCTTTGGTTTTGTGGACGTAAGAGCCAGCGTGTTATAACAGATGTTGAAACCCTCTATACTATATGTTGCGAGGGTGTATTTAATAAACATGCATCAGTTTTTCGTTCTGCCTTAGTTGGTATTAAACAGAAAAATAAAATCATACCAGTTATTTGTATTGAGTTAGAGCTTGATCATAAAAGTGATGACAGAAAAAAACTGACTGAAGAATTATTAGAATTGGGTAGTTATTACTCGAACACAAGGAATATAAAAAAAATCTTATTTCATTCAAATTTTCCAGTTGATATTCGACATAATGCCAAGATCGGGCGTGAAAAACTATCGGAATGGGCTGAGAGAAAATTATCATGAGATCCTTAGTAACTGGTGGTGGTGGATTCCTAGGGGGTGCAATTATCAGGGCTCTATTGGCGCGAGGAGAAGCGGTCAGGTCAATTCAACGAGGTTATTATCCAGAATTGATAGAACTAGGCGTTGAGTCGATTCAGGGTGATTTGTGTAAGGTTGATGATATAGATGCTGCTGCTATTGACTGTAACATTATTTATCATGTTGCAGCACTAGCGGGTATTTGGGGTGATTATGATAAATATTATCAAGCTAATATAGTCGCGACAAAAAATGTCATCAACGCATGTAAAAAAAATAATATTAATTATCTGGTTTATACTAGTACCCCGAGTGTAGTATTTGATGGTAGCAATGAAGAGGGTATTGATGAATCAACATCCTATACAGAATATTTTTTCAATGCCTATCAAGAGACTAAGGCAGTAGCAGAGCAACTCATATTAGCTTCGAATAATGCAAAACTTAAAACAGTTGCGTTGAGACCGCATTTGATTTGGGGGCCAGGTGATAGACATCTGGTCCCTCGTGTTATTAGGCGTGCGAATGCTGGACGATTAAGATTGGTTGGGAATAAAAAAAACAAAGTCGATTCATGTTATATCGATAATGCTGTTGATGCACATCTACTTGCCGGAGATGATTTACAAAAAGATGAAAAATGTGCTGGCAAGGCTTATTTCATCAGTAATGATGAGCCTATTACAATGTCAGATTTGATTAATAAAATTTTAGCAGTTGTTAATCTACCGCCAGTAACAAAAAGTATTAATGAGCGTGTAGCTTATTATACAGGGATTATTTTTGAATGCGTTTATTCTCTATTTAAGATTAAGCGCGAGCCATTAATGACTCGATTTATTGCTATGCAATTATCTACAGCACATTGGTTTGATCTGACAGCAGCTAAAAGAGACTTATTGTATAAACCAAAAATTAGTGTTGATGAGGGTATGAAACGTCTTAAAGCATCATTCGATATAGAAAAGCAGAAATGAATAATATCGAGCAAATATCACAAGAAAGGTTAGTACTTTTAAATAATAAAACTCATGTGTACTTAATTAAACTTGATTTATTTGATAGTAAGGAATGTATTAAGTATTTGTCAGATGATGAACTAATTAGAGCAGAAAATTTTAAGATTGTTGAAAAAAAAGATCAGTTTATTATAACGCGAAGTATATTGAGAATATTATTGTCTATCGCTATGAGTAAGTCATATGAAAAAATTAATATTTTTCATGAGGAGAATGGGAAACCAAGTATCAAAGAATTATTAAATGGTAAACCAATAGGGTTCAATGTATCACACTCGGGAAATTATGCGCTGATAGCAGTCTCATTAAACAATAAAGTAGGCGTAGATATAGAATTAATGGATCTTCATGTTGATTATAAAAAATTATCAAAACGATTTTTTAGTGAGCAAGAATATGATGAACTACAAAAGTTTCATTATGACAATCAGCGCGATATTTTTTATCGTATCTGGGCTCGAAAGGAATCATTTGTTAAAGCAACAGGTCATGGAATTAAATTTGGGCTCAAAAATTTTTCTATTATATTAGATAGTGACTGTGAGGTTGGAGTTAAAGTTGTCACGTCTGTCCCCTTAAAAGATAGTTGGTTTACTTATAACATATTCGAACTCGATAGTTATAAAACAGCTTTAACTATTTCTACTGAAGATAGCGATATAATCCTACATCAATAGTGTATTCGAACATATATTATGTTTTACCTGTTAATAATTCAGCGAGCCGTTTAGTCGTAAGTCTTAAGCGTGCGGTCAATATTTTGGCAAGCTTCCATAACAATTTGTTACCAAGCGCTATGTTTTCTTTAACTATATCTTCAAAATCTTCACTCGAAATTAGTAACACAATGGAATCTTTAGATGCAATTGCTGAGGCTGAGAAAGGTTCACCATCTATAATACCCATTTCACCGATTGATTCTCCCGACACTACTTCTGCAATCTTTAAATGCTCATCTGGTAGCCTTTTGAAAATATTTACTTCGCCATTGATAATGATACAAAGACATCTACTTTTATCCCCTTCATTCAATACGACGCAACCAGTATCGGCCGAATAAGCCCTAGTCCAACGTGCTAGAATATCTATTTCATCATCGTTAAAGTCGACAAAGAAATCAGAGTCTTTTATATATCGATAAGCAGATTTTCTGAATGAATCACCATCATCAATCAATCGAAGTTCTTTCAAAATGAAGACCTCTCTATTAGTAGTTCTAGTGTTTCATAGTGTTTTTTTATTTTACAAAAATCATATAAATTATAGTACTCTACGAAATAGAATATAGACAAACAATAAACTATAATTATGTGCAGGAGAAATAGCAAAGATTATTCAAAAGAGTAATTTTAATTCAAGAGTTTATGAGAATTAGATACGAAAAGCTAAATAAATTTTATTCTGCTAAGCCAAAACTAATCAATGCATTTCCACTCGGCGTCTTTAATAACCCATGGCCACCCGCTGCAACAGCAATATACTGCTGACCATCAACCTTGTAGCTCATGGGCGGTGCATTTACACCTGCGCCACAATTAAATTCCCATAAGCGTTTTCCACTTTGGCTATCAAATGCAGCAAACATCCCGCTACCTTCTCCCATGAAAACTAGATTACCTGCTGTTGCTAATACTCCGCCAATTAAAGGTAATTTGGTTTGCACCTGCCACTGAATGCGGCCTTTGTTGCGTGTATCTATTGCTGTTAGGGTTCCCCAGCTAGGCTCCGACTTAGCAATTTCGGTTAGTATATAAGAGACTTCTTTACCTTCGAATGTAGCATATTCAGTACGATATAATGTAGGTTTGTGTATACCTGCAATATACACAGTTCCATTTGATGAATTGTATGAAGTGGGTGACCATGAGGCCCCGCCCCACGATCCTGGCGAACTAATAACTCCTTCATCGTTGGGTGCTTTGAATAGATTCATTTGAGGGACAAAAGGCTCAGAGCGGTAAATTAATTTACCCGTCTCACGGTTATGGACATAGAACCAGCCAGTTTTACCTGCAATACCAATCGCCGGGATCACTTTTTTGCCGACAGGAAGATCAAACAATACCGAAGTACTTGCAAGATCATAGCCCCATAAATCATGAGGTACTTGTTGGTAGTACCAACGAGTTTCGCCGGTGTAAGCATCAATGGCAACTAGTGAATTAGCATATAGATTATCACCAGGTCGCGCACTTGATACATCATTAGGTGAAGCATTGCCGGTACCAACGAATATAAGACCCTGTTTTGGATCAAATGACGGTGTCATCCAAGTTGAGGTTCCACCAATACGCCAACGATCTTTTAATTTTGGTGCTATTTTTTTTTCAAGTGGGATATCACGAGGTAATAGTTCGCCTTCTGGTGTAGTGGTGGCAAACACACCTTCCCACTCACCACTTTTAGTACTGTGCCAGCGCCAAACCTCTTCACCAGTATTTACATTGAAAGCAGCAACATAACCACGTAGTCCTAAAAAGCGATCCGCTGCTGGGATTTTATCGGGAGAAAGACCTTTTAGAGCAAATCGCGAGAAAATATTATAAAACATACCATAACCAGCAGCCGTGACACCGACGACGACTAGATCGCGATAGACTACTGGCGCCATCTTGGCGGGTAGTGTGTCAATATTCTCTATCAAAAAGTCTTTTTGTGTTTGAGTAAGACCTTCAAGTTCGCTATCTGTTGGACGTGCAATAATTTTATCCCACACAATTTCACCAGTTTTTTGGTCAAGTGCAATCAATCGTCCATCATTGGTTGCCTCAAATACTTTACCGTAACCCAATGCGGCACCACGATTGGCAGGACCAGCTTTATTTTTTTCTTTTCGATTCTTATGTTTATAGCGCCAAAGAACAGTACCTTTTGCAGCATCAAGTGCTACTACGTCATTGCCCGGGATGGTTACATACATGACACCATCTGCAACTAAAGGCTGTGTTTGAAATGACCCCTTCTTTCCAGTTTGAAATATCCATTTTGGAACGAGTCGATTGATGGTCGTAGCATTGATTTCTTTAAGGGAGGAAAAATTTTGGTTTGTGTAGTCTTTTCCAAATGAGAGCCAATTAGCAGTTTCATTTGATGCGGCTAATAAACGGTTAGCATCAATGGCACTATTTGAATTGTCAGCAATTATGTCTGTTGATAAGAATGATAAGGATAAACTTATAAATATTATTTTTTTTAGCATACGTTTTATCTTAAGTTATGATATTTCCTATTGGAATACAAATTTAAATATCTAAATTAAGTCATAGACATAATAATAGCAACTATAACCTATCATTAGGGAGTCTACGCCAAGTGATGAATGCAAATATGGGTGCACCTATTGAAGCACCGACAAGAAATGGGAAATGCAAGTCTAGCCAAACTATAGGAGCGAATAAGTAAAGTACATCATCAAAATCAAAACCGGCAAATCCAGCATAGGCTTTTACACCTGTATCTTTTTGTGCCTTATCGATGATCTCAGCTAAAATTTCTGCAGCAACAACTCCAGCTGATGCGCAAAATCCCATAAATATAGTCCAAAATCCTAATGGACTATCTCGTAAGCCAATACCAATACCGATAAAGAATAATGCAGTTACTGTAACATCAGAAAAATAATCAAACTTATGACCCCATTCACTAGTTGCACCAGAAACTCTAGCTAGCTCCCCATCAGCACGATCGAGAAATGCGGATATCAACCATAATATCCCCCCCCAGAGATTACTTTCATAAGACCCGATTGCGAGTAAGCCACAAGCTATAAGTCCGGTAATTAAACGTAGGACTGTTATATGATTTGGAGTTACTAGTGTATTCACTAAAGGCAATATACAAACACGGGCAGCTTTATGTGTCCAAGAATCACCGACCATAATTACGAATTGAAACCAGAGAGTCTTATATTAAATTTATCAACAGTTCGTTTAGTGCGAGGATGTATTAAAGCTTTATATTCCGCTTCAAACTCGTAGTCGCTTGCAGCTGGGTCAATATCATCCCATCGCTCAGTCGCCGGGTGACTATAAATTTCTGTGATACCTTCGGAGATGTGAGGAATGATACGGACCAATGTATTGACATTCATATGACCACTATCATTTAAACCATAGATTATATCGTTATATTTAATATCATGCATTTTACATAATTTTTTCATACGAGATATAAATGGTTTGAAAAAAAGATAACGAAGCTCACGTATTAGCTTTTCTTTTCTCCCATTGATGATTGAGTCTAATGATGGTTCATTAGGTATACGGATAGCCGTTATTTGAAATTCCTTTCTTATTTTTATAATCAAATTGAATATTGTAGGATGCAAATGCATATGGTTATGCGCATTTACATGATCCAATTTCAACCCAGTCGCTTTGAAAGCTTCAAATTGTGCACGAATTTCCTTTTCTAATTGTTTCTTTGTCATAGAGTGAAAGTACATCATGATCCCAGAACGTACTAGATTATTGTTTAGCTGACCATTAGCATTTACTAAAGTAGAAATCTCTGTTGTAGGTGATGTTGCCTTGCCGTTACTTAAGACAAGATGTAATCCGACATTCAATTTAGTTAGTTTTTTGGCAGAAGCGATAGCATTTTCTGCGGCAGGTGCTGATACCATTAAACTCGTAGTTGTGAGAATACCTTCCTCATGGGCCTTTATTATTGCATCATTAACAGGTGTGGAGAGACCAAAATCATCACCAGTAACAATTAATTTTTTCAGGCTGTGCTCTCCCGACCAAACAAAAACTTGAAAAACTCGACACCTTCTCGCGCGCGACGTTTCATTATTTCCCAGTCTCTACACATTTCGAAAAACAATACAGCCATTTTCCACGGACGGAAATAGAAACGCTTATAAAAATTGTCGACCGCTTCAAATATATCCTCGCTAGGTAAATGAGGATAATTTAATACTGAGTGTTGCACACCATCATCACCTACCAATTCTTCATCTATAATTAACCAGCCATTTTCAACAGCTTGCTCGTATAAGAATGTACCCGGATAGGCTGCGGGGAGTGAGACTTGAATCGTTTGCGGATTCAATTCTTGTGCATACTTGATTGATTCCTCTATAGTTTCTTTTGTTTCACCAGGGAGACCAACGATAAATGTCCCATGTATGACAATCCCAAGCTTGTGACAATCCTTTGTGAATTGGCGTGCAATATCAGTACGAATACCTTTCTTGATATTGATCAAAATCTGTTGATTGCCTGATTCATAACCGACCAATAATAAGCGTAATCCATTGTCCTTCATGATCTTTAATGTTTCATAAGGAACATTAGCTTTTGCGTTACATGACCATGTGATGCCAAGATTGCCAATTTCTTTAGCTAGCTCTTCAACATAAGAAATATTATCAGTCAAAGTATCATCATCAAAAAAGAATTCTTTTATTTCTGGAAAGTTATCGCGCGCATAGCTCAATTCATCTATGACATTTTTAACCGATTTGTGACGATAGTTATGACCAGATATTGTTTGCGGCCATAGACAAAATGTGCAGTGTGATTTACAACCACGACCAGTATAAAATGACATATAAGGATGTAGCATATAACCGTTATAATAATCAGTTGTTACTAAATTATTTTTATAAACTGGTGTTACCCAAGGCAGAGTATCCATGTCTTCAATCAAGGCACGTGCTTTGTTATGAACTGGTTTTCCATCTTTTTTGTAGATAATTCCATCAACTTCTTCTAAGGGTTTACCTTCTGCAATTTCTTTAATAGTAAAATCAAACTCATTACCTGCGACGAAGTCGATAGCATCCGAGGCAATAACAGTTTGGTCAGGATTAACCGCGACATGAGCACCACAAAAACCGATAATTAGATTTGGATTCTTTTTTTTGAAAGCTTCAGCAATTTTTACGTCATTTGAAAAAGACGGTGTGCTGGTATAAAGCACCAGAAATTCATATTCATTTGCTAATGGAAGCACTTCATCAAGCGATATACCTCTAGCAGGAGCATCAATCAAACGACTGCCCTCGACTAACGCAGATAATTGAGCCAGCCATGTTGGATACCAGAATGATTTTACTTCACGAGTACATTGATAACGCGAACCTGCAGCGCCATCAAAACCATTGAATGAGGGGGGATTTAGAAATAAAGATTTCAACATTGTTAGCTAATACTCCGAATTAATAATCTTGTGATGTTGCTAAGTCAGGAATGTCTTTTACAGAATCTGATTCAATTAACAATTTTTTTTCAGCATGTATCAGTCCAGACCGATCAACATTGAAAGCATTGTTACGCCACTGGATGGATGTTCCAATGAAACTAAACACCCTGATGCTAAAAGATAATATATCTCTCAGCGGGATCAACCAGACTGAACCGCCTCGACTCGAACCAGTAATCTGTTTTGTACGAATATGTAAAATTATACGGGTAAGCAACACTAGTAGAATTGGCAATAACAATAACCCTACATTTTGTGTCGATGTATAAAAAATAATAGCGGTAACGCCGCTAATGACAAGTGTGTCTGTTAAAAAAGTGAAAAAGTATCCCAACGGTTCAACTCTTCTTAATGTTCTGGCCCAACGCAATTCATGTAGAATTAGATCCTTAAACGATTTTTCTTCAACAATATTTTCAACAATCAAGTTTGAGAGATGAATTTTATAACCAAGTTCTGATATTAGTTTGCCAAGCATGTAATCATCAGCTAAATAGTTGGATAATGATTTAAATCCACCAATTCTCTTTAATAGATCGCGACGCACTATCATTGTGGCACCCAAACAGAATTTGATAGGCCGTAGAATTTTAGAAATTAAAACAGATGGTATAAACCATTCATTAATAAACATTGCATTCAGTGAAGATGCAAGTTTACCTCTTGCAGAGCCAGAGTAGAGAGATGTTACTGCACCAACTGATGTATCATCAAAGGGAGACATCAAATCAGACAAATAGTTGGGTGAGACACGCATATCACTGTCCGCAATAAGCAGGTAGTTGTGCTTTGCTGTAGGGTACATATTTATTAGATTTGATACTTTATAATTACAACCATATACATGTGAGTCAAGAACGTAGCTTATATCAAGTTTTTTGAATTCTTTTATAATTTTCTTAACAATTGGGAAAGCAGGATCAGATTTACTGTGTAACCCAAATATGATCTGGTATACAGGATAATCCTGTTGGCAAAAACTTCGAAGGTTTTTAATTAATTCAGCATCAAGACCACAGATAGGTTTTAAAATTGATACTGCTGGTTGAAAATTTATTGTCGAAATCGACCTTTTACGTACATAGTTGAAGCGTTCAACGGCGAATAAAGCAAACATTAAATAACCGGCCGAACATAAACATATTAGTGCGACGCATAGCTCAAAATAAATGAAAAATTCAATCTGCATAAGTCAACCGTAAAGATTCAATCAATTCCCCAAATTTCTCCGCAGCTATCAAATAAATAAACCCTTTATTTAACAGCAGCATACGATATCCCATTATAAATATTTAAAAAATAATAAGACAAGAAAATAATAGTACTTAATTTTAGTGAAGGTAGCCGATAAGCATATTGATTTTGAAGACTTAAAGCAACTAATTACATTCTGAGTGCGTTTTGTTAAACGGCAAATTATAAAGGCTTTTGGACAATTTTAAGCTGTTTTTTTGAGAAAATATTTGGCTTCCACATGCTGCCAGTAGAGCAAACCGGGTAGGTCAACGATTAGCTCACGAATACGTGTTGCCAAAGATATGGCCAGAGAGAATTCGGGACTTAAACCAATCAAAGCACCCAACATCACATATCCACCTTCTTGGATTCCATAGCCATTAGGAATCATAAATGCAATATCAGTAATAATTGAAGTTAAACTTTTTAGCATCAGCGCTTCGACAATGCCAATAGGATGTCCTAATAAATAACAGGCAAGCCAAACTTCGGAAGTTTGCAGAATAAGGCCCAGTGTTCGCCAAAAGACCGAGATAAGAAAATTTTGCTTTTCGCTATATATTTCTTTTACTAATGTATCAACATCATATGCATTATCAGTGATCTTGCTCCAACCATCAGTAGTATTAAATTTACCAATAATTCGGGCAATGAATCCAATCATTCCAGCTTGTTGAATCATTATAAACCCCACAATACCTAAACTAAGCAATAATGTGCCGAGCATAATTAGTTTGGCTAGATCATCGTCTATGGTGAGATAGACCAATAAACCGGTACCGATGATAGCCCAGGGAACTAATGCTAGAGCTTGTACCGTTTTATCGACTAGAACAGATGCGCTGGCATCAACGCCAGGATGACCCCAAAGTATCAAAAGACGTGCTTTGGCTATTTCACCGCCGATTGAAGCGACAGGAAGCAAGGTATTAATTGCTCTACCCATCCATAAAGAGAGAAAAAGCTTTTTAAAAGCAGGAATGCGTTTAATCGGAAATAGATAATGCCAAGAAATGACCGCAGCAACTAAACTGGGAAACCAGACAATTGGTAAGAGTAACAAATAGAAACCAGATTGACTCAATAATATGAATATTTCATCAATACCTTGCCAGGCAACCAGCCAGGTCAAAATTAATAAGCCAACCAAGAGACCAATATATGATGCAATTCTGATCATGGTGTATTTATATATCAAACAGGAGGTATGTGAGTAGTACGTTTCATTTTTTTGTATTCATATTAGAATACCAAGTGAATCCATATCATACTAGGCAATTTAACTATCTCAAAAATTTAGACATTATTATGAAGACGGACATCTTGAAAGCGCCGAGACAATTATTTCCATTAGTAAGACATTTGTCTTACCGATTGACGCCATTACTATTAAAAACACCAATAACACCGAATCAAATTACGGCTATCTCCTTGTCGCTCGGACTATTGTGTGCATTATGTTTTATCAGTAGTAATTATATAGTTGGAGTAATTGGCGCATTACTTTTGACGATGAGTTATGCTTTCGATAATTGCGATGGTGAAGTTGCCCGAGTAAAGAATATGTCATCTGAATTTGGAGCTAAGTTTGACGACATCTCGGATTGGATGGTTGACGCTAGTTTTTTTGCTGCACTAGGTTATGGTACAAGTCAGGTTATGAACCAATCGCTCTGGTTCTGGTTTGGTTGTGCTGCTGCTGTCGGTGCTTTTATCGATTATGTTGTTGACTTGTTCTATCACGCAAAGAATAAAGAAAAAGAAGACTCTCTGAGCAGGGAAGAAGTAGCTGTAAAAGGAAAAAAACCGGAAGATACTTTGGATTGGTTTATTTATATTGTTCATAAACTTAGTCGTGCCGATTTTTGTATTATTGTGCTTGTACTAGCGATCTTTAATATAACTTGGATATTGTTACCATTTGCTGCAATTGGCGCGCAGTTTTATTGGATTGCAGATTTATTTGATCGAGCGAGGGGGTATCACACTTAAATGATGAATAAAATTACACCGTTTACTAAAATTGCCGCTGTTTCAATATGTGTTCTTTTTGTAGGATATTTTATTACTTTGAACAACGTATATGCGAATAGTGTCATAAAAGTTTATAAATCTGCTACTTGTGGATGTTGCAATAAATGGATTAATTACATGCAAAAGAATGGTTTTGATATTAAATCAGTCAACACTAATGATATGGATACTGTCAAGCAACACTATCGAATTCCCAAGTCTGTTAAAAGCTGCCACACAGCCATAGTTAATGGTTATGTTCTAGAAGGACATGTTCCGGCTAATGATGTAAAAAAATTCTTATCGGAAAGAAAAGATGTCCTTGGCTTGGCTGTGCCGGGTATGCCGATTGGTTCTCCTGGAATGGAAATGGGTAGTAGATTAGATCGTTATGCTGTCATCACTTTTGATGATGAAGGTAATGTGGAGATATTTCATCAATACTAAGGTCACTAGAAATGTTTTTGACGAGGTAATACGAATGATTTTTTTCGCAGTATTATTAATTCATGCTTGCTGATTAAGTAGCTTTTTCACGATTTGTATATTTTTATATACGTCGTATAACCATGGATTTACTGCTAAGGCTTCTTCAAAAGCATCTAATGCGAATTGAAATTTTTGTAACTCGAAATAGCATTGACCGCGACCAGATAGCGCACCAAAGTGACGGGGCTCTAGCTTGAGCGTTTCTTCAATATTAGCAAGCGAAGCGCTATAATCACCCATTAAAAAATAAACGGTTGCAAGTTTATTCCATCCTTCGGCGAAGTTGGGCGCTAGGACAACAATTTCGTTATAAGATTTTAATGCCGTTTCATAATCTTGTTTATACATTGCTTTTCCAGCATTACTAAAAAGAATATTAATTTCTTTTTTATTATGGATTGACCATATACGCCATATTTCATTGGTCAATTGATATGATAGCTTTAAATCTGAATTTACCGTGAGATTAAAAAATAATTTATCCAAACGCGGGTCATTTTGATCTGCATTAACAGAAATTGATGCTAATACAGTTATCAATAATGAAGCGGTGATTTGTATTAAGTTCATTTCATTAACTTGTATTTTAAGACCATGACCAACTATACATTCGGCAGTTTTATTGGAGGATATAATAATAAAGCTACGCAATGCACACAATCGTTCGAGTTTATTACATCAGTTTTATGACAGACTATGAAAAAATCATAAAAGCTAAGTTATTAACTATATTAGCATCTAAAAGGTCAAATAAATTTCTATCTATGTGTCACAAAGATCATACATAATCAAAACCGAGCTACATCATGTAGTAACTAGAAGGAGATTAGTATTGTCGGGTTACTGAAAATTTTGCCAAATTTTTAAGCGCATCAAGGTGTTCGGAAGATGGTAAATCTTTAATAGCATTAATTGCTAACTCGGCTTCTTCATTAGCGATTTTTTCTGTGTATGAAATCGCGCCAGTAGAGATTATAGCGGCTTTAATTTGATCAATATTTTGAAGCCCACCATTTTCTATAGCGCTATGAATTATTTTGGTTTCAGCTTCATTGCCGTGCCACATGGCATATAACAATGGCAGTGTAGGTTTGCCTTCGGCAAGATCATCTCCAATATTTTTACCAAGTTCCTCGGGAGAAGAGTTGTAATCAAATACATCATCAATTAACTGGAATGCAGTACCAAGATGTCGACCATAAGCCGCCATCGCTTGTTCTTCTTTTTCTGTACTATGTGAAATGACTGCGCCTAAACGTGCTGCGGCTTCAAATAACTTAGCAGTTTTATCTCGGATGACTTTTAGGTAGTTTTCTTTACTAGTTTTCGGGTCGTGACGATTAATCAGCTGCTGGACTTCACCTTCCGCTATAGTATTAGTCGCTTCGGAGAGGATTTTCATAACACACATAGAATCAATATTGACCATCATTTGAAATGCTCGAGAATAGACGAAATCCCCAACCAATACACTCGCCTCATTACCCCAACGCTGATTGGCCGTCGCATGACCACGTCTTAGTAATGAAGCATCAACCACATCATCATGCAATAGAGTCGCGGTATGGATAAATTCAATAATTGCTGCTAAATTAATATGTTGATTTCCTGCATACGAAAAAACTCGTGAACTCAATAGAACAACAACGGGACGTAGACGTTTACCGCCACTATTAATAATGTAATGGCTCAATTGGTCAATAAGCTCAACCTCAGAATATAAACTTTTTTCAATTAAGCTGTTGACAAGCAACATGTCTGCTTCGACAAGCTCTCGAATATGTTCAATATTAATGATTTTACATTTTTCAGCAATTGGGTCGTTTAGTTTCACGTTTTATGTATATATATGTAAATTACTGAAATCTTATAGGTTTGGGATAAAATTACTGCTTAAATGCGTTTATTTCAAGGATATTATCAAATTTTAACATTCTTACCTTGTCACCACCTGTTGAATTTCTTAGAATCTTTACCCTTTGTTGAATGTATATAATTAAGTAAAGTATGGAGAATCAAGATGTACGCGGTAATTAAATCCGGTGGCAAACAGTACAAGGTAGAAACGGGCGATAAGCTCAAAGTCGAAAAGATTGATGCTGAAGCAGGCAAAGATATAAATATTGATGATGTGCTAATGCTTGTCGACGGCGAGAACGTCACTGTCGGGACACCATTGATACAAGGCGCCAAGGTGAGTGCTAAAGTGGAAAGCCATGGTCGAGGTCCCAAGATAAAGATTATAAAGTTTCGACGTCGTAAGCACCATCGTAAACAGATGGGACATCGCCAAGCCTATACCGAACTTTCAATAACCAAAATAGCAACAAGTTAACAATTGGAGTGTAATAATGGCTCATAAAAAAGCAGGTGGCAGTACAAGAAATGGACGTGATTCACAATCCAAGCGCTTAGGTGTCAAAAAATTCGGTGGTGAACAGGTTGATGCTGGTAATATTATTATTCGTCAACGAGGTACTAAATATCATCCAGGGTTAAACGTTGGCTTGGGACATGACCATACGATATTTGCAGTGGTAGAAGGTAAAGTTGAGTTTAATCAGCGAGGACCTAAAAACCGCACATTTGTAGATGTAGTTGCGGCCTAGGTCTAATTAGTTTCTTTTTAATAAAAGACCCCGCCACTGGCGGGGTTTTTTTATTTAGGACATCAAAATATCATACAGTTATTTAGTCAAGGTAATGTTTTAAATTATGAAATTTGTTGATGAAGCAACAATCAGAGTCGAAGCTGGTAAGGGTGGTGATGGTTGCCTCAGTTTTCGTCGTGAAAAATTTATTCCTAAAGGCGGTCCTGATGGTGGTGATGGTGGTGATGGTGGCAGTATTTTTCTTTTAGTAGACGAAGGGTTGAATACATTAGTAGATTTTCGACATAGCCGATTGTATCGTGCCAAGAATGGACAACCTGGGGCAGGACGGGATCGTATAGGTAAAAAATCAGATGATCTGTATATTAAAGTACCTTCAGGAACATTGATTTATGATGATGATACTGATGAATTAATAGGGGATTTAGTCAATGACGCTGAAGAATTACTAGTAGCACAAGGTGGTTTTCATGGATTAGGAAATGCACGATTTAAAAGTAGTATTAATCGCTCGCCAAGACAAACGACTAAAGGTTCAGTTGGAGAGTCTCGAAATTTACGCTTAGAGTTACAAGTCTTGGCTGATGTTGGACTTCTCGGTATTCCTAATGCAGGTAAATCGAGTTTTATACGTGCGGTATCTTCTGCTACACCTAAGGTTGCGGATTATCCATTTACCACTATGTATCCAAACTTAGGGGTCGTCAGAGTTGATATTGAAAAGAGTTTTGTTATTGCAGACATACCTGGCTTGATCGAGGGTGCTGCAGATGGAACTGGACTCGGAATAGAATTTTTAAAACACTTAAGTAGAACAAACTTGTTGTTGCATATTGTGGATGCTAGTAATGATTTAGAACAGGTATTTAAGGATATTAGAACAATCGAAACTGAATTGAAACGTTATGATGAAGCACTATTTGAAAAAAAGCGTTGGTTAGTCTTAAATAAATCCGATGTATTGCTGACTGAAATATTCGATGAATTGATAGATGAGTTACGACTCCAATTGAAATATGAAAATGAGATATTTGTTATTTCTGCTGTAACAAAGGATGGCTGTAAAAAATTAATTTATGCAATATACGAATGGATAATAAGTCAGGACAAGATAAGTGAGTGAAAAAAGAAAAAAAATAAAAAATACAACACGTTGGGTTGTGAAAATAGGCAGTGCATTACTGACTGATAATGGATGTGGTCTTAAACATGAGTTGCTTGATAATTGGGTAAAGCAAATTATTGAGCTAAATGTGCGAGGTATTGAAATAGTTATTGTTTCATCTGGAGCAGTGGCGGAAGGTGTTGCACGATTGGGATGGAAAACAAGGCCTAAGGTCATTCATGAATTACAAGCCGCTGCTGCAGTAGGACAGATGGGACTAATTCAAGGTTATGAAGTCTGTTTCCAAAAATACGGCAAACATACGGCACAGATTCTATTAACGCATGATGATATAGCCGATCGAGCGCGCTATCTGAATGCACGTACAAGCTTAATAACCCTGCTTAAATTAGGTGTCACACCAATAGTAAATGAAAATGATACGGTCGCAACCGATGAAATTCGAATGGGAGATAATGATACTTTGGCAGCGTTAGTGGCAAATCTAGTTGATGCAGATTTACTTGTTTTACTAACAGATCAAGAGGGTTTATTTACCGTTAACCCCATATTAGATAGTTCAGCAGAATTAATTAAAGAAGCGAAAGCAGGAGATAAAGTATTAGAAAATTATGCTGGCGATGGAGGTAGTTTAGGTAGGGGTGGTATGCGTACTAAATTGAAAGCTGCGGTAATTGCAACCAGGTCAGGAACGCAAACTATTATCGCATCAGGAAATGTTCAAAACTGTCTAGTCAAGATGTCAAATGGTGAAGATGTAGGCACATTACTGACGACAAATAAAGGGCCTATAACGGCACGAAAACAATGGTTGGCAAATCAATCCTATTTGCAGGGTGCCGTTACGCTTGATGGAGGCGCTGTTATTGCCTTAACAAAAAATGGAAAAAGTTTGTTACCTGTTGGTATTAGTGCTGTTTGTGGTGAATTTAAACGCGGTGAAATAATTTCTTGTATTGATAGTTCGGGTAATGAAGTAGCGCGAGGATTAACGAATCATGATTCCGCACAAGTTAGATTAATCATGGGCAAATCTAATAAAGAAATCGGAAAGTTGTTAGGCCAACTTGATGAAGATGAATTAATACATCGTGATAATTTGATTCTGTTCTAACGTTAAATTTTCAACCAGGCATATATTAGATGTACATATAAATATTTATTAAATAGTGATGGATTGTGTCTTAGAGTGCCCTCACATGGCTATTCAAACGTGATTTGTGTCTGGCAGCTTTGTTTTTATGAATGATACCTTTTGAGACCATCGCATCGATGACAGGTACGGCAGTTTGATAAGCCGTTTGAGCTGCTTCTTTATTTTTTGATTCGATTGCGCTGACGACTCTCTTTATTTGAGTACGTAACATAGAACGATGACTCGCGTTGTGCAGACGCAATCTTTCACTCTGACGCGCACGTTTTTTTGCAGATGCAATATTAGCCACTCTTCAAACTCCTGATTCATTACCTAAAGGCGCGTCATGATGCGGATATTGAGGCAATTTGTCAATGCTTCAGTCAGGATATGATATCCTTTCTGGCGCTAACTTAATAAGAATAAAAAACAACTAGATAGCCTATTTTTTTAACATTGATATTGATGATGAGAGTACTCAAATGAGCCGTAAACTGTTGAAATCTACTTTCATAGTTGGAGCAATGACCACTATATCACGTATTTTTGGCTTAATACGGGATGTTGTTATTGCGCGTTTATTTGGTGCTGGGGTTGGATTGGATGTCTTTATTGTGGCTTTTCGTATCCCTAATTTCTTACGACGTCTATTTGCAGAAGGTGGTTTTTCACAAGCATTTATTCCTGTATTAGCTGAATATAAAGAGCAACGCGATGGTGATTCAGTCAAAGCTTTGGTGGATCAGACCTCTGCGACTCTTGGCTTAGTTTTATTTGTTGTGATGTTATTGGGTGTGTTTGCCGCACCTTTAATTATCACGGTGTTTGCCCCAGGTTTTGAAGATGCTAAACATGTCATTGCTGCTGACATGTTGAAAGTCACGTTTCCATACATTCTATTTATTTCATTGACGGCTTTTGCCACCAGTATTCTAAATACCTATAAACAATTTGCGATTCCTGCTTTTACACCTGTTTTACTCAATCTTTCTTTGATTGGTTGCGCAATTTGGTTAGCACCAAAGATGGATGTGCCAATAAAAGCATTAGCGTGGGGTGTTCTGTTTGCTGGCGTTGCTCAGCTATTATTTCAATTCCCCTTTTTGATGCGGCTTAATTTATTTCCTCGACCCGGATTAAAAAGGGATAAGGAGGGTATTACTCGAATATTGAAATTGATGTTACCAACTCTATTTGCAGTATCAATTGTACAAATGAATTTATTGGTAGACACCATTTTCGCATCTAATTTGGTAGATGGTAGTATTTCCTGGTTGTATTTTTCGGATCGAATGATTGAATTTCCTCTCGGTATTTTTGGAATCGCTTTAGCGACAGTCTTGTTACCGAATTTATCTGGCGAACATGCAAAAAATGAAACGGAAAAATTCTCTAGCATGATGGATTGGGCCTTGCGCTGGGTGTTTGTGATTGCAGTTCCTGCGGCGATAGGCCTAGCCGTGCTTGCTATTCCTATTTTGGCAACTTTGTTCCAATATGGTGAATTTACAGCCTATTCAACCATCATGACAGGGAATAGTTTGTTGGCTTATTCGCTTGGTCTGCCCGCATTTATTTTAGTTAAAGTCTTTGTGACGGGGTTTTTTTCTAGGCAAAATACACTAACACCAGTGAAGATTGGCGCATTCGCTATGATAGCAAACATAGGACTTAACTTCCTTCTAGTTGGTCCATTGGCACATGTTGGTCTAGCATTAGCAACATCGATGTCTGCTATTTTGCAGGCTATCTTGTTATATTGGTTATTAAGAAAAGAGGGTGTTTATCGTCCAAAACCAGGCTGGTTTAAATTTAGTCTACAAATTATTATCTCAGTTAGTACCATGGCTTGTTTGATTCATTATACCGTAGCAGGGTCAGAAGAATGGTTTGCCTGGAACATGATGCAGCGGATAGGTCAATTGACTCTAGGAATAATGGTTGGCGCGAGTTGCTATATTTCTGTTCTTTGGGTTACTGGTGTTCGCTGGCAGAAAATGACAACGCAGTACTGATCGGTATAATTCACGAAATTTAAATATTAATGGAATACATCCGCGGACTTCATAATTTACAGCAGTATAGAAAAGACTGCGTTGCTACGATTGGAAATTTTGATGGTGTTCATTTAGGCCATCAAAAAGTTTTGGAGCAATTAAAAAAAATTGCAAGAGAAACAAGTTTAATATCAACAGTCGTAATATTTGAACCACAGCCTATTGAATTTTTTTCTCCAGGAAAAGCACCGTCACGGTTGACTCGCTTACGTGAAAAACTTCAGCAGTTTTCTCGACATAATATTGATAGAGTGGTCTGCCTTAGGTTTAATCAACAATTTGCTAATCTATCTGCTGAACAGTTTGTTGATGATATTTTGTTAAAGGCGTTAGCGGTTAAAGAATTGATTATCGGTGATGATTTTCACTTTGGTAAAAATCGACAAGGCAATTATAATTACCTGGTCGATATCTCTAGTGAAAAGGGATTTAAGGTGAAGACGACGAATACTCTAAGCTGCAAAAGTGAACGAGTGAGCAGCACCTTGATTCGTAAGGCACTGGCGAATGGTGAAATGGATAAAGCGAGCAAACTACTTGGAAGACCGTATAGGATTAGTGGGCGTGTCGTGCACGGAAATAAACGAGGAAGGACACTTGGGTTTGCAACAGCAAACATAGAATTACATCGGTACTTCTCACCAGTGGTGGGTATATTCTCTGGTCGTGTTCATGGCATTGAAGATAGAACGTTAGATGCAATTGTCTATGTAGGGTCAAGACCTGTATTTAAAGGCAAATATGACATACTTGAAGTGCATATTTTAGATTATAAAAATGATTTGTATGGTCGACATTTGCAGGTTGAATTGCTCGAAAAAATACGTGGAGATAGTGATTTTATCTCGGAAGAAGAATTGATAAAACAAATAAAGAAAGATATTGAAGATACTAGAATAAGTTTAAAAAAACACATGAAATGATAAAAAATATATTGAGCAATGACGAATTATAAAGACACACTTAATTTACCTAAAACTACGTTTCCTATGAAAGCGAATCTTGCCCATCGAGAACCTGAGATGTTGAAGAGGTGGCAAGAAAATGACCTGTATGGAAAAATACGCAAAAGCAAGGAAGGCGCCAGAAAATTTATTTTGCATGACGGTCCTCCTTATGCCAATGGAGATATTCATATTGGTCATGCCGTTAATAAAATACTTAAAGACATTATTGTTAAATCACAAAGTTTGAATGGTTTAGATGCGCCGTATGTTCCCGGTTGGGATTGTCATGGTTTGCCAATTGAATTACAGGTCGAAAAAAAAATCGGTAAGGCAGGTGTAAAAATAGAACCTGATAAATTTCGTGATGCTTGTCGTGAATATGCATTCAAGCAGGTTAATAATCAACGCAGAGACTTTATTCGATTAGGTATCCTGGGAGATTGGAAAAATCCTTATCTGACGATGGATTTTAAAACTGAGGCAAATATTGTTCGCTCACTTGGAAAAATAATTGACGCAGGACATCTACATAAAGGTGTTAAACCAGTACATTGGTGTACCGATTGTGGTTCAGCATTAGCTGAGGCAGAAGTTGAATATGAAGATAAACAATCTTTCGCTATTGATGTCCGATTTAGAACGACCGAAGAAGAAAAACTCTCGAGCTTTTTTGGAGTCGATGCGAAGTTTGAATCAGTTTCTATTGTGATTTGGACAACAACACCTTGGACCTTACCAGCTAATCAAGCTGTGGCTTTGAATCCTGAATATGAATATGTATTAGTATCAAATAAAAATGAAGCATTGATTTTAGCAGCTGGCTTATATGAAGATGTTATGTCTCGTTATGGTATTGATGATTATAAAGTATTGGGCACTTGTGTTGGTTCAAAGCTTGAAGGCCTTAATCTGCAACACCCATTCAATGATCGTCTAGTGCCTATTATTTTAGGTGATCACGTGACTTTAGAAGTAGGAACTGGTGCCGTTCATACGGCACCAGGACATGGACAAGATGATTATATTATAGGACTTCGCTATGGTCTCGAAGTCGATAACCCCGTTGGTGACAATGGCTGTTTCTTACCCAGCACGGAATTTTTTGCTGGTGAACACGTGTTTAAAGCTAATGCTTCAGTATTGAGTGTATTAGTAGATAGAGGAAACTTGTTGCATCAAGCAACATTACTACATAGTTACCCTCATTGTTGGAGACATAAGACGCCTATTATTTTTCGTGCGACACCGCAATGGTTTATCAGTATGGATGCTAATGGTTTACGAAGTGAAACATTGGAAGCGATTAAGAATGTAACCTGGTTACCTTCATGGGGTGAAGAACGTATAAAAGGTATGGTCGAAGGTCGTCCAGACTGGTGTATTTCACGTCAGCGTACATGGGGTGTTCCCATCACTGTGTTCATACATCGTGAAACACAAGAATTACATCCAAATACAGGAGAGTTGGTTAGAAAAGCAGCCAGTTTGATTGAAGAGAGGGGTATTGATGCTTGGTTTGATCTAGATACAGCTACATTACTCGGTGATGAATCAGAACAATACTTCAAGGTGACAGATACCCTGGATGTCTGGTTCGATTCAGGTGTTACACATTTTTCAGTATTAAATAATGATAAGCGATTAGACTTTCCCGCTGACCTTTATTTGGAAGGTTCTGACCAACACCGTGGCTGGTTTCAATCTTCATTACTTACTTCAGTTGCAATGAATAATGGTGAACAGCCTTACCGTAGTGTTTTAACTCACGGTTTTACTGTTGATGCTAAGGGTATGAAGATGTCTAAATCCAAGGGTAATGTCGTCGCTCCTCAAAAAGTCATGAATGCTTTAGGTGCGGATGTTTTGCGTTTATGGGTAGCTGCTACCGACTATCGTACCGAGATGAGTGTGTCTGACGAAATTCTCAAACGTATGTCAGATGCATACCGTCGTTTTCGTAATACGACGCGTTATTTATTATCTAATCTTAACGGCTTTGACCCTGAAAAAAATACTGTCAACTACGCAGATATGTTGGAAATTGATAAATGGGCAGTTGAACATGCTTTACAGCTGCAGGAAGAAATCATCATTGCTTATAATAATTATGAATTTCATTCGATTTATCAAATGTTGCATCAATTTTGTGTGGTCGAAATGGGTGGTTTTTATCTCGATATTGTTAAAGATAGACAGTACACATCACCCGAAAATAGTTTGATGCGACGGTCAACACAGACCGCGATGTATCATCTTATAGAAATGATGGTCCGATGGTTATCGCCAATTCTAAGTTTTACTGCTGATGAAATTTGGAATTGTATTCCCGGTAAGCATAGTGATTCCGTCTTTTTAGAGAGTTGGTATTCGTTAAAAATAAATGAGGCAGACGCGCAACAGCGCAAAGTTGTTTGGGATGCGATTATTCTTATACGTGATGAAATTAATAAGAAACTAGAAACTTTGCGTGTTGATGGCGAGATTGGTTCGTCATTAGATGCGGAAGTCGACCTCTATTGTAATGATGAGATCAAACAACAACTTGCATCATTAGGCGATCAACTGCGTTTTGTTTTGATCACTTCTTATGCACGTATATATGATGTTTCCGAGAAACCTTCAGAGGCTATAGAGTCTGAAGTGCCCGGTTTATATATTCATGTGTTAGCATCAGAACATAGTAAGTGTATCCGCTGTTGGCATCATCGAGAGGATGTAGGTTCAGATGAAGTACATCCCGAGTTGTGTGTTCGTTGTATTGAAAATATTAGTAATAACTGAATTGCGAGTTTTAGCGATGTTTAAATGGTTGACTCTGTCATTAGTAATAATTCTTCTTGACCAAGTGACAAAATATTTTGCCTCACATGTATTGTCAATGTATCAGCCAATCCCTATTGTCCCTGGATTCAATTTGACTCTGATGCATAATACAGGAGCTGCGTTTAGTTTCTTAAGCCAAGCAGGTGGTTGGCAGCGATGGTTTTTTATTGGCATCGCAAGTGTGGTCAGCATTGTGATTATTGTTTGGATGAATGGTTTGCCAAAAAATAAATACTGGTTATTGACTGCTTTGGCATTGATCTTGGGTGGGGCAATCGGTAACGTTTGTGACAGAATAATTCTAGGTTACGTCATCGATTTCATTGAAGTCTATTATGGAGATATGTTTTGGCCTGCCTTCAATATTGCTGACTCCGCTATTACAATAGGCGCAATAATGTTAATTATTGATAGTCTATTTTTAAAAGAGGCAGAGATTGAAAATTGATAGTTTGCTATACTTAATTATTGCTCTGTAAAGCAATAATCACTGAATATGTTTATAGGATAAAATTAAATGCAAATATTGCTTGCTAACCCACGTGGTTTTTGTGCTGGTGTAGACCGTGCTATTGAGATTGTCGAACGGGCTTTAACGCTATTTGGAGCACCAGTCTATGTTCGCCATGAAGTAGTGCATAACAAATATGTTGTAAATTCACTACGTGATAAAGGTGCTGTCTTTGTTGAAGAACTAGATGAAGTCCCTGATGACTCAACTGTTATTTTTAGTGCCCATGGTGTTTCGAAAGCAGTGCGTGAAGTTGCTGCTCATCGAAGCTTGAGAGTGTTTGATGCGATTTGTCCTTTAGTAACTAAGGTGCACATGGAGGTTGGTAAGTATCAGGATGAAGAGAGAGAATGCATTTTAATTGGACATGAGGGACATCCTGAAGTCGAAGGAACCATAGGTCAATATAAACTAAAAAATGGAAGTGGTGGTATGTACTTGGTTGAATCAGTCGAAGATGTATGGAAACTAAAAGTCAAAAATCCAGAGTTTCTTGCATTTGTAACACAAACAACATTATCGATGGATGATACAGCTCAGGTGATAAATGCATTACGGAAACGTTTCCCTAAAATAGACGGTCCTAAGAAAGAAGATATCTGTTATGCAACTCAAAACCGTCAAGATGCAGTTAAAAATCTAGTTTCAAAATGCGACTTAATTCTGGTTGTTGGCTCTCCAAATAGTTCAAATTCTACTCGTTTGATGGAATTATCACAAAAAGCGGGTGTTCCAGCCTATCTGATAGACGATGCGTCTGAGATAAAAAAAGGATGGGTTGATGGAAAAGAAAATATTGGTTTAACGGCTGGCGCATCTGCTCCAGAAATTTTAGTTGAAGAAGTGATTACCAAACTTAAAAAGTGGGGCGCCTCAATGGTTGAAGAAAATCCAGGGATCACTGAAAGAGTTGTTTTTTCACTACCTAAAGAATTGATTCAATAAAAAGTCAGCCTAAGGATCTTCTGTATACCCAGCTTTTTTAAGAGCATTAATAAAATCTGATCGATTATAGCCGGTGAGTATACTGTTTCCTATGATAGTTGTTGGAACTTTTAATGAGCCAGACAAATCAGTTAGTTCTTTTTGTAATTCCAAATTTTTGTCTATATTTTTTTCTTCGATTGAAACATTCTTAACATTTAAGAGTTCACGTATTTCAATGCACGATTCACAATCAGGAATTGAATAAATTATAGCTTTAATATTTTTTGTTTTACTTTTTAAGCTTTTGCCAGTATTTATTTTTTTATCGCCTACTTTAGTCAGTCCAGGAGGACATGTTTTTTGGAAACTCCGTTCACCATTTTTGTCTTCACATTCGACAATATTCACAGCAGCATAGAGTTCTGCGCATAATAATAAAGACATAATATAAAAGATGGTTGTTCTAAGAAATGTGTAAGTCATTAGTTAATTCCCCTATATTTGGAATATTTTACTAGATTATAATCTGTATTATATTTTGTATGTAGAATTTTGTTATTCAAATATTAACTTACCCTTGATAAACATAATTAATATTAAAAACCTATGTCGTTTTTTTTAGAATAGCTTCTTTATTAGTGTCGATATGATATGAAGCATATAAATGGGTAGATAAAAAATTCTTCTATCCAAGAATGCATTCACATTCGAAGAAGTAAAATAATCTAAATATGAAGTTTAATTTAGAGAAGAGCATATGATTTTTTAGAAAAGAATAGGCTTAGTTCAAAAATCATTCTCACCTGGTTTTTGCAAACTTGGTTCTACTTTATAAGCATAGTCTAAAACTTCTTCAATCAGTTTGCCCCTCGAATTTTCTCTATGTTTTTTCCATAATATCCCTAGAGCATTTTTTGCTTTTTCGCTACTCATAATGCCAAGGCCAGTAATTGCTGTTTGGATAATATAATGATTTTCACTGTCAGCCATTTTTTCTAAATATTCCACATCATTAGAATTCCCATTAAGAGCGAGCGCAATTATCACCTGTGCTCTATTAAACTCATGTTGATCCTCTTTATGACTGTAGAGGTATTTTTTATATTCATCCGTGTTATTGGTTTTTATTCTATTGATCGTGCTTGCTATTGCGAGTTTTATTGGATTTTTTTTAATTAATTCCCATGGCAACTCAGGATGTTGGGCGATATTCATTTTCCACATGTCATCTAATAAATTTATAACATTATTATTCCATCGCATGCTGTATAACGCATGTATCGTGTTCGTTAGTTCTCCTATCTCCTTATTGGTTAATGCTTGTTTCACTTCCTGTAAAGTGGCTTTCTGAAAAGTTATTTTTTTATTTAAGAGCTTATAGTCTAATTTTTTTTTAGTTACTTGAGTGTTTTCTCGTTGATGGGACGTTGACTCAACCTTTGATATCTCATTATGTAAATCTTTAATGGTCTCGTCAGACCGTGCTGATGTACATATTACTATCAATAAAAATATAATATTTTTTTTAGACATTTTAGGTCTTTCAATATTATTAAGAATATATTATCTCTGCCAACATCCATCTGCGGTGAGGTTCGTGCCTGCACATACGTCAGCACCAGTGCAACTGACTTGGGGATTGTTTAATGTGATAGCTATTCCTCTCCTTCCTATGTTGTCGAGTGTTAAGATAGGACACCCAGGATCAGCAGTCCCCCCGACTATCTTCTCAGCCCTTAGTACATAAGATTGATTATCTGGGTTGTTTACCATTGTCAATGTGTATAAATTATTAAGACTTGTAGTAGCGATGTCACTAGGTAGTGTATTCAACACTGCAGCATAATTATTGGTGTCGGAATATAAACGTTCCAGTCTTGTTGCAGCATCTACTAACATTGTTCTTCCTTCTGAACGATGACCTCTCATTATATAATCTGTGTATGATGGATAACCAACTGCAACTAGAACTCCTATGATGGCCACCACTACCATTAATTCTATTAAGGTAAAACCTGATAATTTTTTCAGTCTGTACTTCATCATTTGTCATGACTCCGAAAGTTGATAAATATTTTTTTCAATAGTTGTGATTATTAATCAAATATAGATCCGATATAAAATAGGAGTAGTCATCCTAAATGTTTAGCGACGATCATCATACCAATATGTTCTGTATCTAGGTAAATCTGCTATTTTACCGAGTTGATTTGCTCCACCTTCTGTACCAACAATACCCACAACCCCTTCTGAAGTAAAAATAGGTACAACATCAGAAGGGATTCCTCCTCCTAATTTTTTCTTTCGTTTTTGAATATAATCTCTACCCGATTTTGTTGGCTCTAAGTCTAACCCCGCTTTAGTAGTCACAATATCCATATTGTATGCAAAGCCGCCACCAATGTTTGCTGCACAAGGGTCAGTAGCTGTTGATTCAGGTGAATATGTTGTGAAAAAAACTGTACCATCTATAGTTGTTGGTGAGGCTAGCACCTTCTCACCATTGTTGAAATCTGTCGCAGTATTAAAGTTATAAAACCAACCTGACGATAATTTGATATTGGTCTGTCTACTATCGAGTTCTTCTGGCGTTAACCCAGGGTTTTGCGACTTATCTTCTTCTTTAGACAAAATGGCTTCATTGGTTACATCAATAAGCGCTGTGTCGCCTATATTTATATGAGTTATAAGATTTGTCTCATAATCTTCTGAAATATTATTTAGATCACTACCATCACTCATGGGGCCTATCTGTTCATCTCTAAACCCATAAAAACGGTCATGTACGTTTAATGATAATGGTGATGTTCTATCACCAGTACCAATTAAAACGTAGTCATACTCACCATTTGGCGCATCTGAAAATTGAGTATCTCTAACCTGGACAACTGAAGGAGCTTCTAAAAACTTACGCTGATTTTTTAGATCAGTTATATCTGTACCTGATATTTTCGCTAATTTACCTACAACAGAAGAAGAGCTGCCAGTTGTTGCACTATAATCGACATCTTTTAAATCTATCCTCCAAACTTGACCACCAACATCTCCAAAATACAATCTATCATCAGTACCATCTCCATTTGAATCAAGAGCAGTAATGCGGGAGGGGATTGAAAATTTCATATCGGGATGTGTTATGTGTAAACCAGAACCCGCTGGATTAGTTGGATTATCACAATCTAAACATGGACCTCCAACGGAAAATAACTTTCTTCCGGTGTCCGGATCTACAAAGTAGACCGCATTTCCACGGTTGTCGTTATTAGTATACAGAGGGCTAAATGCATCATCAAAAATATCATTATACCCGCCACCAAAAACTAGGACGTCCTTGTTTCCGTCATTCTTCGTTTTAATATTAATCAGTTGTGGTTTTGACCAAGTATCGCCAAGTAATTCGAATCCAGCAGTGCCGCCTTCTATACTCCATAGAAACTTAGGTACAATATCATCCGCATCGATGTTGTCTGTTAGTAAACTGGTCGGACTGACATCTAAAGCATAGATAGCGTTTCCACCTCTTCGCATACCAATATACACATGTACAAAATCGCTTAAAGTCGGATTAATAATTCCATCATTATTATGATCTTTTATTCTTACGGTTGGTGCTGTATCTAAGCCATATAGATGTACACCTTCTGCATTTGTTAGATGATGTCTGACTTGACTTAACATAGTTTTTGGGAAGAATGCCCATTCTTGTTTTCCTCCAGGAGCATCCTTACTACCATTTATAAATCTTAGTGCACCATCGTTAGTCCCGACAACTAGTCTATCGAAGAACTCTATTGTTCCACTGTTTGTCGTAAAACCATAGGTAATAACAGATGGAGAACTATGAAGTACGTCATGAAACGACCACCTCGTATCACTGGAAGCAAAATCAGTCTCGGCAGGTGTTGCTACTTTCCCCAGCATCCATTCCAAATGTTTCCGACAATCAGAATCATTCGTAGGATCTGGGCAAACAAGATTGCTAATATGTGCTGTGGACGAATCCAAAATTTTGTCTTTATCAATCATATGACCTTCTGATTCAAGACTAGTATTGAGCGCGGGTTTAGCCCCACTATCTGTTGCATCTGTATAAAATTTTTGTAATGTAAAATTATTAATCGCGGCGCCAGCACCGCCCTTAGTAGTAAATCTTCCATCTACCTCAGTTGACCATTCACTTTGTGCGCTTGTTTTAAATTTATTTGTAATTTGGTCTATAGCATCTACGCCATTTTTGTCTAGAATATTGCCAAGTGTACACGCGCCACCACTACCGTTGCCTGTTTGAGAATTAATACACAGGTTATATTTTTTAGAATTACCTAGCCAACTTTTATTAAAAGAAGGTGTGAATAATCCAAAATAAGCTTCATTTCGACTTAATAAACGGTTAAAAGCATTAGTTGCTAATGAAGGTGATACGAAAGATGTAGGATCATTTTTAACGTCAGTTAATATTTCTGTGAAGACTGCCACAAGATCACTAGCTGATGACGCTTCGAAAAACTCACCTTCACCAACGTCGGCTAAATCTTGTAGAAAATTTTGCGCGGTTGCAAGGCTACCAGTATTAAAACCGATAGTATAAGTCTTAACAGTTTGAGAATTATCTAGTGTTGTATTTTGATCATTAGTGTTTAGAAACTCGACGATATCATAAGAACATCTCTCATTGAATGAAAAATTTCCTCGATTTGCTCCAGAAGTCTCACAAGCACCACCACCAGAAATAAAATCAATTCTACTTTTATCAGTAATTGAATTATTAAAGGCTTCACCATCGGTCAATAAAACTTGAAAGTTTGATGCACAGGTCGCGGATGATGTAAAAGGACTAAGATATTTAGGTGTGCCCTTAATTTCTTGAGTTCTACACGCGAAAGCATCTAAATTGTTATCATCACAATTGGTTGGATAATGAACACCAAATGCATCTGTTTTTTGACTGGAGGGAGATGCAATATTGACGTTTGCACCTGGACAATTCCCGGCACTCAGACAGTACGATCCTGGATGACTTATTCGGCTTTGTTGATCTTTAAAATTCTTTCCTCGTTGATGGCCAAATTTCATTTCATCTCCACGCCAATAAAGTGCTGCTTCATATAAAGCCTCAGTGATTGGTGTGCCACCCCTAGTAGGAATTTCATTAACTAGTTCAATCAAACGGTCTCTAACAGTAGGTACGGATTTTCCAGAGCCTGTTGTAGAACGAAAAGTAATTCTTAGTTTAGGTGATGCATTGGGTTCTTGATCATGTGACTTTGCCTTTCGAACTGAGCCACTTAGAGAATCGCTGATAAATAGCCCTAGATTGTTCCCACTGACCCACCCATTTCGATCAACTATTTCTTGCACAACATTTTTTATATCTGGAGATATAACTTTTGAGTCAGTACTGAAATCAGGCATCGACCATGCGACTTTCGCCGATGTTTTAGCAACACTTGTTACGGAACCCGGAGTAGAAGTAAATTGTTGAGCACTATCTACATTAATTCCAAAGATTTCAACTGTAGGATTACTTCCACTTTTGGTTTTTGCTGCTTCAAGTTCTAATTCTGCAGAGAGAATAGTAGAACCCTTAGGAATATCAATGGCCTGAAAACGCAAAGCTACGCTGCTTTCTTTAAATTGCAATTCTGGAAGGTTACGTTCAATTTTACCATTATTTTCTTCATGGACATCATTGAAGTTAGCAGAAATTTGTGCTGTCTCCGTTGCTTCGTAACAGCCTCCGGTACCTGCATCGTATGTGATTTCTAATCGAGGTGATGCAGTTGAATCACTCTCGAATGAATGGATGTTGCGTGTTCCAGCCGCACTCTGATTAATTAAAAGGGTCAAATCATTTCCACCACACCAACCACTTCGATTAACGACTTCTTGAATAACGTCAACTAATGTGTCGCCACTGCACGTTCCTTCATTACATGATTCATAATTTACTTGAGGCAGCATATCAGGGACCGTCCATATAAGTCCTTTTGATGTTTGTGCTCTGGAAGATAAATTATTATTTGTTGCTGATATTGCAGAAGAATTATCAGCAGCATCAGCACGGATTAGCCAAGCGGCGCCATCACCACCTTGAGATGATTTTGAGGTTACTGATAATTTTACTCCGGTAATAGTTGCTCCTTGAGGAATTTTTACATCAGGATAATGGAGCCCGATGATTTGAGACGTTGCGGGCTTTGCTGCACCACCACTATATGAAATTTGTAGTTTCGGTACTTTCGACGGATCCATATCGAAGCTATAGAACCTCTTTGATCCGGTACAGAAATTACAACGATTTGTAGTACTAATTAGGTTCAGTGAACTACCCGATGACCACCCACTTTGATTAACTAATTCTTGTATTATACTGTTGAGGCTTGGACTTGTAACTTCACTTTCATTACCTCCTGTTGGCGACCATATTATTGAATTGGTTGTCACTGGTCTTGCGGCTATATCGCCGTTAGCGACCCTCCAGGTAACAGCTGAATCGACTTTTTCTGCTCGTACTCTTGTTTCAGGAGTACCAAAATTTCTTTCGACAGTCCAAGTCGTTGAAGAAGAATCTATAGTTGCACCTTGAGGTACTGTAATGTTACTAAAATGGAGGCCTTGTCTAAATCTATTCGCATTACTTGCACCATACTGCCAAATCTGAAATGTATCACTAACGTTATCAAAAAATTCATAGGCATCATCAACACTTGAAGCGATTTGTCGATTTATTGTTCCGCTTCCACTTATAGCTTCTGTTGTTGGAATAGATAGTTCTGAGCTTGTAGTTGTCACTGTCCCTGTGCTCACTTCCTCTGCCGCATCATGAAGACTACTAAAGGTTCGATGAGAAACTTTTATACCATTATCCGCTGGTTCGGAAACAACTTCACCTGCTGGGGCATCAATATGTTTGATTGGAAAAAGAACTGAACCACCTTCGATAAATGTAAAACGCATTAGACCAACATTGACATCTTCCATATCATTAATAACTTGTAACATGGCCTCTCTCATAACTTCCATTCGTGTGCTTGGAGCTGTTCCACCAGTGAAACCCATACTCCCAGAAGAGTCCAAAATCAATAATACATTTGGACGAATTTCTGATGAATTACTTCCAGTTGGATTGAAATAAATTTCTGTATCATCAGCATGACCATTTCCGCTTGCTGTTGTGAGCAGAAAAAATATTAACGAATATAGATGAGTTTTGATTTTATATTCATTCATTTTAATTCACCTTATATGGTTATCATTTGATATAACGTTTTTTATTGAGAGCAACTTGCTATAGCAGCACTTCTTAAATCCCACGAACGTTGACATTTTTGGCCGCCATCTTTTGTAGCGATGCAAGTCTTGATTAACTTTATAGGTTTACTGTTACTATCTCCCCCTCCAGGAAATGGCATATCATCCCTTCTTTTCGGAATTGCTTTGCTTGATTCTGATATTTGGAAATGATTTATAATGCTACCTATTTCACCATTTTTGCAAGTAACTAAATACCCACGTTGGTTTCCATCCATTCCTCTATCATGAATTTGTAATTTATTTTCTGCACCAGTATTTATTGAGATAAAAATACATAAGATAATTGCAATTATTTTGATAAGATTCATGTGTAATGCCTCATAATAGAGTAATAAACTTAATTTTTATTTCCGATTTGAAAAGCTCCCGAATGAAGTGATGCTCTTGCTTCGGAGTTTGTTGTAGTCCCTTCACTGCCTATATCAAAATGATATGCTGTATAATTAGTATCCCAACCTAGGCCACGTTTAGGTGCTGTTTCTTGGACATATGTAACTGTGAAAGCTGCTTTAGCACCATATAGATCTGTGCCTGAAGTCTCAAAAGGTGTTGCTGAGGGGGAACTAAAAGGCGTCGATAAACTAAATGAACTAGTCGGTGATGAGAATGCTTTTTCGATGCCTGCCTCTGCTGTTTGGAATGCGCGATTTGCTTCTTGAGCATTAGCTGCCATTTTTTCATTCATCGTATTGTTTGTCATTCCAGCAAGCCCAAGCATTGTTACTATTACTAGTATGACTAATGCTGTTATTAATGCTGCGCCTTGTTGTGATTTTATTTTATGCATATGTATTTTCTAGTCTGTAAAACGGTTACGAATTTTAACGGTAGCGGTATACATTCGGCGGCGACGTTTATCATTACTTAAGATCACTTCGCCTAATAAATTATGTGATGTTTCCAGAGCACTAAAGTTGTCGGTTTCAGTACTTAACAATAAGGCTAAACGGACGGACACAACGTTATTCCATTGTGTGACATCTGATGCCTTAGCGTAGGTGTCAGGTAATCTATCTCCTACGCCAGTAGCTATTCCATAGAGGATTTGCATGTTGTCTACTCCTGGAATGAGCTCTTGTTCAATAACGCTAAAGTTATCAGTGGTCGCATCTTTTAAATATTGAATTCTAAATAGTGAAGGTTGTCCATTAGTCGCATCTTTTATTATATATCTTCGAGAAATAACACGCATGAGGCTTGAATCAAGCAGATATAATTTAGATAAATTTCCAGTTGTATTATTGGTTCCGTTGGTTACTACTTCCGCATGTTTGATAATACCAGCATTTTCATCAGCAGAGAGAGCAAATATATCGGCACTACCGCAATCTGATACAGCAAGAAGGTCTCCTGACTTTAGAAGACCACCAGCAGCAGTAGCATCAATAGTTAAGTCACTTTCTATAGTAGTCATAGCTGCGGTGAGAGGTGATAAATTTTGAAAGTAACGCACGGCAATACCATCCGTTCCTGCTTTTATACTTGTAATGTTTTCAGTAGATGCTGAAGGTTTCCATGTCGTGCTATCTTGTTCAATTCCTTCTATGGCATTAATGAAACTTAATAGCTGCTTTGCATCTACAGAGATATTATTTGTAACGCTATTAAAATCATCAGAGCAACCACTATACCCAGCAATTCGTATATCTCGCATCAATATATCTAAAGCAAATCGAGCATTTTCTTGAAGACGACTCATGGAGACTTGTTCATTATAAGTTCTACTGTTACTCATAAACATAGTTATAGCACCACCGATCAAAAATAAACCCAATGTCATGGCCACCAACAATTCAATGAGGCTAAATCCATTATTTATTTTTTGTTTTTTATGATTAAACATTATCGGTCAATTATTTTATAATCGAAATTTGTATTCTAGCGGAACACTAAGTATGTCTTCATCGGTAGCATCAGCAGCGTGAGCTATGCTACGCACGACATATTCTAACGATATTGTATAAGTATCACCAATATTAGAGATATTAGCTCTGCTTCTTGGTGCTAATGTGTTGAAAAGTTGTAATTGCCAACATGTCACATCATTACTTTTCCCAGTAGCCGTGGCCCCAGATTGAACACAACCCGTCGGAGCGACTGTTGGGACTCTATAGTTTGTTATTGCGGTTGTATATTCACTTGCATTATCACTATTCAGTCTCATTCGATCAGCCATGTCAGATGCTAAAGTATTAACTTGAGTTCGATAATAGGCGTCTTGATTATATTGAAGTGCCTTATATTGTAATGCTGTAACACCCAAAACTCCGATTGCAAGAATTAACATTGCTATTAATACTTCAAGAAGCGTGAATCCATCACAGTGTTGCTTTTTCTTGTATACTGAAAGGTATCTTTGATGATTTAATTGTTTACGCATGTTTACGATCTCTGATGATTAAAGACACTCATGTCGATCAGTGCTTGGTCGTCCAATAATTGATAAAGTTATTGTTCTCCCTGTTTCTGCTTCTCTAGCATCACATAGTTTGAGTTCACCTGTTGCATCAATAAATCCATCAGAGCCATAAGTAAATTCAATTCGGGATGTTTGTTCTAAAATGGTCATAGGACATGTTGTATTTACTATTCTTAATATATTAGCATCATCATGAGGTGCTTTGGATATTGTCCAACCATCACTCCAATCAGATGAACCTTCTCTTGTTATTTTGACATTAGCAGATCTTTTCACAGCTTCGCTACGTGCTTGTTGAAATGAAGTGACTAATAAATTTGCATTTGTTGTGAGACATTTATCTTTTAAAAAATCTTGATAGCTTGGTACGGCAATACTAAGAAGTACTCCTACCATTGCTATGACTATCATTAATTCAAGAATAGTATATCCACCAGAATTTTTAATTTTCATTTTTTTGTCAAATTTATAAAAAGTTTTAGTAATCATTTAAACTAAAATATACAGTATGCATGAATCCAAAGAGAATCTTTAATAGACGAGAGGTTCTTTTTAGCAGATATACGGTAAAACTATTTTAAAATCATGAGTAGGCCCATATTTTTATGAAAAATTTTGATTTTGTTGTTGTTGGCGGCGGCATCATTGGTATGACGACCGCTCGAGAATTGGCTATTCGCGGAGCAAACGTTGCTCTTATTGAGAAAGGCGAATTGGGCAAAGAAGCAAGTTGGGCGGCAGGCGGGATACTATCTTCAATGCGCCCATGGACAGAAAACTCGTCGTCTGCTGAGTTGTCTGAGCATGGCAAATTACATTATCCAAGCTTTATAGAAGCATTAATTAACGAGGCAGGTATTGACCCTGAATACGTAAAATCAGGACTTGTTATCATAGAAGCGGAGCATGTTAACGACATAAATCATTGGGCACGCAGTAAGTGTATAAAAGTAATAGAAAAAATGGAAAATCTGCATGCTAATATAACCCTTCCTGATCAGGTTATTTTACTCCCCGAAATTGCACAAATTAGACCACCCAGATTATTAACGGCACTGCGTGAAAGCTTAAAAAAATTATCGGTTTCACTTTATGAAAATACAACTATTAATAAGTTTGTCATATCTGCTGGTCGGTGTGAAAAAGTAGAATATAAAGGTGGTGAGCTATCTGCTGAGTCAGTGATTATTACTGCTGGTGCCTGGAGTAAATGCGTACTAGGAGACAAGTGTATTGATATGAATATTAAACCCATCCATGGGCAGATGATCTGTGTTAAACCTATTGAATCGGTATTACAGACAATAATATTGGATGGTGGCCATTACTTGATTCCGAGGCAAGATGGACATGTGTTGATTGGCAGCACCATGGAAGACATTGGTTTTAATAAAGAAACGACAATGACTGCGCAGCAAGAGCTTCAAAGCTGGGCTGTTACTGTTTGGCCTACGCTCAAAAATGCAACGCTAGTAAAGCATTGGTCTGGTTTACGTCCTTCGACAGATACTGAAAAACCATTTATCGGTTCGGTCCCAAATTTTAAAAATCTCTATTTCAATACAGGACATTTTCGGAAGGGAATACTTCAGGGACCTTCATCGGCATTATTACTAGCGGATATGTTTGCTGGCGATTCTTCGTTTATGGAGATCGATGAGTTTTCTCTTAATAGGCAGACAAATTCAGCTGAAATAGCGTGATAAATGATAATCTGAGTTGTATCATTTCCACTTTGCTATTAGCCTCTATTATAATTTTCTTATGAGTGAAAAGATCAACAAACAGGATTTTATGAAGGACAGCGAAAATCACATAAAGGTGAAATTACTCAAATGCGATATCAATCCTACGTTTCAGAGAAATGAGATTGCTAAAGTAATGTTGAATAAACCTCAACATTTGTCAGCAGACAAAGTCCTCGCATTTGTTAATGAAAGTGGTGTGCATGTCTCAAAGGCAACTGTTTATAACACATTGAATCTTTTTGTTGAGAAAGGATTGATTCGAGAAGTTAGTATTGATCCAACAAAGATTTTTTATGATTCTAATACCTCGCATCATCACCATTTTTACAATGAAGATACGGGTGAACTATCTGATTTTGAAATTGACGAAATGAGCTTAAACCCAAAATCATCATTACCTGAAAACACAGTGCAATCGGGTATTGATGTGGTTGTTCGAGTAAAAAATTCGATGTAATTTTTCTCATATTTTTACAAAATGCCGGAATAGCTCAGTTGGTAGAGCAACTGTTTCGTAAATAGTAGGTCGGAGGTTCGAATCCTCTTTCCGGCACCACTTGTGTGGATTTTAACGATAAATACTAGCAATATTGAACTATAGATTGTCATTTATAAGGTGCGAAAAGAGCGTCATCTGCGTACTTCTTTTGGTAATGAGATTTATCAAAGGTTTCAAAACTTATAACGGGAATAATGTTATGATGAAAGCGCTTGATTACCGAAAAAAAGCGACTATATTGATTTATTTAAATCATTTAGGTCAACGGATTCTTCATTCATGACCTCAAGGATAGAAAAGAACAATGAGGCGCTTATTCTGCCCGTCTGGAACTTATTACTTAGGTTCTCTCGGCTTTGAATAATGTCTATTAATTTTAATCGTTTGGAGATTTCCTCAAATGATAATACGCGAAGTTTTTTTCTTAGTTTCAGGTATCGGCTCACTTTTTTTTCTCGGTTGACGAGTCCTTGCGCGATAGTTTTTTTACTTTTCATACAGTCATATATTTTAAAATTATTATCGATTTAGTTTAATTATGATCTTTTAATATGCAAACTGATATATTTAATATAAACATAATATGTCGATTATAAGAAATAATATGTATGCTCCTGGTAAGCACGCAATCATCGATTGTAAAGGGGCAGTGTCACATTTTGATGAGCAGGAAATGCTCAAATTACTTCATTCAGCAGCCCATGCAGCAAACGCTACTGTGCTGTCATCCAACTTTCACCATTTCGGAGAAGGATGTGGCATAACAGGTGTATTAGTACTCACTGAATCTCATATTACAGTGCACACTTGGCCAGAAAAGAACTATGCTGCATTCGATGTTTTTATGTGTGGTGATTGTGAAACTGAAAAAGCAGCGCACGTTATCACTAAGAATATGAAACCTGATAGTTTTAGGATACAAATGATAAGTCGTGATGCTGGAAGCTTTAACTATGGTGTAAAGAATAAAAAATAAGGAAACTGTAACATGACTGGAGTTATTATGAAAAAAAAATTTAACATATTATGCTTGTTAATTATATTAATAATATCAACATCTGGATGCACTTCTCAGGAAGAACTTCTAACAAAGGAACTGGAGGTCTACATAACGAACGCGCAGCGTTCAGTTGCTCAACTAAAAGATCATATCGATAAAGGACTGGTTAAAAACACAGGTATATTAAAAATGTATGCCGATACTGTAAAAAATAGTGAGACTGAATTCATTGAACTTATTAACGCGTTAGCTCTCGATTCAACCTCGAGAGGACCTATTTATTTAGGTCTTGCTGATAGATTAAAAACATCGCTTGCGCTATCTAAGTCAGCACCGGCAAACGGAAAATTGGCGACAGAAAATGTCGCTCAAGAGTTGGCGTTAATATCTGATGCAGCAAACCCAGCAATCTACAATATGATGCTCACAGATCCAATCAATGTCATCGCCGACATATCAAATGGCAAACTACCTCGTATAGAAGCATTAAGTAAAGAAGCGAGTGATAGAGCAAATGGAATTGCTGATTCTGAAACTGGAAACCAGTTAGTAGGTAATCCAAATTACGGAAACTGGCAAAGAAGAAATGACGGCACCTCTTTTTGGGCATGGTATGGGATGTATTCGATGTTCAGTAATTTTGGACGACCGATCTATTATTCTTCTTGGTCAAATAACCGTGGCTACAGTTATTATAATGATTATGGTAGAAGTCATTATACTTCACCCTCTCAATTTAAAAACCAGCGGGCAACACAAGCTACAGTAAAAAATAAATTCCAAAAATCAGGAAAAAAGTTTACGAGTCCTTACGCTAAAAAGAGAATAGGCGGTTCTTCTACGTCAGCAAAACCAAGGCCCACAAAAGCTAAATTTAGTAGCGCATATAAAAAGAGTAGCTCTCAAAGTACGACTCGAAACTCATCGTCAAGAACTTCTCGTAGCGGTCGTCGCGGCAAATAATTCAGGAGAAAATTATGTTAGATAACAACTTAATATGGGTCGTCAGCGTGATATGTCTCGATCTCGTTTTATCAGTAATAGCAATCAGCGCTTTTCGATGGATCAAAGGTCTCATAGAAGGGGTCAATACAAGTGACGAGCTATCAAAGAAAGATAACTTCGCTTATGGAGTTGCTTTTGCTGGTGGTGCACTAGCGTTAGCAATGATCATTGCCGCAGCAGTTGACGGTACACCGAGTAACAATCTTTTGACTGAAGCCACCAATGTCTTGATATACGCATTCGCAGGTATCGTCTTGTTATGGACAGGCAAATTGATTAATGATTTCGTTATCTTTAATCGATTTTCATTGAAAGATGAAATTTCAAGCGAAAATATTTCAGCAGGCATAGTCCAGGCAGCAAATTATTTGTCTTTAGGCATTATTATATCAACATCTATAAAGTGGATTGAAACTGAGTCGGCCGATGGTTTACTGTCAGTTGTTTTTATCTTTTTTGCATCTCAGTTCATTCTGTTACTGATAACAAGAATGCGTTCACAAATTTATATGCGACGACACAATGGCGAGCGTCTTCAGGATGCAATTAAAGTAGGAAATCCAGCACTATCTATACGTTACGCCGGACATATCATAGCTGCGGCACTTGGCGTAAGCGCAAGTTCTCATCTAGTGAGTTATATGCCTGACACTCTAATGATATCAGCAGGAATATGGCTTTTGGTTTCCATCGCAATTGTTATTTTCATCACTATTCTTGCAGCGATAGCAAGGCGTTTTATTCTCATAGGTATCAATGTTATCGAAGAAGTTGATAATCAAAAAAATATTGGTGTGGCCTTCATTGAAGCTCAAATTTTTATATCAATGGCAATTATATTGAATCCATTAGTAGAAATGCTCGATTCAATTATTTAAGGAATCCAGTGGAATGGATTAGATGAATGCTTTATTAGGCAATAAAAGAGACTTAAAGCTATCGCATGACATAACGCTTATCGGAATTATGTCAGTATTAGCGGCATGTGGACTTATTTATGAATACCTATTGTCTCACTATGCCGGACGTGTCATTGGTGCTGTAGATAGCGCCATATATTCCATGATTGGAATAATGATCGTTTCCATGGGCATTGGCGCGTTTGCAGCAAAACTCATAAAAGATCCGTTTACTGGGTTTACTGTACTTGAATTATTAATTGGATTTTTTGGTGCGACATCAATATTAATTGTTGCAGGAATTATTAGCTTGAGTTACTCGCTACCTCAGCAATTACAAGAAATCTATGGCCTTCACAGCAGCATCACCACAGATGGAGGCATAATTCAGCTATTACAGCGTTTTGTGTACTACACACCTTTCATCTGTGGCTTCTTTCTTGGAGTCATGATTGGAATGGAAATACCACTGATTGCACGAATTCGTGAAATTATTTATGAAAGACATTTAACACATAATACAGGCACTATTTATGGTGCAGATTATATTGGTGCGGGTGTGGGCGCGGCTATATGGGTAATTTTTTGTTTAAAACAGCCTATTATTGTTTCAGCAGTAGGGACTGCGTCAGTCAATATATTTATTGGCTTTATTTTTCTGTTTCGTTATCAAAAGTACCTCAATAGGCCAAAACTATTATTCTTAGCGCATGTCGGATTAACTATACTGTTAATAACGATAGGGTTTTTTAGCACAACCATCACTGAAGGAATGGGTTCCTCATTCTTTAAAGATAAGGTTGTTTATACGAAAATAACACCCTATCAGCACTTGACACTAACAGAACGTAAAGTAGGAAAGGGGATTCAACCAATCACCAGTCTGTACATTAATGGTCGACTCCAGTTCTCAAGCAATGATGAAATTATTTATCACAATTACTTGACTCACCCAGCACTTCTTTCATCCGCGAGACAGGATAACGTTCTTGTAATCGGCGGCGGTGACGGAATGGCGGTTAGAGAAATTCTAAAATGGAATCCAAACTCCGTTACGTTAGTGGATCTTGACCCTTCAATGCTCGAACTATTTTCAGGAAAAGACCAGAATGCGCCTAAAAAGGTTAATGAGATATTGCTTAAGTTGAATGGGAGCGCTTTCCTCGACCCTAGAGTAAAAACGGTCGCCGCAGATGCATTCTTAGAAGTCGAAAAAATGATAAGTAATCAACAACTTTTTGATGCCATTATCGTTGATCTTCCTGATCCAAGCCATCCTGACTTAAATAAGTTGTATTCAAACTATTTTTATACGCGGCTAAAAGCACTCATGAATGGTGATGGAGCAATCGCTATTCAGTCGACATCACCTTATCACGCTAAAAAAGCATTCATTTCTATAGGTAGGACACTAGCTGATGCAGGCTTCATTACAGACCAGTATCATGCGAACGTACCGACCTTTGGTGAGTGGGGATGGACCATTGGTACAGTTCATGGCATTGATGCAAGAACGAGAATCAATAATATAAACAAACTGCCTATTGAAAACACTTGGATCTCGATAGAACAAATAAAAACGGCATTCACGTTTTCACAGGATTTCTACAATTCAGCTAAGGATATTCGCGTCAATGAGCTAGGAAGCCACATATTATACCGTTATCACCACAATGCATGGTCATTACAAAACGGCGCTTTTTTAGTTGATTAGCTTAATTCAGAAGACATAAAAGTACTATATAGAAAATATAGTTTGATTATTGCCATAATATGGCAATATAATATTAAACGGACAAAAGATCGTCTTAACAATGGAGAACTAAAATGCAGAATAATTTACAAGAACTATCACTCATTCTTAATGAAATGAGCACTGACGAAGGTACTACATTTGAAGCTGTTTTCGTTGATGATGAAATATTGGAGGTGACTTGCTCTAATAATGATGAGTTCTCAATTCATGTAGTGATGACTGAGAAACAGATTCTTACTGTCACACCATTGTTTAGTGCAGATGAAGTTCCTAAAGAAAAAGTTAACGAGTTAAATTCATTGTTATTGAGGGTTAGCCCAGCCGTGCCATTAAGCTCAGTTGGCCTTCAGGACAATAACTACATTCTATTTGGCGCAATGTCTGTCAACACGACTATTGAGAACATTTCACATGAGCTTGAAGTTCAAGCTGAGAATACGATTGATGTTCTTGAAACAATCTCACCCTTACTTAAATAAGAGGTAATTTTACACATGAGTATATTAAAAGATTTATTTAAAGCGATAAAAGGCGGTGTTAGTGAAGTTGGTGAATCTGTCGTTGATGCGAACTTAATTCGTATTCTCGAGCAAGATATTCGAGATGACTCGAACGCTATAAATAAGGCAAAACAAAGTCTAACTCAGTTGAAAGGTACTGAGATTGGACTTAAACGAAAAATTGATTCCTTAACCACAGATATTACTGACTATGAAGCAAAAACGGTTGAAGCACTTGACGCTGGTAAAGAAGATCTTGCGATACAGGTTGCTGAAAAAATAGCTGATTTAGAGTCAGAAAAAGACATTCTTTTCACAGAGCATACTGCGTTGGCAAAAGAGGTTCTACAGCTTAATAAAATGATTAAAACACGCAGTTCAAATCTTGAAAAAGGTAAGCGAGAGCTTGAAAAAATTAAAACAGTTGAACAGCTACAAAAAACGACCGCAAGTATTAATAAGAACTTTGCGTCGACTAAATCAAGCGGCAATCGCGTTGCAGATTCATTAGCGCGTGCTAAAAAGAAGCAGCAAGAGTGGAAGGATAATCAAAAAGCAGGTGATTGGATGGAGGAGGAAGAATCTTCTAGTGACCTGGATAAGAAATTATCAGAAGAGGGTATTGGTGGTAAAAAAACGAGTGCCAATGATATCCTTGAAAGATTAAAAAATAAAAACAAATCATAATGTCGCATAACTAAAGGAGTATTAAAAATACTTCCTTAAGGAGTTCAAGTAGATGGCTTTTTTTAATAGAAAAAAAAATACTGAAACGAGAACCTTATCAAAACCCGATGAATTACAGGTTGGAGACCTTGTTACTTTAAAAGAAAGGTCATCTCTTCCTGCTGAACTGCAAGGCAGTGATTTGGAAGTGATTAGCGTTGGTACCTATCAATACGATGATGGTTTAGAAAAAGAAGTTACATTACGCTCCACTGAAAATAAAACATACTATCTTTTAGTGGATGATAATGATGGCGACCCATTGCTATGTTTTTCTATAAAAATTGAAAGAGCCATGGTTGAGTCGTTATTTGATTTGGAACAGTTTTCAATACTCTTTGATGATGATTATGCGCAGATCAAAACACAAGATATCACAGTTCTTCCTGAGGGATGGACTAAAGAAGGTGTTTATATTCAAACTGAAAAAGATGTCGAAGGTTATTTTTATCAAGATGACTTAATAGTGAAAAAAATTACAGCATCATCAACGCAAAGTGATAAATGCGAGGAGTTTAGAGGCTTTATTTGTGAGCTTAATAAGGATGAAAACTATTCGCTTTCTGTTGAAGTTTGGAGCTCTGGTGAAACCGATGTCTTCCTTGGAGTGTCAGTTCCTACTGATGTGATTTTAGAGATGTGGCCCAATGCCAAATGATAAGTGGAATCATGAGACGGAAGCATTAAAGAAAATTCAAATGCAGTTTGAGTTTCAGGAGGACGTTAATAAAATGATTATTGTTGATGCCGCTGAAGAAAATATCAAGCCTAGCGATCTTGTTCGAAAATTAACAGGGCTTAGCTACAAGAAAATTCAACGTAGTCGTGTGGCCATGTCATTAAGCTCTGAAGATATAGCTATTCTCGCTAAGCGTTTAGGGGTTGATGAATCAAATGAGCTTGAAATAAAAAAACGGGTTACCGCTGAAATAAATCTTCATTACTATGACAAGAAAGATAAAAGTAATGATGATTCTTAATTTAATAAAGGCTTCATACTGGAAGAGAAGGCACTATCTTAAGTTTACTAGACATAATGAAAAGGATTTTTTAATTCGATTAGGAAAGACGGCTTTAATTTTATTTTTCTTGATTGCATTACATAGTATTGCCATAGCTTATATTGAAGACCTATCACTTGAAGATTCCATATGGTTATCAATAACAACTGTCACTACGGTTGGCTACGGAGACTTATCAGCTCAAACAACAGAAGGACGCATTGTAACCATCATTACCTTATATGGAATCGGCATATCACTAGTTGCACAGCTTGCAGCAGAATTTTTCGATTATCGCACAATCACAAGAGATACAAAAATCACTGGTCGATGGAGATGGAAGAAGATGAAAAACCACATAGTTATTATCAATACGCCTAATAATGATACAGTTAACTATCTAACTAAATTTGTTGATCAAGTCAGAGCAACTCCTATATTGCAAGAGATGCCAATACAGATCTTGACACGAAAATTTGAGAATGGGCTACCTTCAAACCTCTGTGATAAGGGTGTTGTACATTACAATGGCGTTGCTGAGAGCAATGATAACTTGCGCGCAGTTAACGTTGATAGAGCAAAACATATTATTCTCATTGCACGTGATGCTGACGAGCCACTATCTGATAGTCTTACTTTTGATGTGCTAAGTCGCATCAATGAAATACGTACTTCAGCAACAATAATTGCTGAAGTCACACAAGATATTAATCGGGCTCGTATAAAGAGAGCTGGGGCTATCGCCGTCATTCGTCCTGTAAGAGCTTATCCTGAACTTATTGTCCGCGCAATTGTGGCGCCAGGCACAGAAGAAGTGCTCGAGAATATGTTCACCCATGATGATGATCATATGGTTCGACTCGATATTAATTTTACAGAACTCACTTGGTCAGATGTTATTTGCAAGTTTGTTAAAGGCGATGCTGGTATACCTATGGCGTTTATAAATTCAGAAGGTATTAATGTGAATCCATTACCGGATGAGGTTTGCTCCGGAACTGGAATTATTACACTTATCAACGATTCTCAAAAAGTAAGTGAGGATAAGGCTTTAAATTGTCTCGAATAATCTCACATGCCTTTTATGTGTTAATTGCGTTATGGATAATTCATGCTGTTCAATTTTTTCTTTTTCCGGTGATTGGACAACACGGAATATATCCTCGATCTATTAGTGGCTTAACAGGCATCATTACTGCACCTTGGATACATCACAATTGGTGGCATTTAATAAGTAACTCTATGCCATTTCTAATCCTAGGCACTTTAGTACAGCTAAAAGGTAGTGTTATTTTTTGGGAGTCAACCTTAATTATCATACTGTTGTCTGGAATTGGAACCTGGATATTTGGCTCACCGGCTTATCATGCTGGTGCTAGTGCATTAATCCTTGGGTATTGGTCATTTATACTGACTGATGCGTATAATACAAAAGCAATCAAAGCTATGTTGCTTGGTTTGGTTGCGATGATTATGTACGGAGGATTTCTATTTATTTTGCTAGATGTTCGAACACATATTTCATGGATAGGGCACGCATCAGGACTTGTTGCTGGTATTATTGCAGCGAACTTATATTTTAATAGTGAAAATTCATCTGCAAAAAACTAGTACTCCCGGAGCTAAATTTTTAGTCGCGTACTTCTACTAAGATTATTTTCGGAAAGATAATGCACACTCTTTAATTTTTATAAATCAAAAATTTGAGATCGTATTTCTCTATGTGAGGGTATTGGCCAACTTATTGGTATCATTGTTAATCATATGAAAGATAACTCCTCTGATAAATCCATTCAAAGTGCTACTATCAATAATGGATACTGCTTCCGTTAAATTATTGTTCTACATCAAGCAATGCGCTCTAATTGAGATAGTAATTAGAAGTCATAGTCTTTTTTTCTAGAGTAGAGTTTTAATAAGTCTATGTATTTCAGTGGAATTTGGATCAGTTGTGCTGCCAAAATGGTCAATAACATTACCGTTCTTATCTATCAGATATTTATTAAAATTCCATGAAGGTGGACTTGACTGACGCGCCAATTCTTTAAATATTGGATGTGCGTTTTTACCACGTACAAAGGTTTCTGCAAACATTTGAAATGATACACCGTAGTTGACATAACAGACTTCAGCCGTTTCTTCTTTTGCTTTAGCCTCTTGCTTGAAACTATTGCTCGGAAAACCAAGTACTACAAGGCCTTGATCTTTATATTGCTTGTATAATTTTTCAATTCCCTCAAACTGTGGCGTAAAACCACAATGACTTGCGGTGTTGACTATCAACATGGGACTATCGCCAAAGTTTTCGCAAATATTAATTATTTTATTCGAACGCAACACTTCCATATCAACATTTAGGTAATCTGGACAAACTGCCCAGATATTTCCCACATTACTAAAGTACAAAATGAATAAAACAAGAATTTTTTGCATGAAATATCTCCGATATATTTTAAATCTTTATACACACTTACTATGCTCTAATGATAATACTTTATATGCCTAGAGACAGTCATTCTCGTCCATTTGTATATCAGGGGGTGTTGATGTATTAGACAACACTAGCTAATAATTTGATCTGGGGTTTAATTTCATATTGACTTCACATATGCTTTGTATGGTTTAATATATCTAAAACACTTGAGAAACTTAATGCGCCTAAAAAATGCAATAATTAACATTTCTAATCTTCGATTACGCACCTACATTGGTTTCAATCAAGAAGAAAAAGAAAAAAAACAAGATGTTGTTATCAACATAGAAATTAACTATGCAATAACTCAATCTGTACTAGATGATGAAATATCTGATGCTCTAAATTATAGGGATATTACCAAAAAGGTAATAGAACATGTTGAGGAAGGAAGTTTTTTATTGTTAGAAAAACTTGTCGCCGATGTGCTTGATATATGTAGTCAACATCAATCTGTGAATAATGCTCGAGTTACGGTAGATAAGCCTTATGCATTAAGGTTTGCTGATTCAGTATCAATAACATTTGAATATAATACTGAAAATAAATCGAGTTTAAGACTCTTGGGTAGGGCATCATGAGCGTTACACCAGTATACCTTAAAACACCTATCAAAAATGAAGATGTTGCTTTAAGCCCCGAAGCTCTAATGGTTAGAAATGCCTTGATTGAAAGTAGGATAGAAACTCCTATGATCGAAACGTCCTTATCTCGAGAAGAAAAATATGAAAAAATAAAATTTCTAATGAAGGAGGTTATAGAAACGCTGTGTCTTGACTTAAGTGATGATAGTTTAAATGAGACACCACATCGTATAGCCAAAATGTATATTCACGAAATTTTCTCAGGTTTGAATTATAGTAATTTTCCTAAAATCACATTAATTGAGAATAAGATGGGCGCGGATGAGATGATTAAAATTAAAAACATTGATCTGACCAGTACCTGTGAACACCATTTTGTCACTATAGATGGGACTGCTAAAGTCGCTTATATACCGAATAAAAAAATAATCGGACTTTCAAAAATCAATCGTGTGGTTCGCTTTTTTGCGCAACGACCTCAAGTACAAGAACGACTAACAAGACAAATATTGATAGCGTTACAGACCCTACTCGAAACAGAAAATGTCGCAGTAAATCTTGAAGCAACACACTACTGTGTTAAGTCACGTGGTGTTCAGGATAGTAATTCACAAACGAGTACAACAGCATTGGGAGGTTGTTTCAAAGAAAATATACATACACGTGCCGAATTTCTGAATCCATGACGACCGAACCAATTCTGATTACTGGGGTAGGAAAACGACTGGGCCAATATCTTGCAAATAATTTTCTCGACCGTGGTATATCTGTTATTGGAACATATCGTAATGAGACAGAGTCTTTGTTGCAACTTAAAAAAAAAGACGCCACACTTTTAAAGTGTGATTTATACAATGATGCAGACATCGAATCATTGATTGAAAATGTAACACGAAACTGTGGTGGTATCAGAGCCATTATTCACAATGCTTCTGACTGGCTGAGCGATAGTGCTGAGCTTGCCTCATTAAAGATCATTAAGCGCATGATGCAGGTGCATGTTAATGCTCCGTATTTACTTAATTTTGGCTTGGCACCACTTTTGATGAACACACAACATAGCCATGCAGATATAATTCATATCGGTGACTATGTGAGTTCATGTGGTAGTAAGAAACATGTAGCGTACGCCGCTAGTAAAGCGGGTCAAGATAACCTCACTTATTCTTTCTCTTCGAAGTTTGCACCTAAAGTCAAAGTGAATAGCCTGTCACCTTCTCTAATTTTGTTTAATCATGAAGATGATGATGAATATAAGAAGAAGACATTAAAAAAAAGTCTGATGGGACGTGAAGGTGGCTGTGCTGAGTTTCAAAGTGCAATCGACTATATACTTAATAGTGAATACATTACTGGTAGAATACTCCCCCTTGATGGCGGTAGGCATCTGAAGTGATATTGTTATAAAGACCAATTGAAAATGTGACATTAACTTGGTGCTAATGACTGAAATTGTAGTATTTTTATCGTTACTTTGAATAATAACTTTGATTATTAAACTAGTTCTCATTTGAAATACCTTTCCTATTTTATAATTAAGTGGTGGCAACTCATGAAATTCGATAATTATATCGGGATTGATTACTCCGGTGCTAAAACAGTCGAAAGTCGGCTTAAAGGATTGCAGGTGTATGAAGCAACGCAAGATGAGCAACCAGCGAAAATAACTACCCCAACACAAGGTGTAAAAAATTGGTCTCGTTTTGAGATTGCTCAATATTGTAAGAAAATATTGGAAACTGATGAAATATCAATTATAGGAATTGATCATGGATTTTCATTTCCAATAGGCTATATGAAGCGTTATGGGATTAATTCATGGGATGATTTTTTGCTTGATTTTGTTCGTCATTGGCCAACAGCAGAGCCACTTACTCGTGTTGATTCGGTGCGTAATAATAATCCACGCATCGGTAAAGCAAAAGAGTTACGTCTTTGTGAAGAATGGACGGCAACTGCAAAAAGTGTCTTTATGTTTGATGTTCAGGGTTCAGTTGCCAAATCGACACATTCTGGTCTGCCATGGTTACTCTGGTTAAGGGAAATACCATTTTTTCGAGAACGTGTTCATTTTTGGCCATTCGATGGGTTCGCCGTTCCTGATGATAAATCAGTTATTGTTGAAGCCTATCCAGCATTATATAAAAGACGTTATTGCAAACAAGATCGGAGCCCCGATGAACATGATGCTTGGTCTATCTCAGCTTGGATGAAGGAAGCCGATAGACGAGGCATATTGGATGGATATTTTACTCCACCATTAATGTTAGATGAACTGAAGAAAGCAAAATTAGAGGGGTGGATACTCGGAGTTTGCTAAATAAAAAACCAATATTATTCAGCCCATAGCTATAGTCTCATTCCACTTAGGTTGCTTTTTAAATACCAATCTTCTTTCTATATATTTTCTGCTAGGTTGACATCTTTAACTTCATAATCAAGCGCTAATTTTTTTAATGCGACTGATATCATTTTGCTAATAGAGGTTACAAAGGTATACGAGGTTATCATTGATGGTCCTCAATAAATTTAATTAATAATAATTCAAACTTGTGTGCCAGGACGCGATGCGACTTTTTCATACCACTCTAAGGTGTTTATATTTTTACTTGGAATTTTGAATTCAGCATACTTTGCAAAATCAATGACTACTAATCCAGTGATATCGGCCATGCTATAGAAGTTTCCAGCGACATACTCTGATTTAGAAAGCTGTTTTTCAAGCCTTTTAAAGAAAATTTTAATACCGTTACGCCCGCGCTCAATTAGTTCAGGAATTATCTTATCGCCTTCACGACCACCAACGCCGCGAAGAGCAAAGTCTTTATAACCATTACGAAATGCATAAATGACAGATTGCATTCCGCTATGTTCCATGTGTCGATCACAAGAAATAACCTGTGCACGTTCTAAAGGATTGGTACCTAAGAGGGGTGGTTCAGGATACATGTCATTTATATAACTGCAAATTGCAGGAGCCTCGCTTATTACCGTCCCATCATCTAATTCCAATGCAGGACATAGGCCCCATATAGTTTTTGATAAATAATCTTCTTGCAGATTTTCTCCACCAAAAAGATCAACTTCTATTGAAGGGATATCGAGTCCTTTTTCTTTAATAAAAATTCGAGTGCGACGAGGATTTGGAGCCATTGTACAATCATAATATTTCATATCATTTTGTTATTGCCTATATAATTTTTATACACTATTGAATTACATACGTAATCATCAACATAATAATCATTGAATTCAAACAATGGAACCATGAAAATCAAGCTCAGTCATTGTTGAGAAAAAACTTAAAATAATTATGTAACGTTTTAGTATGCGCGTTGTTAAGCAAAATTGTTTTAGGAGATGAAAGAAAAAAGTCATTTTCTCCTGTATATCACTAAGAGCTAAATCAGGTTTGGTTTTACGCTAAGCTGTATCTAAAAGATTATTGAACGTTTTACTAGGACGCATTACGTTTTTTACTTTTTCTATAACAGGCATAAAATAACCGCCGAGATCAACTGGGTTACCCTGTGACGCATTAAGTTCTTCAATAATCGATTGTTCATTTTCTGCTAGTGATTTTGCCAATGTATTAAATTGAGCTCGTAGTTCTGAATCTTCCTCTTGTTTAGTAAGTGCCTGTGCCCAGTACATAGCTAGGTAAAAGTGACTACCACGGTTATCTAATTCACCGGTTCTTCGAGATGGTCCTTTTTTATTATCCAATAATTTCCCAGTGGCTTCGTCTAATGACCTCGCTAAAATTTTTGCTTTCTTATTACCGGTTTTTATACTAATGTCTTCTAAAGAAACAGCCAAGGCTAGATACTCACCAAGAGAATCCCAGCGTAAATGGTTTTCTTCTATAAGTTGTTTCACATGTTTTGGTGCGGAACCACCCGCACCGGTTTCGAATAGTCCACCACCTGCCATCAAAGGTACGATAGATAGCATCTTTGCACTGGTACCTAATTCCATGATCGGGAATAGATCTGTGAGGTAATCACGTAAAATGTTACCAGTTACAGATATGGTATCTTTACCACGAATAATTCTTTCAAGGGTATAACGCATCGCACGAGTCTGAGACATGATTTGAATATCAAGCCCTGATAAATCATGGTCTTGAAGATATAGTTTCACTTTTTTAATTAATTCCATTTCATGTGGGCGATACTCATCTAACCAAAATACAGCAGGCATATCCGATTGGCGTGCTCGGTTTACTGCTAATTTTACCCAATCTCGGATAGGTGCATCTTTAGTTTGACACATTCGCCAAATATCACCTTCTTTCACATTCTGTTCGATCAATATATTACCTTTTTCATCTATAATTCGTGCAATACCTTTAGTTTGGATTTCGAAGGTCTTATCATGAGAGCCATATTCTTCGGCCTTTTGTGCCATTAACCCAACATTTGGAACACTACCCATAGTCTTTGGATCAAAGGCACCATGGGTTTTACAAAAATTAATCATTTCTTGATAAATACGTGCGAATGTACTCTCAGGTATTACAGCTTTGGTATCTTTTAATTTGCCATCAGGTCCCCACATTTTACCACCAGAACGAATCATCGCAGGCATAGAAGCATCAACAATCACATCATTAGGAGCATGTAAATTAGAAATTCCTTTAGCAGAATCAACCATGGCTAGTTCAGGACGATGTTGGTAGCAGCTATGGATATCATGTTCTATTTCTTCTCGAAATGAGCTGGGTAGAGATTGAATCTTATCGTATACGCTACTGATACCATTGTTCGGATTGACTCCTAACTTATCGAATAGATCGCCATATTTAATGAATAATTGTTTATAGAAAACTTTGACCGCATGACCGAACACGATGGGATGAGAAATTTTCATCATAGTAGCCTTTACATGTAGGGAAAACATTACACCTGTTTCTCTAGCATCTTCCATTTGCTCTTCATAGAAATCGCAAAGCGCTTCTTTGCACATATACATACCATCAATAATTTCATTTTCTAATAGCGCTGTTTTTTCTTTCAGAATAATAATTTCACCAGAGTTCATTTCCAACTCCATCCGTACATTGCAGGCTTTTTTTATTGTTATACTCTCTTCACTAGTGTAGAAATCGCCACCATGCATATGTGATACATGTGTACGGGAAGCAGGGCTCCATTTTTCCATTGAATGAGGGTTTTTACGTGCACTTCGTTTCACTGACTCAGGCGCGCGACGATCAGAATTACCTTCTCGTAGTACTGGATTAACAGCACTTCCCAATGCCTTTGAGTAGCGTTCCTTAATGAGTTTTTTTTCATCAGATGTTGGTTCTTCAGGGTAGTCAGGAATGTCATAACCGTGTATCTGCAATTCAATAATGGTGGCTATTAACTGAGGAATTGAAGCACTAATGTTAGGAAGCTTAATAATATTTGTGTTGGACATTTGCGTCAACCGACCAAGTTTTGCCAGGTTATCTTCGACTTTCTGGTCGTTTGTAAGGTAATCAGGAAATGCAGCGAGAATTCTAGCTGCTAAGGAGATGTCACTTTCCACAACTTCTATATTTGCTGCTGATATAAATGTTTTAATGATTGGGAGTAAAGAGTATGTAGCTAACAATGGTGCTTCGTCAGTCAGCGTATACATGATTTTTGAATTTTCCGTTGTAATCTCTATCTCTCCCTTTTGATGCTTAAATTTGTTTTCTTTTAACTAGATCAATATCAGCAACCATTATGCCAGAATATTAATGACTACATTACTATCTTTATCTGATTGAATTTCAATGTGTTTACATAATTGGATGATTTATATGTTCTTAAATAAAACGCTCAAAAATGAATCGACCGTCTGATATCCGTATGATTTGTGGTTGAATTTAGATTGTGTAAGATGATAAAAAAATAATATGTTTGTTGTCTTAATAATTTTGTCATGGATTCAAGGTATAGTAGGAAGAATTACATTTTAAACTATGAAATTGCTTTGAAAAAAATGTTGAAACTGTTTATAAAATTGTTGAATATTTATATGAATCTAATCTGAACATATTGTCAAGAATTATAAAGGGGATTATGCAATGAAACTTGAATCACTTTTTACTTATTATGCAAACTTAGGCACGGCACTTGATGTCGGCAACGGACCATTTGGTAAACGAATGACTTTTGAAGTGCATGGCGGTGAATTTAAGGGTGAAAAACTCAACGGAAAGATTCGTGATGCGGGTTGTGCAGACTGGATGACAATTGACGACAAAGGCTATGGCCATTTAGATGTAAGAGCAAGTTTTGAAACAGACGATGGTGCAAATATTTATGTTCAATATTCTGGAGTAATAGAACTGACCTCTGAAATAATGGGGGTACTTGCAGGAGAAGGTGAGACTGATTTTGGAGAACAAAATTTCTTTATTAATCCACGCATGCAAACAGGCGATGAAAGATATGATTGGGTAAACAACATTTTCTGTGTGGCACAAGGTCGTTTGGTGCCTGGTAAAGTCGAGTATGAAGTATTTCAGTTGGTAAATGATTGATTGGTATGGAAACTGATTGTCAGGTATTTAAAAAAAGCTCAAAATGTGAAAAAATATTGTAATACTCGTAATATTAATTTTGCTAAATCAAGGGAAAAAGTTCATGACTGAAGTCAATCACGTTTGGAGATTACGTAAACGACCTGTTGGTGATATATGTGAGGGTGATTTAACTTATGATGAAGAGCCTATGCCTGAACCAGCAGACGAAGAATGTCTGTTTCGTCTTAATTATTTGTCGCTGGATGCGACTAATCGGATGTGGATGAGTGACGTTGAGCAATACATGCCTCCAGTTAGTATTAATGCCCCGATGCGTGGTGTCGTTTGTGGAACTGTGATACAAAGTAAAAACTCAGCATTTAGAAAAGGTGACATAGTTAGCGGTCTTGGTACTTGGGCAGATTATCAAATTGGCACTACTGAAACTGTGAGTTTATTAGGTGATACAGGGTCTGTTCCAGTTATTGATGCTTTTGGTACTTTCGCTATCGCTGCGCCGACGGCTTATTTTGGTTTGCTTGAAATCACGAAACCGAAATCGGGAGAAACTGTTGTTATTTCAACTGCTGCTGGTTCAGTAGGGTCGATCGTCGGGCAGATTGCTAAAATCAAGGGCTGTCATGTAGTTGGACTCACTGGTACAGATGAAAAATGTAAATGGATAACTGAAGAGCTCGGCTTTGATGAAGCCATCAACTATAAGACAGAAGATTTATCAAAAGCGTTAGAACGCACTTGTCCTAATGGCATTGATGTCTATTTTGAAAATGTGGGTGGAGAGATCTTAGACACTTGTCTCAAACATATGAATATGTTCGGCCGTATATCTGTATGCGGTTTAATAGCACATTATAATTCCAGCGAAGAAGTCCCAGGACCAAAAAATTATCCAATGATCCTGATGAATCGACTTAAGGTTGAGGGTTTTATAATACTCGATTATATGGAGCGTTACCCTGAAGCAATAGCGGCAATTACTCAATGGATGTCTGAAGGCAAAATTAAAGTCCAACAGGACGTCGTAGATGGACTTGAAAACGCTGTAGAGACAGTTAAGAAACTCTATACTGGTGATAATACAGGTAAGCTAATGGTCCGTGTGAAAGATGTATGAGGCTTGATTTGTATTTCTAAAATAAAAAGACGCTGTTCAAATTTGAAACGAATTACTCTTGTGTGCTCTAAAATGGAACTCTTGCGGCTGGTGACATGAGTTTAGTTATATATCTAAATTTCAATTAAAACGGATTATACAGATTAATTTATACGAAGTTAAAATCTTGGCATAGTCTATGTATGGGATATGGTGTTGTTTATTAAAAGTAAAAACTATAAAAGAAACAAAAAGTGCAGGACCAAAATCAAAGAAAAACGAAATAAAAACAGTATTTTAAGATTTAACATAAATTCAACAATGCAAAACCAAGGAAAACTATTATGGGAATGCTAGTTAATATTGACAACGGTGGAACGTTGACTGATATATGTATATTGAAAGATAAGAATGTCTACAAGACCAAGACACTCACGACGCCGTACGACTTAAGTAAATGTTTTTTTGATGGATTAAAATCTATCTCAACCGTGATTTACGGAGAAGAAGATGTCGCAAAACTCTTGATGGAAGTTGAGCATATTCGTTATTCAACTACACAGGGAACTAATGCTATTGTTGAGCGTAAGGGACCAAAACTGGGTCTGATAATAAATAAGAAAAATGCTGGCTTAGTTAAAAGAATGCGCGAACAAGACGAAGATTTATTCGACTTTTTAGTCGGAGATCGAATATGTGAGGTTGATCTTGCTGATTTAGGTCATGAATCGAAGGCTGCAGATAACGCTACGGTGATTACCAGACTTACCGGAATGGGAGCTAATAGACTCGTTGTTTGTTTTGATGTTGATAATGCGGCTATCTCTGAGGCTCAATTTAAGAGGATAGCATTCGATATTTATCCGCGTCACTTGCTAGGTGCTGTGCCAATACTTTTTGCCAGTGAGCTAGTTGATGATGTTTTAGCTGACCGACGCGGTTGGACGGCGTTGACTAATTCATTCTTGCATCCTGCGATGGAAAGTTTCCTGTATAACGCTGAAAATCGATTACGTGAATATCGTACAAAAAACCCTCTTCTCATCTTTCGTAACGATGGCAATGCATCGCGTGTTGCAAAAACGATTGCACTTAAGACTTATAGTTCTGGTCCGCGCGGTGGCATGGAAGGCGTCAAAACATTCAGTAAGCAATACAATCTTTCAGATGTAATGACTATGGATGTCGGTGGTACGACAACGGATATTGGTCACCTGGTTGATCTGAAATTAAACGAACAACGACATGGTAAAATGGAGGGTGTGCCCATCTCCTTTGGATTGTGTGAGATAAATAGTCAAGGTGTTGGTGGTAGTTCAATTTTGTCTGTTAAAGATGGCGATATTCAGGTGGGTCCTGAAAGTGTTGGCGCTGTTCCTGGACCAGCAAGTTTTGGTCGTGGCGGAAAGAGTTCAACAATGACAGATGTCAATCTTCTCTTGGGCGTACTCGATCCTGCAACCTATTTCGGTGGTGGTCTAAAGCTCGATATTGAGCGTGGTCGTGCGGCTATCGATGAAAACGTAGCATCGCCTTTAGGCATTTCTGTTGATGAAGCACTGCATAAGCTTAGTGATGCTTATGAGCAAAAGATTGCTGATGGTATGAAAGACTTTGGTAATGTTTCGAAGGACACTGTGCTGTTGGCATTTGGTGGCGCAGGCCCGATGAATGCATGTGGTATAGCTGAAATAGCAGGCATTAATACTGTGTATGTACCAAAAACTGCGGCTATTTTTAGTGCCTTTGGAATAGGCTCATGTGATATAGGACAGAGTTATGCCGTTGTATTGCCCGCTAACAATCAAGACGCTCTCAAGTCAGCTCATGCGGACCTTATTGAACGCGCAGAACGTGATATGTTTGCTGAAGGCTATGCGAAAGGCGACTTTGATATCAACGCGCTAATGGTTAGTGAATCAGATTCGAAAGAGTCTACCCATCAATTGAATGGCAAGGTTGCACTGCCTAAAGCTTTAGAAAAAGCGGATTCAGTCACGCTCGAATTGATCGCGACTAAACGCCTAAAGACTGAAGATGATAAGCAGTTCAAAATCAAGAAAGGCAAGGCTGCTGCTGCATCAGGGTCACGAACAATTGTAGGTAGTGATCTGAAAAGCCAAGATGTTTCAGTTTATAGTGTGAACGACATGAAGCCGGGCGACCATGCTGCTGGCCCAGCTGTTATTGAAGAAGATTACTTTACGTGTCTTGTACGTGAAGGTTGGGAATTTGTTGTGACCGAGGCAGGTGATATCTGTCTGACTAAGGGGGCTAAATAATGAAAG
>Ga0115551_1000079_pt1 | contig 66907 bp, 57 predicted proteins | sample COGITO_mtgs_1103_FD_87179 | JGI IMG/M metagenome (GOLD analysis project Ga0115551, IMG submission 87179) | Pelagic marine microbial communities from North Sea - COGITO_mtgs_110321 | ecosystem: Environmental > Aquatic > Marine > Epipelagic | place: Germany:Helgoland, sampling site Kabeltonne... | reverse complement strand
TGGCTTACATGTTTAGCTTTTTCCCCTCTATAAGCTCTTTTGAGTCAGTCCAGAGTTTCTCAAATTCCGTACGATGGCGGCGCACGCTGTAGCGGTTGCTAAAGTTGCAATGGGTCGTCTGGTAGTCAAACCTTAAGTAACCTGATAGATCGAATAGTACTTGGTTGCTGTGCACTTCTTTGTTGTTGAACATGTCTATAGCGCGGATCTTGAAGCGACTACTCATACGATGCTGTAGCTGAAGTAGGGGGTGTTCTGATAGTCCTGGGGTTTCTTTATTAATTAAAACCCGCAGTTGAGTTTGCCGTGACTTTTTAATGAAGCTGGTTAGGTTGGAGATGCAGGCGGCATTATTGAAGAGTGGGTGCGTTAGATCATTTATTTGGATATTGATTTCACGTGAACACTGACTGCTGCCGATTTGAAACCAGACCGAGCTCGCGACTGCCAGGTTCGAAATATGGCTCTCATCGTCGGCTCCGAGTATGTAAGTCTTACTGGTCGGGTTTGGGCGTTTCAGTATTTTTTGCATTTGTATGTGGGGAATGCCTGCATCCCAAGACATTTCTTCGGTAGGGCGATAGCCATTTTTAAAGTAAAAATAGTAGCTATTGGCTTGGCTGCTGAGAAACATTTTACTCTTTTTCTTATCGAGTAAGTGCTCTTCTGCGGCGCGCAAAATACGACCACCCCAGCCATGTGTGCGGTAATCTTTTAGCACAGCAAGGCGGCCAAGCTGGCCATCTTTTAATAGTCGAGCGCAGGCAACAGGACGGTTGCCTTCTTTGCCTAAAAAGTGGATCGCTTGTTTGTCTAGGTGATCCCATTCTAGGTCTTCGGGTACTTGCTGCTCTTCAACGAAAACCTTTTGACGGATCAGGCGAAGCGCAGTTTGGGCATCGTCCCAGCTAACTATGTTAATTTCCATGTAAGCTCCTAGGCTATTCGGCGCTAAAGAAGTGACCGTCTTGCCATAAGCTTAGCAGCAGCTTTTCATTGTTTCGATCTTCGCAAAAACTTTGCAGTTGGCGTCCATTGTATTGGCGCTGCTGAGTGAGGTATTGTGCGAGTTTTAGGCTGGTTTGTGCAATGGGATATACCTTGCCACCGGCGTAGAAACTGAGGCTGTTTTCATTTTGATTAAAGGCGAATCTAGAGTGTAGTTCTCTTTGTATATCAATAACTTGCAAGTCATACTTAAGGTCGCTTATATGATATGAGTTTTGGCTTTTACCTTCATCATCATCGCGCTCTTGTGGGTATTTGGCTTCTGTCATGAGCTTGCCAATGGTATCGCTTAATAAGACAGGATCGGCGAGGGCTTGTGTCATAAATTGGCGTACTTGCTGCAATGCCGCTGCGCTTATTTCGCCGCTGTTTTCTTGCAGGACAAGCTCTGGATCGCCATAGCGTTGGTCCTCATTGCTGCTGGCATCGATTTGGTCGACTAGGCTGTGCATGAGTTCACTTTGGCTAGGGGCGCGGAAGCCAATGCTGTAGGTCTGGCAGTTGCCCTGAGAAATGCCATAGTGAGCAAGTCGAGGGGGTAAATAAAGCATGTCGCCAGGTTCTAATACCCAGCGATCAGTTTCTTCGAATTTGGCCAGTAAACGTAATTTGGTTTCTTTCAAGAACTCATCATGTTCGCTGCACATTTGGCCTACGCGCCATTCTCGCATTCCTTCGGCTTGCAGTAAAAATACGTCGTATTGATCGTAATGCGGGCCAACGCTGCCACCGTCTGTGGCGAAGCTGATCATGAGGTCGTCAATGCGCCAGTTCGGTATGAAATTGAAGTCTTGAAGTAGGTCGGCTGCTTCAGGTACCCATTGATCGACACCTTGAATAAGCAGGGTCCATTTATCTTTCGGTAGTGTAGTAAAAGTCTCTTCTTCGAAGGGGCCGCTGATTAACTGCCAAGGAGAGTTCGGGCCGTTCTCCATAATGATGCGGGATTCGACTTCTTCTTCAAGGCTCATGCCTGCTAATTCATCTGAGGGTATTAGTGGTTCGAAATTTGGGTAGGCTTGGCGAATCAAAAGAGGTTTTTTCTGCCAGTATTCTTTTAAAAATTGTTCTTTGCTGATGTTGCCTAAAATATCCACTTGATTCACCGTGTGCTGATTTGTTGATTGCGGCGAATAATACAGGTTTTAAGGATTTTTACCACGGAGTGCGCGGAGGCTTAGCCGCCTCTATGCCCACCGTGGTAAGTGCTGTTAAACCGCTTTGGCTTGCTCTGCTGCGTTGCCTACATAAGATGCTGGGGTCATTGCTTTAAGTTCGGCAATGGCTTCTGCTGGCATGTCTAGCGTTTCGATGAACTCAGCCATGATTTCTTTAGTGATGGCTTTGCCGCGAGTGACTGCTTTAAGCTTTTCGTATGGCTGTTCGATGCCGAAGCGACGCATGACGGTTTGTACTGGCTCAGCCAATACTTCCCATGCGTTGTTCAAATCTGCAGCGATGTTCTTCTCATTAACCTGAAGCTTGCTAACGCCTTTAAGAACGGCTTGATAAGCAATTAAGCTGTAGCCGAAACCAACACCCATGTTACGAAGAACAGTAGAGTCGGTTAAATCACGCTGCCAGCGCGAGATTGGCAACTTCTGTGCTAGGTGGCCCATGATGGCATTTGCCATGCCTAGGTTGCCTTCAGAGTTTTCGAAGTCAATTGGGTTAACTTTGTGCGGCATGGTAGAAGAACCTACTTCGCCAGCAATGGTCTTCTGTGTGAAGTAGCCATTTGAAATGTAAGCCCAGATGTCACGGTTGAAATCGATCAAGATCGTATTGAAGCGCGCCATGGCATCAAACATTTCTGCGATGTAATCGTGTGGCTCGATTTGAGTTGTGTATGGGTTGAATGCTAGGCCCAAGGACTCAATGAATACTTTTGCATTTTCTGCCCAGTCGATCGAAGGGTAAGCAGAAAGGTGAGCATTGTAGTTACCTACGGCGCCATTGATCTTGCCTAGTAGCGGTACAGATTCTAACTGAGTGATTTGACGCTCTAAGCGTGCCACTACGTTCGCCATTTCTTTACCAAGCGTGGTAGGCGACGCCGTTTGGCCATGTGTGCGTGAAAGCATCGGCAGCTCAGCGTAGGTATGAGCAAGACCACGGATGGCATTGGCTACTTTACGCATATAAGGCAACGCTACTTCTTCACGGCCTGCTTTAAGCATTAGGGCGTGAGATAGGTTGTTGATGTCTTCAGACGTACACGCGAAGTGAACGAATTCAGAAACCGCTAATAATTCAGCATTGTCTGCGAAGGTTTCTTTGATGAAGTATTCAACTGCTTTCACATCGTGATTGGTGGTTGCTTCGATATCTTTGATGCGTTGTGCGTCAGCTTCTGAGAAGTTGGTGACGATGGCATCTAGCTGAGCATTGGTTGCTGCACTGAAAGGTGTGATTTCAGTAATCTCTGTGTGATTCGCTAAGCGCTGAAGCCAGCGAATTTCTACTTCTACACGACAGCGGATAAGGCCAAACTCAGAAAATATCGAGCGTAACTCTTGAGTTTTGCTGCCATAACGGCCATCAATCGGGGAAATTGCGCTTAGTGCAGAAAGTTCCATGGGATTCGGTTCTCGTCAGTAGATTAATATATAACTGGAAAATTAAGGCGCGCATTTTACCTGAAAAGTAGGCTTTGTGCATCCTTGATGTAACGTTTACGGTTGAGCAGTAAGTGCCAGCGGCGGCCGCCGACTTGACGCCATAGTATCGCCGCTCGAATACCTGAAAGTAAGAGGGCCCGAACTTTGTTCGCATTATGGCTGTTTTGTAAAATTTGAGGGTTGCCAGTGACCTTGATGCGGAATGAAAGAGTGCTTAAGGTTTGCTGATAAGTATCGGCAAGACTGCCAATGACACTTTCGTGGGTGATATGAAAGTGATCGGCTTGGCGTACGCTGGCGTGAATGCTTTCGCCGAGCTGATTCATCATGTGGCTGTTTTTACGCAGGCGACTTTCTAAATGAACAATACTGAGTGCGTAGCGCATGACTTCCGGCTTTATATCTTGTTTTAACTTAGCGCTGTCGTTGCCCATTAATTTACAAATGCCGTGATAGCCCGCTTGTAGGTTAGGTCTGGAGCCGTATATTTCATTGAAATCATTAGGGTTTTGCTTAAATAAACTGGTTATTAATAGCTCTAGCTCAGGCGTGGGGATTTCTCCGGTGCGGGCGAGCTGCTCCACCAGGCTGGCGGCTTGAAAAATAGCGGCCAAGGCGATGGTTTGTTGTTCGTGCTTATTGATTTGACTCATGGTTTGTTATTTATATTTCCGACTAAAACTGTATTGGACGTTCAGGGTCAACCTGGGTCTTCTCGATAACACCGCCGCCTAAGCACACTTCGTCGATATAAAAGACGACACTTTGGCCTGGAGTAACGGCGCGCTGAGGCTCTTTAAATACCACGTGATACTCACCGGCCTGATCTTTAGTAATGGTACATACTTGATCGCTTTGGCGATAGCGCACTTTTGCGGTGCACGTTAATGGTAGTTCTGGCTCTTCGTTAACCCAATAGATTTGCTGCGACGTTAAAGAGTGACTGAATAAAATGGGATGGTTCTTGCCTTGCGCTGCAATTAATACATTACGCTTAAGGTCTTTTTGTGCGACATACCAAGGAGCATCTGAATAACCATTTAAGCCACCAATACCTAACCCTTGGCGTTGACCTAGTGTGTGGTACATAAGTCCTTGGTGCTTGCCAATGATGTCGCCTTCTGGGGTTTCGATAACGCCAGGTTGGGCGGGCAGGTATTGTTGTAAAAAGTCTTTGAAGCGACGCTCGCCAATAAAACAGATGCCGGTAGAGTCTTTTTTATTGTGCGTAATTAGGTCGTGCGCTTCGGCGATGCGGCGTACTTCAGGTTTTTCGAGCTCGCCTACAGGGAATAACGTTTGGGCGATTTCACTGCCCGCAACAGCATGTAAAAAGTAGCTTTGATCTTTATTACCGTCTAATCCGCGTAATAGTTGTGCTTGTTCGCTGCCCGTGTTTTTTACGACAGTATCGCGACGGCGAACATAGTGTCCGGTGGCAATGTAATCAGCACCCAAAACTTTGGTGTAATCTAAAAAGGCTTTGAATTTGATTTCGCGGTTGCATAATATATCAGGATTTGGCGTGCGCCCAGCTTTGTATTCTTCTAGGAAGTGTTCAAAAACATTATCCCAGTATTCACTCGCGAAGTTGGCGGTATGCAGTTTCATACCCAGCTTGTCAGCTACCGCTTGCGCGTCGGCGAGGTCATCCATAGCGGTGCAGTAATCTGTGCCGTCATCTTCATCCCAGTTTTTCATGAACAAGCCTTCCACCTGGTAGCCTTGTTGCTGCAAAAGTAGGGCGGATACGGAGGAGTCAACACCACCGGACATGCCGACAATGACGAGGGTTTCTTCTTTTGGCTTGTTAATCATTTCTGTCTTCTAACTCTTGAGATTTGTTTTCGTCATCAGTGTGTTCATGATCTGCATATTCATAAATCACGTCTAGCGGGTAATGCTTGCCATCTATATGGTCTTTTATGCAGCGCTTTACAAGGGGGCTACGTAGATTATCCAATTGTTGGATTTCTTCCCAGCTCAACCACTTCGCATCGAGTATACCATCATCAAGCTGGCTTTCGGCTTGATGCACTGTTGCTTCTGCTGCAAAACAGTATCTATGGTAAGTCACATTGTTCGCAGGAGCCGTGAATATATAAATGCCCACAAGGTGCTTTAACTTAACCTGCCAGCGCGTTTCCTCTAAGGTCTCGCGAATAGCGGCGGCCATGATAGATTCACCTTCATCCACATGCCCGGCGGGTTGATTGTAGACGATGCCAAAATCACCTTGCGAGTTAATTAGGCGCTTCTCTTCTACTAATAAAAACTTGCCGTCTTTTTCAACGATGGTGGCGACCGTTGCATGAGGCGTCCAGCGTTCAGGTTCGAGAGGCGTTGTGCTGGTCATTAGCGCTTATTCTTCTTGTACTTGCTGCGGGTTACATTACCACTGAATTTTTTATCAATATTTTTTTTGGTTGCGCCGCTGGTTGCCTGCAGTACTGATTCGCTGGGTAGGGCTACAGTATCGGTACGTGATTCGCCGGGCTTTAAACCTTTAATGCTCCACTCGCCGATTTGCATGCGAATAAGACGTAGGCAGGGTAGGCCAACGGCTGCAGCCATGCGGCGTACTTGTCGATTTCTGCCTTCTACTATTGTCACTTGGATCCAGCTTGTGATTTGACCTTCGCGCGGGCGAATGGGAGGATTACGTGGCCATATTTTTACCGATGCCATTTGCTTTACTTTAGCGGGTGCAGCCATGCCGTCACTAAGCTTTACGCCGCTGCGTAACTGCTCCAGGGCTTCTTTAGTTACCTCGCCTTCGACTTGAATCCAATAAGTTTTTGGCAGTTTATGGTTAGGGTGACTAATCTGATGTTGTAACGGACCTTCATTGGTCAGTAGCATCAGGCCTTCGGAATCATAGTCGAGGCGACCCGCAGGATGAAACCCTTTGGTTTTTATGAATTTCGCCAGAGTGATTTTCCCTTCGTGTGCTGAAAACTGCGACAACACGTTAAAAGGCTTGTTAAAAAGGATGAGATTGGGCATAAAAGACGAAACCTTGTAAAGAAACTACCAAATACTACAATATTGTATGAAAAACGCGCTATAAATGTAGAAAAACTACAGAAAGCCCTGTTGATTATACCATTGCGTGTTAAGATTCGTGCCTGCTATAACTCATAAAGTTGTATTTAAAACTTAATTGAGCCCAAAAAGGTGACCAAAAGTGACCTTTGATATGCCTGTCGGGCCCGAAGATACGAAGTCGACCAAAAGTCGTCTTTCTAAGGCTACTGGCGATACAGCCAAAGAATACTAGGACAAATAATGACTAAGCAAACTCCTAAGATTATTTATACCGAAACAGATGAAGCGCCAGCACTTGCGACGTATTCGCTGCTGCCGATCATTCAAGCATTTGCTAGAACTGCGAATATCACAATAGAGACTCGTGATATTTCTCTGGCGGGGCGAATTATTGCCAACTTCCCAGATAATCTTGCGCCTGAGCAGCAACGCCCAGATGCACTGGCTGAGTTAGGTGAGCTGGCTCAAACTCCTGATGCCAATATTATTAAGCTACCGAACATTAGTGCTTCAGTGCCGCAGTTGGTTGAAGCAATTAAAGAATTGCAAAGCCAGGGTTATGATTTACCTGACTACCCAGAAGATCCTGAAAATAATGCTGAAAAAGAAATTAAGACGCGTTATGGCAAGATCTTAGGCAGTGCGGTTAACCCGGTATTACGTGAAGGTAACTCTGATCGTCGTGTTGCTGATCCTGTTAAGCAATACGCTAAAAAGAACCCGCACTCTATGGGTGTGTGGTCGAAGGATTCAGTTTCACACGTTGCGCATATGACAAATGGTGATTTTTACGGCAGCGAGAAGTCTGCGGTAATGTCAAAAGCCGATGATGTTCGCATCGAATTGGTCAAGGCTGATGGCAGTATAGAGGTCTTAAAACCCAGTACGCCGCTAGAGTCGAATGAAGTGATTGATTCCGCGGTAATGAGCAGCAGTGCCTTGCGTGAGTTCTTTGAAGCTCAGATGCAAGATGCTAAAGCCAATGGCGTTATGCTTTCCTTGCACTTGAAAGCTACTATGATGAAGGTTTCTGACCCCGTTATGTTCGGCCATGCAGTGACTGTTTATTATAAAGAAGTCTTTGAAAAGTACGCCGAGCTGTTTGAAGAATTAGGCATTGAAGAAACTAACGGTCTTGGTGATGTTTATGCCAAGATTAAAGGCTTGCCTACTGCGCAAAAAGAAGAAATTGAAGCCGCTATTATGGCTGTTTATTCTTCACGCCCAAGTTTAGCTATGGTCGATTCTGATCGTGGCATTACTAACTTACATGTGCCAAGTGACGTTATTGTTGATGCATCGATGCCTGCTGCCATTCGTGCGTCAGGTAAAATGTGGGGTTCTGACGGCAAGTTACACGATACTAAGGCGATGATTCCTGACCGCTGTTATGCTGAAATCTTCCAAGAAACCATTCAGTTCTGTAAAGATAATGGTGCGTTTGATGTGAAGACGATGGGCAGTGTTTCTAACGTTGGCCTAATGGCTCAGAAAGCAGAAGAGTACGGCTCTCACGACAAGACTTTTATTCTTGAAGAAGCAGGAACTGTTCGTGTTATCAATCAAGCGGGCGAGACTGTTCTCGAGCATGCGGTTGAAGCTGGTGATATCTGGCGTATGTGCCAGACCAAAGACGCTCCGATTCAAGACTGGGTTAAGCTCGCGGTTAAGCGCGCTAGAGATACAGGTCAGCCAGCTATATTCTGGTTAGATCCAAAGCGTAGCCACGATGCGAACTTGATTGAAATTGTTAAAGGCTATTTAAAGGATCACGATACGTCGGGCCTTGAAATTCTAATTCAATCTCCTGTTGAAGCGATTCGTTATACTATGAATCGCGTTAAAGCAGGCCAAGATACTATTTCTGTTACCGGTAACGTTCTGCGTGATTATTTGACGGATCTTTTCCCAATTTTAGAGTTGGGAACGAGTGCTAAGATGCTTTCTATCGTGCCTTTATTGGCAGGCGGTGGTTTGTATGAAACGGGCGCTGGCGGTTCTGCTCCTAAACATGCACATCAATTAGCGGAAGAAGGGCACTTGCGTTGGGATTCACTCGGTGAGTTTTTGGCATTGTCTGTTTCTTTGGAGGGTCTTGGGCAAAAAACTGAGAATCCTAAAGCGCTGATTTTGGCTAAAACATTGAACCAAGCTACAGGTCGATTCTTGGATCATGACCGTTCTCCATTGCGTAAGGTTGGTGAGGTTGATAACCGCGGCAGTCATTATTATTTGGCGACGTATTGGGCAGAGTATTTGGCTGCTCAGGACGACGATGCGGAATTAAAAGCAACGTTCAATAAATTGAATGATGACTTAGCAGAGCACCATGCTGATATTATTGCTGAGTTAAGGCACGCTCAAGGTCAGAAGGTTGATTTGGGTGGGTATTATCACCTTGATACCGCTAAGGCGACGCAGGTAATGCGCCCCAGTAAGACATTAAATGACATCATTGATGCAGTTAGTGTCTAGTGAGGCGTTAGGTATGCGTTTAACGCATACCAGATATAAAAAAGGCGAGCTAAATAGCTCGCCTTTTTTATATCTGGTTGTTTTTTCTTAACTCATTTCTTCTGCTAATTCTTGAGAAATATGTTCTTCAAGGGCTGATATGTTGATGGCATGGGTGCCGTTTTCAACCGCTTTGGTATCAAAGGCGACTGCTTGGCCAGCTTTTAGTGTTTTGTAACCGTCCATCGTAATGGCGGAGTAATGGGCAAACATATCTTCTTCACTCCCATCAGCCACAATAAAGCCGTAACCTTTGGCATTATTAAACCATTTGACGGTTCCTCTTGAAGAGCCGGTTGCTGTTTCGGTGGCTGTAACCATCATTTCTTCGACAACATTCCCTGTAGGCATAACTTTTCTCCCTGGCCGAACGACTAGAGCGAGACAACATAATACGAAAGCATTATTTTAGGTTCTTTCATATTAACTTCGCCAAAATAGGCTAATTAGTGAGTTTCCACAATAAAAGCCTTACTGTTAAAGGTCAAGAGTTCTAGGGCAATTGCTTTTGAGTTGTTATTATTTACTTTAAAGCGCGGGAATCACCCCCATATTATTAAATACACTAAGTGAAAGTCGGTAAGATGTTGAAATCTCAACTAAGATTACAAGAAGATGACCATTATGGTGATGGTAATTTGGCTGTCGAAACGGCAAAGCCTAAATTGAAACCACCTGCCATGTATAAGGTCTTAATGATGAACGATGACTATACGCCTATGGAGTTTGTCGTCGAAGTATTGCAAACCTTTTTTGCAAAGTCGGATGAACAAGCAACGCAAATAATGCTCGCTGTTCACAATAAGGGGGCTGCTATTTGTGGTGTGTTTAGCAAAGATATCGCAGAAACAAAGGCTGCTATGGTGAATGATTATGCCAGAGAGTGTCAGTACCCGCTGTTGTGTGAGGTTATACCTGCAGAAGATGATGATTAAAAGACCTATTACTCAGGAGGCATTATTATGCTGAATAGAGAGCTTGAGCAAACCTTAAACGATGCATTCAAAGAGGCGAGAGTTAAGCGTCATGAGTTCATGACGGTTGAGCACTTGCTACTGTCTTTGCTGGATAACGACGCGGCACTTATTGTGCTTAATGCATGCGGATCGGATATCGGTAAATTACGTAAAGATTTAATGGAATTTGTTGATTCCACTACGCCTTTAATTCAAGAACAAGATGACGAACGCGAAACCCAGCCAACACTGGGCTTTCAGCGAGTCTTACAGCGCGCTGTTTTCCATGTGCAATCCTCTGGTAAGTCAGAAGTTACGGGGGCTAATGTTTTGGTCGCTATTTTTAGCGAACAAGAAAGCCAAGCGGTTTATTTTCTCAAGCAGCAGAATATTGCTCGTATTGATGTGGTTAACTTTATCTCTCATGGTATTGCTAAGGTGCCGGGTCAAGATGAGCAAAATGAGCATATTTTAGAGTCGGATGATGACAGTCAGGAATCCGGCAGCAAGAGTGCGCTTGAAGGATATGCGGTTAACTTGAATCGCCAGGCGAAAGAGGGCTTGATTGATCCGCTTATTGGGCGTGAATTTGAAGTTAATCGCGTTGTGCAGATTCTTGCCCGTCGTCGTAAAAACAACCCACTGCTAGTCGGTGACTCTGGTGTTGGAAAAACTGCCATTGCTGAAGGGCTGGCTAAGCGTATTGTTGATGGCGATGTGCCGGATGTGATTGCTGATGCGGTCGTTTTTAGTTTGGATATGGGTGCGCTCCTAGCGGGTACCAAGTATCGTGGTGATTTCGAAAAGCGCTTTAAGGCTTTATTGGCCGAGCTTAAAAAGCAGCCGCATGGCATTTTATTCATTGATGAGATTCATACGATTATCGGCGCTGGTGCAGCCTCTGGTGGTGTTATGGATGCGTCTAACTTGCTTAAGCCAATGCTTAGCAGTGGTGAAGTGCGCTGCATGGGTTCTACAACGTTTACGGAATACCGCGGCATCTTTGAAAAAGACAGCGCACTGACGCGTCGCTTCCAGAAAGTGGATGTTGGTGAGCCGAGTGTTGAAGATACTTATTTGATTCTTAAGGGCTTGAAGTCCCGTTTTGAGGATCATCATGAGTTGAAGTATCAGGATAAGGCTTTGCGCGCAGCAGCCGAGCTATCTGACCGTTATATTACTGATCGTAATTTACCTGATAAGGCGATTGACGTGATTGATGAGGCAGGGGCTAGTCAGCGCTTGTTGCCGCCTAATAAGCGTAAGAAAGTAATTACGGTTCATGATGTCGAAGCCATTGTTGCGGCGATGGCTAAAATTCCACCAAAAAGTGTATCGGCTTCTGATAAAGAACTGTTATTCGGTTTGGAAGATAAGCTTAAAATGGTGGTATTTGGTCAGGATGAAGCCATTACAACGTTGTCAGCGGCAGTTAAGTTGTCTCGTGCAGGCTTGAATTCCCCTGAAAAACCAACGGGATCATTCTTGTTTGCTGGCCCAACGGGCGTTGGTAAAACAGAAGTTAGTCGTCAGTTAGCGAAAGTGATGGGTATGGAGTTGGTGCGCTTTGATATGTCGGAGTACATGGAGCGTCACACAGTTTCTCGCTTAATTGGTGCACCTCCTGGTTATGTTGGTTTTGATCAGGGTGGTTTGTTGACTGAGGCTGTTAATAAAAATCCTCATTGCGTTCTGTTACTGGATGAGATTGAAAAGGCACACCCTGAAGTCTTCAACTTGTTATTGCAGGTGATGGATCATGGCACACTTACGGATAATAATGGCCGTAAGGCAGATTTCCGTAATGTGATCTTGATTATGACAACTAACGCGGGTGCTGAGACGATCAGTCGACGCTCTATCGGTTTCTCTCATCAGGATCATACGTCTGATGGTATGGAAGTGATTCGTAAACAGTTTACGCCTGAGTTTCGTAACCGCTTAGATTCAATTATTCAGTTTGCTTCATTAACCCGCGACAATATTATGTTTGTGGTTGATAAGTTCTTGGTCGAGTTGCAAGCGCAGCTGGATGATAAGAAAGTGCATATGAATATTGATGACGAAACCAGAGATTGGTTTGCTGAAAATGGCTACGATGAGAAAATGGGCGCTCGCCCCATGAATCGTCTGATTCAAGAAAAGCTTAAGAAGCCGCTGGCTGAAAGGATCTTGTTTGGTGATCTAGAGGGAGGTGGTGAGGTTGATGTTTGTTTGAATGATGCTAAGGATGGTATTGAGTTGCACTTGGTTGAAGAGGTTGTTGCTTAGTTAGGCGGCTCTTCTCTTTCTCTGCAGTCATTGGCTTCGCTGATGGCTGTGGTGGTTAACTGGACTTATCTCAGCATGGTTAAGTCAAATTACAGGCAAAAAAAGGGCCAGTTAGCAGTGCTAACCGGCCTTTTTGATTTTAACGTGCGCGGTAAGTAATACGGCCTTTACTAAGGTCGTAAGGTGTTAATTCCACCTTTACTTTATCGCCGGTCAAAATGCGAATGTAGTTTTTACGCATTTTTCCAGAAATGTGTGCTGTTACCACGTGGTCGTTTTCCAACTTAACGCGGAACATAGTATTCGGAAGGGTGTCTATAACCTCTCCGTCCATTTCAATGTGATCACCTTTTGCCATTCTTCACCTGTTGACATTATCTAATGCGGCGAATTCTGCCTTAAAAGTCACCAATAAGCAAAGGCTATCTTCATTTAGTCTCATTACTGATCAGTTTTCGCCATGTTTCACCATCAAATACCTCTAGCGGCTGGTAATCTGCTTTGTAATTCATTTTGCTGGAGTTTTTGATCCAGTAGCCAAGATACGTATAAGGAAGCCCCATTTCTTGGCCTTGACTAATGAGTGCAAGAACAATAAACCGCCCCAGAGAGCGCTTAGCCTGCTCAGGGTCAAAGTAACTATAGATAGCCGATAGACCGTCGTAGAAAATATCCACGACGCAGCAGCCTATAAGGCTGTTTTCACTGTCGCGCAACTCAAGAAACTTATGCGTTCCGTGGCCTTCAATTAAGAAACCTTTATATTGATCTCGGCTTGCCGGAAACATTTCACCGTTTTGGTGACGCTGAGCGATGTAATGCTGGTAAAGCTGATAATGCTCTTCGTTAAATTCAGCCTCGACCCATCGCAAGCGAATATCTAAGTTGCGTTTAATGGCTTTTTTTTGATTTTTACTGGCCCTAAAGTCGGCATTAATAATACGAGAAGAGTGGCAGGCATTGCATTCAGGGCACTGGGGGCGATAAACAAGTTTTCCGCTGCGACGAAAACCTTGTAGGTGAAGTAGGTTGAGCTGATCTAGGCTGGGCTCGCTATCAGGATCAATAAAAATGCTGTTGCTTTGTAAGTTAGGAAGATAGCCACAATTGCTGTCTTCAGTATGACGATAAAACATTAACGATGAATCACTCATGGCGCATTTCAGTATTGTCTGTTAAAAAAGTAGGGTAGTTAATCACGAGTGGCTGGTCGACGGCGTCGTGTAATAAAGTTTCAAATTCAATGCGGTCGATTTCACTAGCGCCAAATTGCGCCATATGATCGCTGTGCATTTGGCAGTCAATCATAACAATGCCTGAGTCAAATAAAAATTGGGCGAAATAGGCAAAGACCAATTTTGAAGCGTTACTTTTACGGCTAAACATGGATTCGCCAAAAAAAACTTTATTGATCTGTAATCCGTAAAGGCCGCCAATAAGCTCTCCTGAGCAACTCCAACACTCAACTGAGTGACTAATGCCATTATCATGGAGGTGTATATAAGCCTGCTCCATTTCTTCTGTGATCCATGTGCCATCTTCTCCGTCACGCGGTTGAGCGCACTGATAAATGACGTCAGGGAAGGTAAGATCACAGCTGATTTTGAAATCACTTTTTTTCATTAGCTTACGCACGGTCCTGCCCAAGTGAAAATCTTCGGCTTTCAATACCATGCGCGGCGCCGGGCTCCACCAAAGAATGGGACTGTCATCATCATACCAAGGAAATATGCCCCGACGATAAGCGGCTATTAACCAAGCAGGGGTGAGTAACCCTCCTGCGGCTAATAGTCCGTTGGGTTCTTCCTGAGCAAACTTTGTATCAGGAAAGTAGGGGGCTAAATCTTCTTGTAACCAATCAATCATGGGTCTCTATTTTTTCTGAAGCCCAGCATAAGGCTATATTGTAAGAAAATGCGTGATAGACTGTGCCAATCTATTGTTATGATTAAGGATACCTGCTTTGGGAGCAGAAAAACTAGAAAAAAAGAAACGTAATTTTAAGCAAGACTTGGCACTGTTATCCCTTACAGCCCTCTGCTTGTACCTTCTTTTATCGTTGGTCACTTATTCTCCTCTTGATGACGGTTGGTCTACCGCAGGTGCGAATAATAGCTTCAATAATGCCGGCGGCCCTGTCGGGGCTTATCTTGCCGATGGTTTATTGCATGCGCTAGGTTATCTAGCTTACATCATCCCTTTGCTTGCAGCAGGGAAGGTGGTTCAAATATTCAGAACTCATCAGTCTCAAACCTCTGGCGCAATTTGGTTATTACGCTTACTGGGTTTCTTTTTGTCCATATTTTCTCTTGCCGCACTGATCGAGCTTAGTGTTTTTACTGCCTCAGAATTACCCGCTGGCGCTGGGGGGATGATCGGGCAAAGTCTTACAGCCGTTATCGTGTCTTTATTCAGCACAATTGGTGGGGCGATATTACTGACACTTTTACTTTGCATCGGCTCCATGCTTTTTTGGGAGTTTTCTTGGCTGGCCGTATTTGATGCTATTGGCCGTTTTATATTGAATACCTCAAAGCAGTTTTCACTCTTTTGCCAGCGATTGCGCTTAAAGATGAAGTCCAGTGCAGTTAAAAGAAAAGAACTGAACATGGAGAAGTTATCGTTAAAGCAGCGCGTTGAGCCAAATCTGCAGGGGCAGCATCATTCTCGCCCTCAGGTTCGTGCCATAGCGGCTCCTGTTGTGGAGGCAGCGGCTCAGCCAAAAACTGAGTCGACCGTGCTAGAGCCTATCAAGTCAGCACTTAAAGCCAGCGGAATCATCCCTAAGCTAATTAAAGAAGTGAAAATTGAGCCATTAGAAAGACGTGAATCTAAACCCAGCGAAAGAGCGGTGCGCGATCTTCAAGGTAAGCTTTTTTCTGAAGAAAACCCATTGCCGTCTATCGCTTTGCTTGACCCTGCGGATGAAAATCAAGATTTGGGGTATTCAAAAGAACGCTTAGAAGAATTGTCTGTTCTGCTCGAAATGAAATTAGCAGATTTTGGTATCAAAGCTGAAGTGATGGCAGTAGCCCCAGGGCCTGTTATTACTCGTTTTGAAATCCAGCCTGCTCCTGGCACTAAAGCCAGTAAAGTATCGGGTATTGCTCAGGATTTAGCCCGCTCGATGGCAATGAATAGTGTGCGTGTGGTTGAGGTAATTCCGGGCAAGTCGGTTATGGGAATTGAGATTCCTAACGAACATCGCGCCATGGTGCGCTTGTCTTCGGTATTATCATCAGAAGATTTCGACAAATCAAAATCGCCACTGACCATCGCCTTAGGCCATGATATTGCTGGTAATCCAGTGGTGACTGATTTGGCTAAAATGCCACACTTGCTAGTCGCGGGTACTACAGGCTCAGGTAAGTCGGTAGGTGTGAACGCTATGATCATTAGCTTGTTATATAAATCGACCCCGGATGAAGTGCGCTTGATCATGGTTGATCCTAAGATGCTTGAACTGTCGGTTTACGAAGGCATTCCACATCTTTTGACGCCTGTAATTACAGATATGAAAGAAGCTGCCAATGGTCTGCGTTGGTGTGTTGAAGAAATGGAACGTCGCTATCAATTAATGGCTGCGATGGGCGTGCGCAATGTGGCAGGCCATAACGCGAAAGTAAAAGCGGCCATTGCTGAAGGTAAGCCGATTCCAGATCCTCTTTGGCGAATTGATCAGAGTTTTGATACTACGCCTCCGACGTTGGAGCCTTTGCCTTATATCGTTGTGATCGTGGATGAATTCGCCGACATGATGATGACGGTCGGTAAGAAAGTAGAAGAGCTGATCGCACGAATTGCACAAAAGGCCCGTGCAGCCGGTATTCACTTAATCCTAGCCACTCAGCGACCTTCTGTTGATGTTATTACGGGTTTAATTAAAGCCAACGTGCCGACTCGTATTGCCTTTCAGGTTTCGTCTAAAATCGATTCTCGTACTATTTTGGATCAAGGTGGTGCAGAGCAGTTATTAGGCCATGGTGATATGTTATTCCAGCCTGCAGGCACGAGCATTCCTATTCGTGTACACGGTGCCTTTGTTGACGATGATGAAGTTCATCGAGTTGTGGCTGAGTGGAAAACAAAAGGTGAACCAAATTACATTGAAGAGATTACTCAGGTTACTGAGCAAGCAGGACTAACCTTAGAAGGCGGTGATGAAAAAGACGACCTGTATGATCAGGCGGTTGAATTTATTACCGAAACCCGAAAAGCGTCGATCTCTTCTGTACAGCGTAAATTTCGTATTGGTTATAACCGCGCTGCGCGCTTGGTAGAAACCATGGAGGCGAGCGGGGTGGTTTCTCCGCCTGCGCATAACGGCAGTCGTGAAGTTATTGCTCCACCGCCGATTAATCGCTAGCCGTAAAAGGTTGCTTGTAACAGCAGGTCGCTATAAAAATTGATTATTATGTATTTGGAGAGATTGTGAAACGTACTCTTATTAGGGGTTTTAGTTTGGCTTGTGGTCTTTCATTGTCGGCCTTAGCGCTCGCCAGTGAAGTCATTCAAGTGTCTAGTCAGCCAGTGGCGAATACGACTCACGCGGTTGAAAATCTACAGAAACAATTGGGTTTGATTAATAGTTTTTCTGCCAATTTTGTACAGCTAACACAAGATGGCTTAGGCAATACTCTGCAGCGAGTTGAAGGCTTTATGCAGGTAGAAAAGCCGGGTAAGTTACGCTGGAAAACGGAAGGTATTTATGAGCAGTTGGTTATTTCTGACGGCAAGTCTTTGTGGATTTATGACGCTGATTTAGAGCAAGTTAGTATCAAGGATATGGATAATCGACTGTCTGAAACACCCGCGTTATTACTGGGTGGTGATGTGAGTGCTATTGGAGATGATTTTATTATCACTCAAGCGCCTGGCGAGAATGCCATTCGATTCATATTACAGCCGAAAGATACCAGTCAGTTATTCGATTCGTTAGAGTTGGACTTTAACAAACTGGATGAGCAACAGTCGCTAACGCAGATGATTATTCGTGACGCGTCCGGACAAGTTACCAATATACGTTTTACGAATGTACTGAATAACCCCAAGCTGAATCAGGATCTTTTTAACTTTAATATTCCAAAAGGTATTGATGTTATTGATGGTCGACAAGGTAAGTATTAGCCGATGTCGGGTACTGATCTATTTTCCCAACAGGATGCCGATCAAGCGCAGAAGTATGCGCCATTAGCGGCGCGTCTGCGCCCAACATCACTTGCTGATTATTTTGGCCAGGCGCACCTTTTAGGACCTGCGGGTCCTTTGCGCTTGATGCTGGATCAAAAAAGTCTGCATTCCATGATTCTATGGGGGCCTCCTGGTGTTGGTAAAACGACGCTGGCGCGTTTATTAGCCCAGAATGAAGACTGTGATTTTTTAAGTCTCAGTGCTGTTATGGCTGGGATTAAAGAAATCCGCGAAGTTGTGGCGAAGGCGAAACAAAATCAAGCCCACCAGCGGCGAACGGTATTGTTTGTGGATGAAGTGCATCGCTTTAATAAAAGTCAACAAGATGCGTTTCTACCTTATGTAGAAGACGGCACCTTTATATTTATTGGTGCGACTACTGAAAATCCCTCTTTTGAATTAAATAACGCGTTATTGTCCCGCGCCCGGGTTTATGTTTTAAAATCCATGGCGAGTGATGTTTTGGTTACCGTTCTTGAGCGCGCATTGAGCAGTGAGTTGGGGTTTTCAGGTCGGTTTAATGTTGAGGGGGGCGTATTAATCTCTTTAGCCAATGCCGCTGACGGAGATGCCCGTACGGCGTTGAATTTATTAGAGATCGCCAGTCAGCTCAGTACGGACTACGTTATTACTGCGGATGTGGTGGCGGCCAGTTTGCAAAATAGCTTTCGTCGTTTTGATAAAGGCGGAGATGCTTTTTACGATCAAATCTCGGCTTTGCAAAAGTCGGTTCGCGGCTCAGATCCCCAAGGGGCTTTATATTGGTTCGCGAGAATGATTGACGGCGGTTGCGACCCTCTTTATATTGCCCGCCGTATTGTGCGTATGGCGAGCGAAGAAATTGGAAATGCCGATCCAAGAGCATTGACGGTTAGCTTGAATGCCTGGGATGTTCAGCAGCGCTTAGGTTCTCCTGAAGGTGAGTTGGCGATTGCGCAGGCGGTTAGTTATTTGGCGTGCGCTGCCAAGAGTAATGCGGTGTATAAAGCCTATAATACGGCGTTAGCCATGGTGAAGCAGCAGCCGTCTTATGATGTGCCGCTGCACTTGCGTAATGCTCCCACTAAGCTCGGTGCAGAACTGGGTTATGGTGAAGATTATCGTTATGCTCATAACGAAGAAAACGCATTTGCTGCAGGTGAAAACTACTTGCCAAAAGAAATCAAAGATACGCGTTTTTATGAACCGGTGGCGCGAGGCTTAGAGCTTAAGATCGGCGAAAAATTAAAATACCTAGAAGCTCTGAATAAAGCTTCTCCTAGGCAGAGATATCCTGAGGATGGTGACTATTAATACGCTATTATGGGTTGGATTAGGCGGTGCATTGGGTGCTATGGCTCGTTTTAGTCTCGCCACTGCAATATTTAAATGGATCGGTAAAGCCTATCCTTATGGCACACTGAGTGTGAACCTGATAGGCTCCTTTGCTATTGGTATGGCCTATATTTGGCTGGTAGAAAACGAGTTAGGGGGTGATGCCTCCCGTCATTTTATTATGATAGGTTTTTTAGGGGCGTTTACGACCTTTTCCACTTTCTCGTTAGAAAGTTTAACCCTATTGCAGCAGGGTAGAATGACGGCATTTTTGACTTATATTGCCCTCAGTTTGATTGGCTGTATGCTGGCGACAGCGCTTGGTATGATATTAACAAAACAATTGGTTTAGAAATCACATGCTCGACATTAGAACTATCCGCGACAACTTAGATGATGTGGCTGCGCGCCTTAAAATTAAAGGCTTTGATCTTGATATTGAAAAATTCCAGCAGCTAGATAAGGCACGCAGTGCAGCCCTTACAGCCGCCCAGCAGTTACAGGCTGAGAAGAAGAAAGCGTCGAAGCAGATTGGGCAGCTAATTGGTCAAGGTATGACACCCGACGAAGCTAAGTCTCAAGTGATGGGGTCATTGAATGACAACATCGCTGCTGAAGAGCAGAAAGCAAAAGCCGCTGAAGCTGACGTTAAAGAATTTTTACTGTCGATTCCGAATATTCCACAAATGGATGTTCCAGCGGGTAAAGACGAAGACGATAATATTGAAGTGATGACTTGGGGCACTCCAAAAGAATTTTCTTTCGAGCCAAAAGATCATGTTGATCTGGGTGAAGCCAATGGCGGTTTAGATTTTGAAGCGGGCACCAAGCTTACTGGTTCGCGCTTTGTTGTGATGAAAGGGCAGATGGCACGCCTGCATCGCGCACTCGCTCAATTCATGTTAAATACGCACATTGACGAGCACGGCTATGATGAAGTTTATACGCCTTACTTGGTTAATAAAGAGTCTTTATTTGGTACAGGGCAGCTTCCTAAGTTTTCTGAAGATTTGTTTAAAATCGAAGGTGAGCAAGAATTTTACCTGATTCCAACGGCTGAAGTTCCAGTGACTAACATTGCCCGCGATAGTATTTTAAATGGTGAATTACCGCAGAAGTACGTTTGTCATACTCCTTGCTTCCGTAGTGAAGCAGGCAGCTATGGTCGTGATACTCGTGGCATGATTCGTCAACATCAGTTTGATAAGGTTGAATTGGTTCAGTTTGTTCATTCATCTCAATCTGATGCAGCATTAGAAGCATTGACGCTAAATGCTGAAGCGATCTTGCAGAAGTTAGACTTGCCTTATCGTAAAGTAATTCTGTGTGGTGGTGATCTAGGTTTTTCAGCTGCTAAGACGTTGGATTTGGAAGTTTGGCTTCCGGGACAGCAGAAGTACCGTGAGATTTCATCTTGCAGTAACTTTGAATCTTATCAAGCTCGTCGTATGCAGGCGCGCTGGAGAAATCCTGAAACAGGTAAGCCTGAGTTAGTTCATACCGTTAATGGTTCTGGCCTAGCAGTCGGCCGTACTATGGTTGCGGTATTGGAAAACTATCAGCAAGAAGATGGTTCCATTGTTGTTCCTGAGGTTTTACGCCCTTATATGGGTGGCCTTGAAGTGATTGCAGCGAAATAATTTAAGGCAAAACAATGAACTGGTTACCTCTGCTTCACCGCTCAAACGATGTTAAATTCATTATCTTTGGCGGTGGGCAGGTAGCCCACCGCAAAGTTCAAACCCTTATTAAATTTACCGAAGCCATTACCGTGGTTTCTCCTGAGTTGGACTCTCGTTTACAGGCATTGGTAAGCAAGGGGCGTATTCAGCACATTCAGTCTTTGGCTCAGCAAGAGCATGTATTGGCCGGTTATCGCATTGTTGCGGCAACCGATAATGCAAAGGTCAATCAGCAGATTGCATCTTGGGCTAAAGCATTGTCTTGCCCTGTTAGTATTGCTGACGATCCTAGCCATAGCGATTTTATATTCCCTGCGATTATCGATCGTAATCCCGTCATGATTGCTATCTCATCAGCTTCCGAGTCGCCAGCGTTAACACGTTATTTACGCAATCAATTGGATGCGGCCTTATCATCTAGAATTCCTCAGCTTGCTCAATTTACTGCCAGTCTGCGTCGTAGTATTCGCAGTCGATTTGATGACAGTAAAAAACGTCAGCAGCTTTGGCGAACATTAATGTCTAGCGCGATGCCAAATTTAGTATTAGCAGGAAAAGAAGATCAAGCCCAAGCGATTTGCGATGATGTTATTGCTGGTAAGGGCCATAACGGGGAGGTGTTTCTGGTCGGTGCTGGTCCAGGCGACCCCGAGTTATTGACCTTGAAGGCTGTGCGCTTAATTCAACAAGCTGATGTCGTATTCTATGATCGTTTGGTATCGCCAGCCATTTTAGAATATTGTAATAGCAAAGCTGAAATGCACTATGTCGGCAAAGCTAAGTCTGACCACGCGGTGCCGCAAACTGAAATTAATCAGCTGCTGGCTGATCATGCGAAAATGGGTAAAACGGTTTTACGTTTAAAAGGAGGAGATCCTTTTATTTTTGGCCGTGGTGGGGAAGAGATCGAGCTTCTAGCGGACCAGCAGGTGCCTTTTCAGGTTGTGCCAGGAATTACAGCGGCCTCTGGCTGCTCTAGTTATGCAGGAATTCCTCTAACTCATAGAGACTATGCGCAATCTGTTCGTTTTGTTACCGGGCACTTAAAAGACGGCAGCGCTAATCTTCCTTGGAGTGAGTTGATTCACCCTCAGCAGACCTTGGTTATTTATATGGGGTTAACAGGCATTAGTCATATTAGCCAAGAGTTAATGGCGCATGGAATGAGTAGTGATACACCCATAGCATTGATCGAAAAAGGAACATTGCCTGAACAAAAGGTTTATACCAGTACGCTGGCAGACATTTCAGATGTTATTGCTAATAATTCCATTTCAGCACCTACCTTAACCATTGTTGGTGATGTCGTAAGGCTTCACAAAAAACTAAATTGGTATTCTTAATACGCTTCTAGATAGCAGCCCTTAAGGTCTTCTTAAGGGTAATGTTTATTTTTTGAGGCAATCTCAGTAAGTTGATCTATTCTATATTTAACGAGTTGTTATAAAAAATAGGATTATTATGGGTTTATTAAGCAATATTAGCATTAAAGTCAAAATCATTGCTTTAGCTGGCGCTGCCATTGTTGGCTTTATGATCAGTCTGGCGGTCAATACCAGTATCAATTCACAAAATAGTGAGCGAATACAAAAAGTTCGAGATGTGTATTTCCCTGTTGTGCAGAAGTCAGACGAGAATTTGGTTAAATTACTGCAAATAAAAGAACTCCTTAATACTGCGGTAAGCACCGGTGAGGTCGAGTTCATTCAAAGTGCTGATGCATTGCAAAAAGAAATTCTGAGTAATTCTGAAACGATTATTATGTTGTGGGCTGACCGCAGTAACGATAATAAGCTGTTACGTGATCAATTCAAAAAATACTATGCGCTTGCTCACGAGGTCTCTGCTGGCATGCTATCAGGAACTCTCGATATGAGTAGAATGTCGAGTAAGATTGATAATATGAACAACGCATTAGCAACGGTAAAAGCTTCTATGGAAAAGCTAAGCCTTAGCGCTCTTGCTGAGTTTAATCAGACAGTGGATGTTTCCATTTCTGATGCTGAAAAGGCGCTCACGCTTGGGATGCTTGCCACAGGTGTTACTGTTGCAATTTTGATATTACTTGGCTGGAGTATTGTCAGTAGCATTGGCACAGCACTTGGAAGTCTGTTGGTATCATTAAAGGATATTGCGAGTGGTGATGGTGATTTAACTAAGCGTATTGAGAAAACATCCAATGATGAGCTCGGTGATGTGGTTGACTGGTTTAATCAGTTTGTCGACAAACTTCATAATAGCATTACCGACGTTGTTAAATCCATTGAACCCTTGACGTCGTTATCTTCTGATTTAGGAAGTCTTACGCGTGAGACTTTAGCCATTTCCGCGAATCAAAACCAAGCAACAGAAGAGGTATCCTTGGTCGTGGAAGAAATGGTTTCCAGTGTAAAGGCTGTTTCTAATAATGCCAATTCCGCATCAGAAGCGGCCAATCAAGCGGATAGAGCCGCTAAAGATGGGCGTGATATTGTAACTAAAACTGTTGCGAGTATTAATGGTTTGGCGGAAGAGGTTGAGCGTGCGGGTGAGGTTATCCGTAAGCTAGAAGCCGATACCGGTAATGTTGGCACCATTCTAGATGTTATTAAGGGCATTGCTGAACAAACGAACTTATTGGCGCTTAACGCGGCGATTGAGGCAGCTCGAGCGGGTGAGCAAGGAAGGGGCTTTGCTGTGGTTGCGGATGAAGTAAGAACCTTGGCGTCTCGAACGCAAGATTCGACGCAAGAAATCCAGAAAGTTATTGAAGAGCTACAGACTGCGGCGCGTTCGGCGGTTGAGGTGATGGGGCAAAGTAAGCATCGGGCTCAAGAAAGTGTTGAGCATGCAGCTCAAACGGGTGAATCGTTAGCAGCGATTACCGAGCGAGTTTCAGCGATTACCGAGATGAATAGGCAGATTGCATCAGCAGCGGAAGAGCAAGAGCGTGCAGCTTATTCGATTAAAGAGAACGTTTTAGGTATTAAAGAAACTTCTGAGACGGCGATGCGCAGTATTCAGAAGGTCGAAGAGGCAAGCTTGTCGCTGGTTGATATCTCTGGCAATTTGCAGCGTGTTACCGGGGAGTTTAAAGTTTAGTTCGTATGAATCGGTGATTTTAAGGTCTTAGGTTTAGGTGCTGTCTTTAATAAAAAACCCTCAAGAAAATGTTCTTGAGGGTTTTTTTATGCGTTTTTTACAAGCCAATTAACTAAGTCAGATTAACTAAGTCAGATTAATTGAATGCTGATTTATTGCGTTTGTTCCATAAGTCCGTTGCTTTTACTAAGGCTTGAGGAAAATCTAGGACTTTGTCTTTCAGCATCAGTACGGCTGCGGTCGTTCTTAGTGTTGCATGGTAGCCATACTCATCCACCTCATTCTGCCAGCAATCCAGTAGGGCCTGTTTATTAGGCTCGGTATGTTTACCTTCGAAATGTGGCTGTATCCCAGGAATCTTCTCAATGTCATCCCTATGAGTAAAAATACACTGAGTTGTACGCTCAGGATTGATCTCAAACTCACCGCCTTCGCCCTTCATAATTAAGGCCTCTTTGCCAATCAAAGCACAAGCGGCTTGGTGCGTTTTGCCGTAATTGGGGTGGAATACACTTTGTACCCCAGCACAGTTATTAGGGGCAATTAGACGCAGTAGGGTATTGATTGGAGAGCGAAGGCCTAGGGTATGCTTGGTCATGAGCCAATTTTGAAATTCTTCGTGCAGTAGGTTGCAGGGCAAATAAGCAATCTTTTCTTGCGCGATTAAGGCTGCAGCTTGCTGATGGCTTGCCGCAATCTTAATACCAAAATCTTCGCATATATCAGCGCTGAATTGGCGATCGGCAGTATGGCTATGGGCGCCGTGCATTAAGATACTATAACCAGCATCTTTGATTAGCTGCATGCTCAACAGGTACCATAATGGCTGGCGGCGCTTACCTGCATAGCTAGGCCAAATAATATCAGCTGATAAGTCTTTCCATAACGGGGTGCATGCTTGCGCGAAGCCCGCAAGTTCTTCCGGCGACTCTTCTTTTACGCGCATGAGCATAAAGAAAGCCCCCAGTTGCTCGGGTAACGCTTTTCCTTCAAGCAGTAGTGTCATCGCGTGCTTTGCTTCTTCTTGGCTCATGTCGCGGCTGGCGTTGCGGCCACGAGCTAGAATCCGAACGTATTGTGTGAATTCATTGTGTTCGGTATTGGTGATGATCATAAGCAATTCTCAGGTCTGGGTAGTCCGGCGATTTTTGCGAGATATTTCGCTGGGCTTTGTGGAAATAGTTGCATTAAATAAATACTACTGGCTTGTTCCGGCCCTAAGTGAAGCTTTATATACTTCGTTAAGGGTCGCATAGCAGGTGATATATCGAACTCTTGATAAAACTGTCGTATTAAGTGAATGAGCTGCCAGTGATTCTGGGTTAGATCAATGCCTTCATTTTCAGCTAATTGCTGTGCGATGTCTTCATTCCAGTTGAAGTGATTGAGTAAGAATCCATCATTATCAACTTCAAGAGTTATAGCTTTCGTCATAGTTTTATCATGTTTAGCCATGGCAGGGCCATTACCAAGTCGTTGATTGTGGGTGGCTGCGAGTGAGTAGAGCCCATTCTTTGAAACTGAGCATTTCTACGCCTAGGGCATCAGCTTTAGCGACTAGTCCGCGCATTTTCATGTGATCTGAAAGGGCGGCAACCTTGTCGAAACTTTTTTTAGCTAATGTGTATAAGTAACAGCCATCTTCTATCAGAAGTACTTGGTCATCGTCTTGATAAATTCGCTCAATTTGTTGAATGGCAGAAGCTTGCCCACTTTTGATAATATGTAATGTCATTAGAAAGTCACACAATGTTTGGATTGTTGTATCAATTGTTTTATCTCATCGTCAGTTACTAGTCGGCAAAATGCCTGTAAGTCTTCAACCTCTAATGAAAGCTGCGCTAAATCACTTTGGCTTATCAATATTTCTTCACAGTCATACATTGGCAATACCGAGAGTACCTTTGCAGCGGCTTTACCCTGTGGTTTTTTTTCTTGCTGCAGCCGATTTGCATGATAAATACCCGGGCCCAATAAGAGAAGCTTAGGGTTTTGTTCAAAGGCCGCTAAGGCCAGTAGTAGCTCAACCGGTTCTAAATCAGGTGTGGGAGCGGTTTTGAGTATGATTAGTGTCATTGATTTAAGATCATTTAAGTGAAACAGTTAATGGCTACAGGCGAATTATGCGGTCAGATGATTGACAAGCTTCGGCAATCTCTCCAAGACCTGAAAGTTGAAAACCTGCTTTTAAATTAGCGCTTTTAGAGTAGCGTGTCGCTTCTGTTTCATCGAGAATGCCGCGGCGTAAACTATTCGCAATGCAAAGCTGAAGCGGAAATTGTTGCATCTCCTGTAATTCCAGCCAACCTTGATAGCTTGTTTCTAACCCTTGTCCAGGAACCTGTGACTCCAAGCCTATATAAACAGCATCTTGGTAAAAAAATACTCTATCGATTGTATCCCCAGCGTCAAGAAGCTCTGCTACTAAAGATTGAGCCGTTAGGTTGCTCTCATGCTGAACGGGTGATTGAGTTAATATGAGGGTGTAGCTAAGAGTTTTCGACGGCACGTTGGATTCATCCAAATCTTTAAGCGAAAGTAGGGCTGCAATAATAGGGGGGATGGGCGCGTTTTAAAAGAAAATTACAGTCTTGTTTAGTTCTCAGGGCTAGCTTGTTGATTTCATTGAAATAAATATACAAAAAAACTTGACGTGAAATTATTCCAATGTATTATACATCTCAGTTGCGGAGGGATGGCAGAGCGGTCGAATGCACCAGTCTTGAAAACTGGCATAGGTTTATAGCCTATCTAGGGTTCAAATCCCTATCCCTCCGCCATTTTACACACAGGAATCATTCCTAATCTCAGTGTAAAGTTATACAGCAACAGCCTTGTTAGAACTTATTAGTTTAAAATCATTAAAAAAACAAACAGTAGCCAAGTCATTAGACTGGCAATGGCAAACCATTCAAGTTTAATAATATTTCTATAAAGATTCTTTAGCGACACTTCGTGAATCTTATGTGCAGTGTTCGTTAATATTAAATTCAGCATTCTTTCCTCTCACAAGCAAATTACCTATATCTTTAGGTTGCCAGTATTCGTGCTTATGAGTTGAAGTCTTTTGTGGTTTTATTGTTGCGCCGTGTAACTCATTCTTTAAATGCAATAATGAACTCACTGCAAGACGCTGCGAGTGCATCTAAGTTATAACCACCTTCGAGTACAGCCAGTATTTTATTGCTGGAACCTTCTTTGTTAATCTCAGAAAGAAAGCCTCCTAGCCAGGCATAATCATCCTCTGTCCAATTTAGTTCGGCCATGGGATCGTCTGTGTGAGCATCAAAGCCCGCGGAGATGATGGTTAGCTGAGGTTTGAAATCTTGCAGCTGCTTTAGCCATTGAACTTCTACGGCTCTGCGCATTTCTAGTCCGTTGCTGTACTCATTAAGTGGGGTGTTGATGACATTGGAGTAGATATTTCGCCAGTGCGAAAAAGGGAAGCTAGGGTGTTGAAAGCTGGAGCAGATTAAAAAAGCAGGATCATTCGCTAAAATATCAATTGTGCCGTTACCTTGATGAACATCGAAATCAATCACTGCAATACGCTCTAAACCGTATTGCTGCTGTGCTTTTTTAGCGGCAATGGCGACATTATTGAGAAAGCAAAACCCCATGGATTTATTTCTTTCTGCGTGATGTCCAGGTGGGCGAACAGCGCAAAATGCGCGCTCGACTTTATCTTGCAGTAAGTCGTCTAATGCCTCTACGACACAGCCTGCTGCTTGATAAGCAGCACCAAGAGAGCCCACGGCCATAGGGGTGTCGACACTGGCTAAAATACTGCCATTGGCGGGACTCATTACAAGTAGCTGCTCTACATACCCCTGCTTATGTGCACGCAGAAGGTCTTGTTGAGATACGTGGTTGCATCCACCTCTGTAAGCGTCTTGTAAAATGCCAAGTCGCTCAAGTTGATGATTGATGGCAATGATGCGCATGGGGTGCTCTGGGTGCATATCCCCAACATCATGATCAAGGTGTGAGGTGTAGCTATAATAGCCAAGCTTCATTTTATTATTCTGCTGAGTCTGTATTATACTGATTGTATTTACCTAGTGTAACGATTAGATCAATTTTGATCCATATAATAAAAAGGCAATAAGTCATGGGGACGCGTGCGCTTGAGCAAATTTTCACACCTTCTTCTATCGCTGTTATAGGGGCTTCTGATAAGTCGGGTAGCTTAGGAGGGGCTGTATTGCGTAATTTGCTGGAAGGAAAGTTCGAGGGGGATATTTATCCTGTGAATGCTCGTGGCTATAAGCAAGTATCTGGACTGAAAGCCTGTGCTCGCATATCACAGTTACCTGCTGGCGTTGAACTTGCCATTATTTGTACGCCAGCAGACACTGTCGACAAAATTATCACATCATTAGCCAAGGCCAATATTCCTGCTGCAGTTATTATGACAGGAGGGACTGCGCGCGTGCGCTCTGGGCTCTTTACTCCATCTCGTAGTCGTTTACTTGCGGTGCAAGAACAGACCAAGGTTAGAATACTAGGTCCTGATTGTCTTGGGGTTATCAATCCAAATCATAAATTGAATGCCAGTAATCTGCATATTCCTGTGAAGCCTGGTCATATTGCTTACTTGGGCCAATCAGGCGCTATCGCTAATGCCATTACTGATTGGGCGATAGCTCGTAATATTGGATTTTCTCACATACTGACTCTTGGGCAAGGGCAGGATATCAAATTGGCAGATGCGGTTGATTATTTAGCCTCTGACAAAACAGCTAAAACACTGCTTGTCCATCTTGATGATTTTAAAGAGGGCCGTATTTTATTGCGCTCTTTGCGAGCTGCGTCGCGTAACAAATTGGTATTGGTCGTTAAGAGCAACCGTTTTCCTGCATCACCACTTAGCAATAACATTCATACGCCTGGTATTTTAAATAGGGATGCTTTAATTGATCACGCTCTGCAGAGAGCAGGTGTGTTGCGCGTGGGCGCAACGGATGAAATGTTTGATTGCATTGATACCATTCAGCAAAAGAAGCAACTCAAAGGAGATCGGTTGGCCATTATTAGTAATAGTCGTGGGGGGGCTATATTGGCGATTGACAGGTTGCTGCATGATAAAGGTACATTAGCGGACTTCTCTTCAGAAACACAATTGCAATTATCAACAATATTGCCGGAATATACCTCTGCCAGTAACCCAGTATTATTAAATCCCGAATTAAAAGCGGAGCAACTTAAAGCCGTCGCAGCCTTATTACTTAAAGATAATAATATTGATGCCGTGCTGGTTGTGTATATTCCAGGGCTGGGCACCGAACCAGAAGAAAATGCCTTGGCACTGACCCAATTACTCTCACAAACGAACAAGACACTTTTTTGCAGCTGGATGGGAGAGCATAGTGTGCAGGGTGCTCGCGCCTTGTTTGATCGCCACTCGGTGCCTAATTTTGAAACCCCCGATAATGCCATTAAGGCATTTATGTACATGGTATCGCATACTCGTACCCAGGAGCTGATGCGTGAAACCCCAGAAAGTATTGAAACCTTAGCGGGATATTCAGATCTTATCGCTCAGCAATTGCCGATTAATGATGTTATTAATCCTCAACTGGCGTGGCAGCTATTAAAAAGCTATGGTTTTGCTTCTGTCGACAATTACTTCACTCAAGATGCTAAGCAGCTGGCTAAAATGAGTGAAGAGGTTCCGCCTCCTTGGGTCGTAAAAATACACCATAAAGAGTATTTAAAACCCTTTGCTTATGGCGAGAATGCTCGTCAGCGTTGGCGCAGCGTGGGCTTAAATATCACGAGTAAAGGCCATCTTAAACAAGAAGTTGTGCGTTTAAATGGTGAGTTAAAAGACCGCTTTCCAGACAGTCCTGTAATGGGTTACAGCATACAAACAATGCATCGTGCACTGGACAATCTACAAATTAGTTTAGGCTTGGGGCGCGATGAGGAGGTTGGGCCTTTCATCTTTTTTGGTGGGGGTGGCAGCACTGCTGATATTTTAACCGACCGACAGGTCGCTATTCCTCCTCTGAATACCGTATTAGCCCGACATCTTATTGAGCGCAGTCATGCGAGCCAGGTTATGCGCGAGCGCAGTGATAATTATGCTCAAGAGCTGGTTATCTTAAGTCGTTGGCTTGTCGCCATTTCTCAGCTTTCCAGCCAATATCCTAGTATTTCGGGCTTAGAGCTGAATGCCATTCGTGCAAATAATGGTGAGTTCCTAGTACTGGGTGTTGCTGGGCAAACGGCTAGTAGTATTACTCCTACGTTTAAAGCATATCCTGTGGAACTCGAGCAAACGATACGCAACCATAAGAATCGTATCTTTAAGATAAGGCCTATTAAAGCTGAAGATGAAGGGTACTTAGCGGATTTTTATCATAAGCTAAGTCCTGATACGTTGCGCTTTCGTTTCTTTAATTCACGTCAAAACTTTGAACATAAAGAGTTGGCCCGCTTTTCTCAGATAGATTACGACCGAGAGATGGAGTTTGTCGCCTTCGATAGCAAAATAATTGCTGGTGTTGTGCGCAGCTGGATTGACCCGGATAGTATTACGGCTGAATTTTCAGTATTAGTGGGTGATGATCAGGTTGGTCAGCAGCTCGGGTTTATACTAATGCAGAAAATGATTGACTATCTGGCGCATCGACGCGGTGTTCTTCAGCTCGTTGGCAGTGTTTTAGTGAATAATCATCCGATGTTGAAACTTGCACGGCGTCTTGGGTTTAGTGAGAAAGAAAATCAAAAAGAAGGGTTTGTTGAGATTGTTTTGAATCTAAATCCTGCAACCCAGAGCTGGCAAACTAAGCGTCTCTATATACTTGATTGATTATTTCGTTAGAATACCCTCATTAAGTGTGTGTAATGCTCTTGAAGTCGTAATGTATTGAGGTGTTGTGTGATTAGAGTATTAGTTGTAGATGATCACGATTTAGTACGATCGGGTATTGTAAGGCTTTTAGCGGATAGTGATAATATTGAAGTTATTGGCGAAGCTAATTGCGGAGAAGATGCCGTTAAGCTTTGTCGCGAGCTTGTGCCTGATGTTGTTCTTATGGATATAAATATGCCGGGGATTGGTGGCTTGGAAGCGACACGCAAGGCTGTGCGCTTTAATCCTGACATTAAGGTTATTGCTGTGACAGCGTGTGATGATGGCCCATTTGCGACTCGCTTAATGCAGGCTGGCGCTGCGGGATTTATGAGCAAGGGCGCCGAAGTCAATGAGATGGTTCGCGCTGTATTGAAGGTTCATTCAGGTCAACGCTATATTAGCCCTGATATTGCTCAACGCATGGCGCTGAAGCCTTTTCAGAAGGGAAGTGAATCACCGTTTGATGTACTTTCTGAGCGAGAAATGCAAACGACATTAATGATTGTCGGTTGTCACAAGGTTCAGGAAATCAGTGACAAATTATGCGTTAGTCCAAAGACGGTGAACAGTTATCGTTATCGCATATTCGAAAAACTCGGAATTGATGGCGATGTTGAATTAACCGTGCTCGCAATGAAGCACGGTATTCTTGATACCCAGTCTGCTACTTAATTAGAAATCACTATGCCATTTGATGCGCCATCTTTTTTAACAAACCTAACCCAGCGCACTGGGGTTTATCAGATGTTTGATGAAAAAGGTGAGCTGATTTATGTTGGTAAGGCAAAAAACCTTAAACAGAGAGTGTCTAGTTATTTTCGTGCTCGAGGCCTTAATGATAAAACGATGGCTTTGGTGGCGCGTATATTTCGCATCGAAGTCATTATTACGCAAAGTGAAACTGAAGCGTTAATACTCGAACAGACACTGATTAAGAAACATCATCCCCAGTACAATATTCTACTCAAAGATGATAAATCCTACCCGTATATCTACATCAGCAAACATAAATTTCCGCTTATTGCCTATCGTCGCGGAAAGACCGTAAAAAGCGGCCAATATTTTGGCCCTTACCCCAACGTTTACGCAGTAAAAGAAAGCCTAAGCTACTTGCAACGTATCTTTAAGCTCAGAAATTGCGAGGATTCGTATTTTAGCAACCGCAGTCGCCCTTGCTTGCAGTATCAGATAAAGCGCTGCAGTGCGCCCTGCGTAGATCACATTAGCACCGATGATTATCAGCAGGACATTGATCACGCCATTCTTTTTTTGCAAGGCAAAAGTAGCGCCCTCACCAAAGAGCTTGAATCGCAGATGGAAGCGGCGGCTGAACAGCTATTATTTGAGCGCGCGGGAGAAATACGAGATCAGCTGTTGTATTTACGTACCCTACAAGAAAAACAATACGTCAGCACAGAAAAGGGCAGTGTTGATTGCTGGGCTAGCCACAATAGCAAAGGCACCATTTGCATTCAGCGCCTCAGCTTTCGAGAGGGCGCACTCATTAATAGCAAAAGCTACTTTCCAGATAATAAACTCGATGAAGAAGAGAGTATTGTACTGAAAGACATGCTTGCGCAATATTACCTATCAGATGATCCCAGTAATGGCTTTCCTGACCAGATACTGGTTGAGCTGGAGCAAGAAGCTGGTGAAATCTTACTTGCCGCCATCAATGAAGTTAGCAAAAAGATAGGTTACTGGTTGCAGCAGCCTAAAACCGATAAGCGCAAATGGCTGGGTATGACGCAAGAAAATGCCGTCAATGCGGCTACCAGCAAATCTTTAGAAAAGAACGCTTACTTTGAGCGTTTTCAGGCCGTACAGGCTATATTTAATCTGGCTAAGCCTCCTAATCGGATTGAGTGTTTTGATATTAGTCATTCGAAAGGGGAAGCGACGGTTGCTTCTTGCGTAGTGGCTGATCAAAAAGGCGCAAGAAAGGATTTGTACCGTCGCTTTAATATAAAAGACATCACACCGGGTGATGATTATGCCGCGATCAGGCAAGCGGTTTATCGCCATTTCTCACGTTTAAAAGAACAACAAGATTACCCTGATGTATTGCTTATTGATGGTGCTCAGGGGCAGGTGAACCAAGCTCACAGCGCTCTCATTGAACTGGCCATACCTGACGTACTTATTGTAGGTATCTCGAAGGGAGAGACTCGTAAGGCGGGTTGGGAGTTTCTTTGGCCGCAAGGAGAAGCAACGCCTATATTGCCAAGTCAGCATGATCGCGGTTTTTTACAGCTGCAGGAAGTGCGCGATGAAGCCCACCGATTTGCCATTACGGGGCACCGAAAGCAGCGGGCAAAAGCGCGCACTATCTCAGGTCTAGAAGCCATTCCAGGCATCGGCGCAAAAAGAAGGCGTGAATTACTACGTCATTTTGGTAGTATGAGCACGCTTAAAGGAGCCTCTATTGACGAAATTACCAAGGTCGCTGGCATTAGCGTAGGACTTGCGTCGGATATACATGCCGCACTGAACAACGAATTGAAAGATTAAATTTTAGCATTAAGAGACGTTATGAACTTACCCAATATAATCACCTTGTCCCGCATATTTATGATTCCAGTCATGATATTTTGTTATTACTACTGGCCAGCAGACAATGCTCATTACATTGCAGCATGGGTGTTTATGATCGCCTCGTTCACTGACTTTTTTGATGGTTATTTAGCACGAAAGCTCAATCAATCGACACCGCTTGGTGCTTTTCTTGATCCGGTTGCCGATAAGTTAAGTGTTATTATTGCACTGTCGTTACTGATAGAACATTACTCAACCATTCTACTGACGATACCTGCAATTGTTATTATCGGTCGTGAAGTTGTTATCTCTGCATTACGTGAATGGATGGCTGAGCTTGGCCAAAGTGCAGAAGTGGCTGTTTCTTATATCGGCAAGGTAAAGACTTTTTTGCAAATGTCCTCAATCACTATGGTGATGGGTTTTGCAGAAGATCACTGGATGGGGATTTTAGGAATGATCGGTTTATACGCTGCTGCAATTTTAACAGTCTGGTCAATGGTTCAATATTTACGAGCAGCTTGGCCACAATTAACGGCCAAGTGATTAAACCTTGAACAACCTTGTGTGTTTTTAAATAAAACTCGTAAGTTATTTAAAAATAAGGAAAAAAGCTGTTGACAGGATTTTAAAATTCGCCATAATACGCACCAAGTTCAAGGGGAAAGCAACATCAACCCGCTAGAACAAACTGAGAGATCAGTTAAAACATCAAGTATTTTGCGGAAATAGCTCAGTTGGTAGAGCATAACCTTGCCAAGGTTGGGGTCGGGAGTTCGAGTCTCCTTTTCCGCTCCATTTTAAAACTACCAGTTTAAAATGGCATAGAGATACAGGAAGGCGTGATAGCAAAGCGGTTATGCAGTGGATTGCAAATCCATCTAGCCCGGTTCGACTCCGGGTCACGCCTCCATCCTCAAGATCGTAAGATCTTTTAGCGAAAGCTAACATTCGATGCCCGGGTGGTGGAATTGGTAGACACAGGGGACTTAAAATCCCCCGGCAGCAATGCTGTGCCGGTTCAAGTCCGGCCCCGGGTACCATCTTTACTTTAATATCTTCTTGATATTTTTATTTTATAATTTCTGTAGTTATGAAAATAATTTCCTTTATAGAAATACAAAATTTACCATCTTAAGTTTTGCTCTAACCTAAACTAAAAATAATTTACCGATTGAAATCCACAGTAAATTCCAGCTATTTCCGATTCAAGGAAATACATCATCATGATATTTAAATACCTTAAGCTTGAGTAGAGCACGCAAGACAACTGCATATCTAACATCTCAACCTACCAGTTTGAATCACTATCAATTGCTTGACTAGGAGTCGAACCGTGATGATTACTAGGCTTACCCGTAACAACCTCACCACTCTCAATATCTTTCCCTAAAGACCAATTGACATCACTGTCTATGGCAAGTGAATTTGAATTGTCCGGCACATTTATATCAATACTAGAATTTTCTTGGGTACCTGACTGCCAGCTTTCATCACTATCCACACTTGCATCACCTCGATTCGCCTGAGAATCAATACGCGGCGTTAATTTCTTGGAGGGGCTCGAGTTTTCGCAGGCCGTTAATATCAAAAAAAGAGGGACTGCTAGCGCCAATGCTTTAATGCTGTACATATAATAACCATTATTGAGTGATAATTTATCTTATCCTTATTAGATAACCATAGCACCCGATACTCGCCAATGTATCTAAGCCATCTACTTTAAATGTAAATCCTCAGTAGTCTGCATCGTAAATAATTCATAATGACTAATGAACTGTGTGCTATGTTTTAAATAGCATCAAATTTAACCCTTGTTTTTAGTGACTTAAACCTACTAATTTAAGCATTATTTCTTCTTTAGACATCACCTTCTAAAGATTTATATAGACTTAATGGATAAAAAGTTAGAGCTAAATCTGCCAATATTCCTTTTGGATTTTTAAACTGAAGATAACTTTTATTTAGGTTTCTATAAAAAACAATAACAATTGCGGAATCTATATAATGGTTAAAAATACTTTACTTACCTCAGTACTAGCCCTATCTATTAGTCCTATTTTTATAAGTGGAAATGCACTTGCTGATAATACAAATGTAATTGCAACCGAATCATTTGCGGGGTCAATAATTGGCTTTAGCGAACAGGGCATAGTCAAAAATTCAACCTTAAGCATTTCTGGCCCGAATGGCTTTTATGCCAGCAAAGCTACTAAGGATACTATCCCAAGCATTAACCTTGCCGTCTTTGGTGAACTTACAGACGGCCGGTACAAGTATCAAATAACGTCTTCTGATTTAGATAGTGCAGCTATACAAACAACCAGCGCAATAAACAATGGTAGAGATGATAATTCGAAGAAGCCCGCGAATAAAAGCATCTCTCAAACGGGATATTTTTATCTCGAGTTCGGCCAAGTCAAGCATTTCCCATCAATCAACAACTCACCTGCACGCTAGTCGAGGATTACAATGATGAATATACGCAACTCTAGATTAGCAAAAATGTCACTACCAAAGAGCATAGCACTGACAAGTACTCTATTAGCTATCAGTGCCACAGCAAATGGTGACCAACAAATACAGGATGATTTAGTAGTGGATGGCAGTGCCTGCATTGGGCAAGATTGTGTGAGTGGAGAAACCTTCAGCTTCGATACACTACGACTTAAAGAAAACAACCTCCGCATCAAGTTCCAAGACACAAGCAGCAGTAGCTCATTCCCCTCTAATGATTGGCAGATTACCGCTAACGATTCCTCAAACGGTGGTATGAATAAATTCAGCATCGATGATGTTGATGGCGCTAGAACGCCATTTACTATTGAGGCGGGGGCTCCAGATGCGGGGATCTATCTGGACAACTCAGGCTTGCTAGGACTGGGGACTTCTACACCTGCACTCCCTTTGCATCAGAAATCTGGCAACACCCCCGCTCATCGCTTTGAACAGGATATTAGTGGTGGCTTTACCGCACAAACTTGGGATGTAGGTGGCAATGAAATTAATTTTTTCATTCGTGATATTACCAACGGTTCGACGCTACCTTTTAGGTTATTTCCTAGCGCTCCATCCGATAGCCTAGTCATTAGTGAAACTGGTGCGGTAGTTATAGGTGGTGTAACGGCTAAAGATTATTATGGCAGTAGCGCACTTTTAGATATTACGGGGGCAGCTGGAGTTAATCCCATCCTGGGTATTAATGCAGCAGCAGGCAGCCAGTTTTCATCCTTATCATTTTCGGTAGCAAGTTCTGATAAATGGCAGCTTAGCTCTAGAGCCGATGTTGATTCGGCTGCCAGTGCAAGCACTGATCGCTTAGCTTTTTTTAATGCGGCTTCGGAAGAAGTACTGACAATACAGCAGGCGGGCAACCTTTTTATCGGTGATAGCAGTGGCGGGAATAATAATACAACCCATGCAATTGAGGTAGCCAATGGTGCGCATCTAACAGCTGGCGGAGTCTGGACAGATGCCTCAAGTCGCTCACTAAAGAGCAACATTAAAGACATTTCTACAGAGGATGCACTAGCAGCGTTGACAGAATTAAACCCCGTTACTTTTAATTACAAAAGAGAGCCGGCTGAATCCTACGCTGGGTTTATTGCAGAGGATGTCCCAGAGATCGTAGCGACTAATGATCGTAAAAGTCTAGCGCCAATGGATATTGTTGCCGTTTTAACCAAAGTAGTGCAGTCGCAGCAAAAACTCATAGAAGATTTAAATTCACGTCTATCCGAGATTGAAAGTAGGGCTAAATAAAACGCAAAGGCGTCTTTTAGCATTAATCCTAAAACATCTTGGTTTATCGTAATTTCAATGGAGTTAATGCAACCAATGCATCTCATTCTAAGTAAGTATCAACAGATTTCAGTGTTTATTATTGGATTGGCAATAAGTGCACTAACTTATGCCGCTCCGCCATCGTTTAGCATGGCGTTTTCGCCGACAACCATTGGTCCAGGTAGCAATTCAACACTGACTTTCACTATTGATAACACCGCAGAGATGACTACTGTAAGTGGCTTATCATTTACGAATACACTGCCTGCTGGCGTCACCATTGCTGCTCCAAGTACGCCGCGAACAAATTGCTTTAACGGTACGTTTTCGGCAGACGCAGGTTCGGATTCAATATCCATAAGTAATTACCGACTAGGGCTTGGAAAATCTTGCACACTAACAGTAGAGGTCACCAGCGCAACCATTGGTACGCATGTAAATACAATTAATGCATTAACTTCTAGTGCTGGGAGTGCCGGTACTGCTACTGCAAGCTTAACCGTTGATAGTGGTCGCTCAGGGGTTAGTATGAGCTTTTCGCCTAGCACGATTAATGAGAATGATATAAGCACCCTAACTTATACTATTGACAATAGTGCTAATGCGGGGAATCAAGACCAGTTGCGACTCACCAATACCTTACCACAAGGAGTCGTAATTTCTGATCAGCCCAATGCCAGTACTACTTGTACGGGGGGGATAATTCCAGCAACAATTACGGCCGAAGCTGGTAGCAATAGTATTAACATGCAGTACGCCTTTGTGGCGGCGGGCAGTACTTGCTCAGCTAGTATTGATGTAGTGGCATTAGAAAGTGGAGACTATCTCAACAAATCTATCGATCTTACGTTAAATTTTTCCAATCCCAGCGGAGGCGCAGCTGCACTTTTGACTGCAGTAAGACCTTTTTTAAATGCACGCTTTCCCACATTAGTAATACCTGGTGAAAGTGTCGTATTGAAATATACGCTTAATAATTCGAGCAGAGATACCCCAGCAACAGATATTAGTTTTAGCAATGATCTAAACGCTACGTTATCCGGCCTATCCGCAGCAATACTTCCCGCGGACGGTTTTTGTGGAGTAGGATCGACTATGAGTGGAAGCTCTACCCTAACGGTTGCAGGAGCCAATCTGGCTGAAAATGATAGCTGTACATTTGAGGTAACAGTACTTATCCCAGCAGGTGCAGCGATTGGTAATTACATTAATTCAACGAGTATTGTTAATCTAACGTTAGATTCCGCAACGACAAAACCCGCGATCAGCCATTCTTTAATTATTAAGTATGCGCCACGATTTCAAATGTCATTCATTGATGACCCTGTTAATGCAGGTGATGATGTCACTCTTCGCTTTACGGTCACCAATGTCGATCCAGTAAGTCAACTTGCTAACCTTACTTTTACGCAAAGGTTTAGCGTATCTTATGCAGGAATGACATTAAAAACCTTGCCGGCTGCGAGCAGCTGTGGCGTAGGGTCGTCCTTCTCCAACACCAATATAAATACTGATGATAACGCCTTTCAGTTTACTGGTGGTACGATAGCACCTGCTGAAAGTTGTATGTTTGATGTAACTTATACACTTCCACCTAATGGTTCAGCAGGGGATTTTCCACACACGACCTCATCTATTACTGGTAGCCTGAATGGCGATAACATAACTGGTAATGCTGCTTTTGATGTATTAAGTGTCCGCTCTGCTCCAAGCTTAAGCATTGACCTGTTAAGTGAGGCTGTTGCTCCAGGAGGGACTGTTGCTGCAGAATTCACTCTTAAATACAGTGATGACTCCACGGCAGATGCCTCCAATATTAGCTTTACAGTCGATTTAAATTCGGCTCTTGCCGATTTAGAAATGGTGTCTGCGCCAATGAATGATATCTGCGGGGCAGGGTCGTCTGTTAGCGGAACCACGATACTTACTTTTTCAGAAGGATCTCTAGCTGCTAGCGAGCAGTGTAGTTTTATCATCACTCTTCAAATTCCTGCTGGAATAGATCCGCAGACTTACACTGTAACAAGTTCGGAAGTCACCAGTATAGTAGCCGCAATGAATACTAAGTCTGGCGCCGCCTCTGATACACAAACTGTTACTGGCTTAGTACTCACAAAAACTTATTTATCAAACAATCTATTCCCAGGTGATACGAGCACAATTAGATACACAATTGATAATGCGGGATCGAGTGTTGCGGCAACCGACATTACATTTACCGACAACTTAAATAATTCTTTACCAGGTCTGTCGGCTACTTCGCTACCTCCCTCACCGTGCGGTGCAGGTTCGATTATAACAGGCACAACATTCATTATTGTAAACGGAGGTCAACTGGATGCTGGGTCATCCTGCACATTCGATGTTCCTATATCAATTCCCGCTGGCGCAAGCCAAGGTGAGTACAACAGCCCTACATCAGCAATGAACGCTACAGTTAATGGCAATAACACTGCATCACCAGCTTCTACAGACACCTTATATGTTGATATTTTAGAGGCTGTAATTACAACGAACGCCTCTAATCCAACATATTCCTCACCAATACCTGTAAATATTCATTTTGCTCGACCCGTGATAGGTTTTGCTGAGTCTGATCTAGTAATTACTAATGGTACGAGTGCTAACTTTAGTGGCTCTGGCCAGGATTACAGCATTAATATTTCACCTACAACCACTGGTAATGTTGTGGTAACGCTACCCGCCAGCAGTGTTACTGACGCGATTAATCCAAGTATTCAAAATATAGAAGCGAATTTAAATATTACATTTTTGGATCCGCCTGCAAATGTTCAGGTGACTAGTCCATCAATAGCCACTACTTATACCGGTTCTCAGTTTGTAATTGAAGGTACTCATGCGATTGATGCCAGTAGAGTATTTCTTTATGCCGATATCAATAATGATGGTATAGCGGATAACGCTACAGTACTTGCAAGTGATCTTGTTACAAATAATGTCTGGTCAATGACTACTGCGTTATCACCTCAAGTCAATAATAATTTTCTAGTAGTTTGGGAGGACCGCGTAAACAATCTTAATCGCAGCGTAAATGTCCCCACAATTACTGAAACAACACCTAATTACACTCCCGTCATTAATGGCTCACCAGCAACTACTGTCGACGAAGATACTAATTATAGCTTCACTCCAACCATGACAGATGCTAACACCAACGATACTCACACTTACAGTATTTCCAATAAGCCTAGTTGGGCAAGTTTTAGTACGACAACAGGCGTTTTATCAGGCATGCCGCTCAATGCAAATGTCGGAACTAACAGCAATATTATAGTGACAGTAACGGATAGCTCGGGGCTTAGTGCTAGCTTACCAGCGTTTGCTATAACGGTATTAAATACTAACGACGCACTGGTAATTAGTGGGGCGCCAAGCACCAGTATTGCTGAGGATTCGATTTATAGTTTTACTCCTAGTATTAGTGATGTCGATGTCGGCGACTCAGCTATTTTTAATATTACCAACCAACCAAACTGGGCTGATTTTAGTTCAATCTCAGGGCAATTAAGTGGCATCCCCTCTAATGATGACGTAGGGATTTCAAACATAATTTCTATTACAGTAACTGATGGGGGTGGTGCTTCTGCTAGCCTGCCTGAATTCGTTATCACTGTAACCAATACTAATGATGCCCCTGAAATCAGCGGCATTCCTTTTACCCGGGCAATTGAAGGTCTTACTTATAGCTTTACCCCGACGTTAATAGATGTAGATGCATTAGATTTACTGACAACCAGCATTGCCAATAAGCCAAGCTGGGCCGTATTTAATCAATCGACAGGCTTATTAACCGGTAACCCGACACGAAGTGACATCAAGACCTATAACAATATTGTTATCAGCGTGAGCGATGGCGAGATCACTACAAACTTAGTGCCTTTTTCTATCACAGTATTATCGGACTTAGACGGTGACCAGATTAGCGATGACCTTGACCCCGACATAGATGGAGATGGCATGAGCAACGATTTCGAAATCGCCAATGGATTTGATCCTTTTGACGCTTATGATGCTGACGGTGATTTAGATGGTGATGGCATAAGCAATCTAGATGAGTTTATTAATAATTCAAATCCAACGATAGATGATTATGGTCCAAATATTCAATTCGAAAGCCCTGTGACGATAGATGCCACTGCCTTTTTAACTAAGCTCCCTGCAAATTTAGCATCTGCAGACGATGCGGTTGATGGCTTAGTCTTGGTAGGCCATAACTTAACATCCGAGTTATTAAGACCAGGAAGGCATGTAATTACTTGGTCAGCCACCGATACCCTTGGCAATAGTACTAGCAAAACACAAATCTTAAACATTCAGCCATTAGCCAATTGGGAGTTAAATCAAGAAGCAGGAGAAGGAAGTGTTGTTTCGGTAACTCTTCACTTAAATGGCGAAGCTCCAAGCTATCCAGTAGAAGCAGAATACACAGTCACTGGGAGCGCGATTGCTCCCGATGACCACAATGCTGTAAGTGCAACATTGCTTATAAACTCTGGTCAAAGTGCAAGCATCAATATCTCTATCGCTTCTGATGTGACGAATGAATTAGACGAAACCGTCACTTTCTCACTAGAGAGCCTCAGGCATGCAGCCATAGGAAAAAATAAATCGCATACAATTACTATTAATGAAGAGAATCATGCACCTAAAGTTAGATTGTCTACTACGACTACGTTATTAAATATTACTAGCAGTGTCGTCACTGTGAATGCGGCTATTAATGATGTGGATGTTGGCGATAGCCATACTATAAACTGGGTTTCAACTAACGGTTTGGTTGGCAGTGCAAGTAATACTAGCTTCAGCTTTGATCCTGCAATTACGGGAACAGGCACCTATCAAATTTCTGCAACAGCCCTCGATGATGCAGAAAACCCAATGCAGGGGAGTGCGGTAATTACAGTTACCATTTTAGATCAAGCTCTCGACTTAAGTGATTCATTAGATAGTGACGGCGATGGCATAGTAGATAGCATTGACGGAACGGGTGATAGTGACGGTGACGGCGTGCCTGATTTTGCTGATGGCGAATCTATTAAGAATATATTAGCAATTTATCCCATTGGCGGTGATTCGAAAGATGGCTTTTGGATTATCGAAACACTACCTGGTCTAGGCTTGAATTTAAATGAATACTCAAGTGCAAGTGGTAATTACACGCCACTTTTAACCGAAGGGGATCTCGTTGATGCTACTAATAATAAGCAACTTGACTTTGGACACGATTACTCATGCGGGATATTTGATTTTATCGTCTCGGACTTGCCGGTTCAGGGCGAAACAGTGCTAGTTGTATTGCCTCAGCTATGCGCCATCCCTATAAATGCCATTTATCGCAAGGAAATTAATGGACGTTGGAGTGAATTTGAAGAAAACATCAAAAACACCTTAAGTTCAGCTCCTGGTGAATTGGGAGTCTGTCCTCCACCCGGCAGTGAAGAATATATTTCTGGCTTAAACAAAGGCCATTATTGTGTTCAGCTTGGGATTGAGGATGGCGGCCAGAATGATGGGGATGGAGCCAAGAATGGCAGTATTATGGACCCTGGTGGTGTAGCGGTAGCTAAACCGACAAAAGTAAGCACCAGCAGCAGTGGTGGGGCCTTAGGATGGGCTTCTGTGCTATTAATGTCGTTTATGGCACTAAGCAGAGGGTTGGGAGCAACTATTATTATGTTAATTCTATCGACTTCAGCTCAGGCGGAGGATTGGCTTAAGGGCATTTATGCCACTGCCCATGCTGGAAATGCAGATTCAAATACGAGCATCAATGAGGTACAAGCTGATTTTGATAATGCTGGCATTACTAATACCACGATTGATAATGTGAATAGTCAGCGCATAGGCTTTGGCTTTGGCGCTGGATATACAATCTCACCAAGATGGCGTACCGAACTCTCATATTTAGATCTTAAACAAATTGATGTTGATTTGACCTCAACCACAGCCATTAATAATTTAGAGGATATTATCCCAGAATCAGGAAATGGTATAACGTTGTCAGTTTTGCATCGATTCCCATTAGATGAGTATATGCATCTGCGTATGAGGTTGGGGGCATTCAAATGGCAAGCTGAATACGAGGCTCCAGCCGGACCAGGGTCGCAGGTGGTGAACGGTGTTTATTCTGGAGTGGATTGGTATGCTGGTCTTGGCCTTGATCACCAGTTGTCGAGTCAACTCTATATCACAACTGAATTCCAATACTTTGATTTTGAAAGAGATAGTACGACTTATTTAAGAATAGGTTTAGAGTGGCACTTAAACTACGGAAAATGAGCTGTCGATAAATATATTTCATAATGAAGAAACTATATAGGCTTTGCTGTAAAATATAATTATTTTTTTATGGATGCAATTACTAATGCTGAATTACGTAGAGCCTGTATTTCGCCCACCCAGTGAAGGGCGTTCTCTGATCCTTCAGGTTACCAATGGCTGTTCATGGAATAAGTGCACATTTTGTGACATGTATACGCAGCCACAAAAGAAATTTAGCGCAAAAGCAGAGACTGATACTTTAGCTGAAATTAAAAAGGCCGCTGCTGGCGGTCCACAATTCGACAAGGTATTTTTGGCCGATGGCGATGCGCTGGTTTTATCGACCAGGCGCTTGATTGAAATACTCAGCGCCATTAAGCACTACATGCCTTGGGTCCGGCGGGTCAGTAGTTATTGCTTACCACGTAACATCCGCAAAAAATCCGTCGAAGACTTGAAGTCACTGCAAGAACTTGGGTTTGGTATGGCGTATGTCGGTGCGGAAAGTGGTGATGATCAGATTCTGGAGTTCATTAATAAAGGCGAAACTTACGAATCTACCTTGAGCGCACTTATTAAGTTAAAGCAAGCAGGCATCAAAACCTCAGTCATGATTCTAAACGGAATGGGCGGCATGAAATACAGCCAGCAACACGCTGAAAATTCTGCCCGTTTAATGAATGAGGCGCAACCCGATTTTCTATCGACACTTGTGGTTAGTTATCCTCTAGGCGATGAGCGCGTTCGTGAAGGCTTTAATGGCGAATACGAGTTGCCAGATCAGCGTACGTTGTTTATGGAGATGCGCCATTTAATCGAAAAATTAGAGTTAAAGAATACAATTTTTCGCAGTGATCACGCCTCTAACTATGTGACATTAAAAGGCACTCTAGGGGCAGATAAGCAGAGCTTCCTAGATCAGCTAGATGATGCCATTGCGGGTCGTATTGCGTTGCGTCAAGAATGGCAAAGAGGGCTTTAATATGAGTAGCGATAAAGATCTTTTCAAACTACTGGGCAAGTTTGAGCGCGAACAGAAAATGCCTCCGGTCGAAAACTGGGATCCTAAGGTTGAGAGTGACATTGATATAGTGATTGATTCACAAGGGCGATGGTTTCATGAAGGCGGTCACTTTGACCGTCAAGACCTTGCACGTATGTTTGCTTCAATATTGCGCAAAGAAGGGCAGTCCTACTTCTTAGTAACGCCTGCTGAAAAGCTAAAAATAACGGTTGAAGATGTTCCTTTTAGTATTGTATTAATGAAAGCTGAAGTCATTGGTGATCAGCAACAGCTCACTTTTATAACCAGTCTAGGTGATGAAGTCGCTGCCAGTACAGAAAATAAAATTGAGTTTAGGGCGAATGAAGCTGGCGATCAGATACCTTATATAGAAGTGCGTAATAATCTCTGGGGTAAGTTGAATCAAAGTACTTATTATGAGCTTATGGATCTTGTTGAAGAGCGGCCAGAAGGTTTTTTCCTCACAAGTGGCGGTTCAGAAGTGAAAATTCCTGATTAAAAAGGTTTTCACTTCTATTTCCTATTTTTTATGGCTTGCTTTTTATTCGCCTGCCGTAATAGGTTTACTAGCAATAAAAGCACCGCGAATATCACCCACGCTATAGCCCGTCGCTTTATCATTCGGATAAAGCTCAGCCAATTTAGCCTTAACATCTACCGCAACATTGCTGCCATGGCACGCTAAGCAACCTGCTTGAGTAGGGATGGCTTTAACAAAATAATACTGGCCATCACGAATTTCGCTGTGCGCGATTGCATTCACGTCTTCGCCTTGTTTTTTTCTGTCGTCAAAATCTTTTAATACTTGCTCAATCCACGCTTTAGGCGCATTTGCCGGGCTTCTGAGTTGTAGTGATGTTCTGCTAATCGTCCAATCAGAGGTGCCACTTTCTGCAGAGGATGCTTGAGTAATAAGTGGCGCTTGAATATTACACAGCTTTACCGAAGCCGCAGCCCCGTCAGCCTTCATTCCATGCTGAAGCGTTGATTTAAGCGCAACTGCCAGCGTTTTAATATGAGTTTTTGCTTGATCTACTAAAGGCTGATTGTCGTTTGCTTGCACCGGAAAGACTTGTAAGCACAAAATGGACAGCGACGTGATGATTAATTTTTTCATGGGTATCCTCAACTCAATATAACTATATGGGAATACTATACTCATATTCTGCATTGCACAATGTGGTATTGCGTAGGTTAATTAATAGGGTGTCTTAGCTTGTCGCTGGAGGTTTCTATATAGCAGGCATAAAAAAAGCGGCCGAAGCCGCTCTCTTTTAATAATCCTTATTTTTCTATAATAGAAAAATCAGATTACATGTTTGGATAGTTCGGACCGCCAGTACCTTCTGGAGTTACCCAGGTGATGTTCTGTGCTGGGTCTTTAATATCACACGTTTTACAATGTACGCAGTTCTGAGAATTGATCTGGAAGCGCTTCTCACCTGCTTCTTCAATAATCTCATAAACACCTGCAGGGCAGTAACGCTGTGCTGGCTCATCATACTTATCTAGGTTAGATCCTAGTGGAATTGATGCATCTTTTAGGCGTAAGTGGCATGGCTGATTTTCAGCATGATTTACGTTCGCGATGAATACCGAGTCAAGCTTGGCGAAGCTCAATACACCATCCGGCTTAGGATAAACGATCTTTTTGCATTCTGAAGTAAGCTTCAGTGTTGCGTGATCGGGTGTAGTGTCGTGCAAAGTTACTGGGATCTTGAATAAATTCTGATCAATGAAGTTGAACGCTGCACCTAAGTACATGCCAAACTTATGCATTGCAGGGCCGAAGTTACGGCTGTCTTTCAATTCGTCATAAACCCAAGATGCTTCAAACGCAGCCGTGAATTCAGTGATTTCATCGTTAGCACGATCTGCTTTGATCGCCTTAACAATTTCTTCAGCAGCAATCATGCCGCTCTTCATTGCTGTGTGAGTGCCCTTGATCTTCGCAAAGTTCAGAGTACCAGCGTCACAACCCACAACTAGGCCACCCGGGAATGTCATCTTAGGAAGGCAGTTCAAACCACCTTTAGCAAGTGCGCGAGCGCCGTAAGATACGCGCTTACCGCCGGTTAGGTGCTTAGCTAATACTGGGTGATGCTTTAAGCGCTGAAATTCATCAAATGGACTAACGTGTGGGTTAGAGTAAGATAAATCAGTAATCAGACCACATACAACCTGATTATTTTCTGCGTGGTATAAGAAGAAACCACCCGTAGAATCAGATTCATTTAAAGGCCAGCCAGCACCGTGAACAACCAAGCCTTCTTGGTGTTGCTCAGCAGGGATGTCCCATAATTCTTTAATGCCAATGCCGTAGTGTTGAGGATCTTTACCTTCGTCCAATTTGAACTCAGCGATCAACTCTTTACCTAGGTGTCCGCGACAACCTTCAGCAAATACCGTGTATTTGCCACGAAGCTCCATACCTTGCATGTACATGTCGGTATGTTCGCCATCTTCACCGACACCCATATCGCCAGTAATGATACCTTTAACGGCGCCATCTTCAACAATGTATTCTGCGGCTGCGAAACCTGGGTAGATTTCTACACCCAGTGCTTCAGCTTGCTCGCCCAACCAACGAACAACATTACCAAGACTAACAACATAGTTGCCATCATTATGCATTGGCTTTGGAATTGCCCAATTAGGTGTTTTAACACCACCAGTGTCACTGGTCAAAAAGTAAACTTCGTCTTTCAATACTTCAGTATTTAGCGGTGCACCCATTTCTTTATAGTTAGGGAACAACTCAACTAAAGCACGATCTTCGATTACCGCACCGGATAAAATGTGGGCGCCGACTTCAGAACCTTTTTCAACCAAGCATACGGTCAGTTCTTGTTCGTTTTCTTGTGCCAATTGCATTAGACGAATTGCAGTAGACAGGCCTGACGGGCCTCCACCAACAATAACGACATCATATTCCATCGATTCACGTTGCATAGTGTGATCTCCTCGAAAATAAGCTGGGAGCTAATTACAGTTGCTAATAGTACTAGCGATTTATTATAGCGTTCTAAATTGAGGTCGCATTATACGGTTGTGATTTCTATATACCTAGCTTTTGGCGCTAATTTATTGATTTTTCACCCTTTGTGGACAAAGAAATGGCAAAAAAGACGCATAAATAAGAGGAATTCCCATTACCTGCATAGTTTCTATTGACCTTCGGTGCAAAGATACGAATAATATTGCGCGCTGGGAGAGAGTCATTGACAGTTTTTAGATTCAATGAGAGGCTCTCTTCAATCATTCACTAGACGAATACGGAGAATCTATGAAGGTTCTTGTTGCTGTAAAGCGCGTAATTGACTACAACGTCAAAGTACGTGTAAAGCCTGATAATTCTGATGTTGATCTAAATAACGTCAAAATGGCTATGAACCCTTTCTGTGAAATCGCGGTAGAAGAAGCGGTTCGTTTAAAAGAAAAGGGCGTAGCTACTGAGATCGTAGTGGTATCTATCGGTCCTAAAGTTGCTCAAGAGCAAATTCGTACTTCTTTAGCGCTTGGCGCAGATCGCGGAATCTTAATTGAAACCGACGAGAAGTTAGAATCTCTTACTGTTGCTAAATTGCTAAAAGCCGTTGTTGACAAAGAACAGCCACAGCTAGTAATCCTTGGTAAGCAGTCTATCGATAGCGATAACAACCAAACAGGTCAGATGCTTGGTGCATTGACTGGTTTACCTCAGGGCACATTTGCTTCTGAAGTTGTTGTTGACGGCGATAAAGTTAACGTAACTCGTGAAGTAGATGCTGGCTTACGTACTGTTGGTTTAAGCCTTCCAGCTATCGTAACAACTGATCTACGTTTGAACGAACCTCGTTACGCTTCTCTTCCGAACATTATGAAAGCTAAGCGTAAGCCTCTTGAAGTTGTTTCTCCTGCTGATTTGGGCGTTGAAATCAAGAGCACTCAAACGATAGTTAAAGTAACTCCTCCTGCTCAGCGTTCTGCTGGCATCAAGGTTGCTGACGTTGCTGAGCTTGTCGACAAACTTAAAAACGAAGCGAAGGTACTGTAATAATGACTATTCTAGTAATCGCTGAGCATGATAATACTGCTTTAAACGCAGCGACTCTAAACGTTGTTGCTGCTGCTAAAGAAATCGGTGGCGACATCGATATCTTAGTTGCTGGTGAAGCATGTGGCGCAGTGGCTGAAGCGGCTGCAAAAATTGACGGCATTAGCAAAGTAATCGTTGCTGATAACGCGGCTTACGCACACCAAATCGCTGAAGCAATGGGCGATTTAGTAGCCGAGCTGGGTGCTGGCTATAGCCACATCTTGGCTGCTGCAACAACAACCGGTAAAGACTTCTTGCCACGTACAGCAGCATTGCTTGACGTGAATATGATCTCTGACATCGTTGCTGTTGAAAGCGCTGATACGTTTGTACGCCCAATTTATGCGGGCAACGCAATCGCAACCGTTCAAAGCTCTGATAGTGTTAAAGTAATCACAGTTCGTGGTACGGGTTTTGATCCTGCATCTGCTGAAGGTGGCTCTGCCGCTATTGAAGCAACTGCAATTGTTAAAGCTTCTGCCATTTCAGCTTTCGTTAGCGAAGAACTAGCAAAATCTGACCGTCCTGACCTTGCTGCTGCTGAGATTGTTATCTCTGGTGGTCGTGGTATGGGTAACGGCGAGAACTTTGAAATTCTTTATAAAGTTGCTGATAAAATTGGCGCTGCTGTGGGTGCATCTCGCGCTGCAGTTGATGCTGGTTTTGTGCCGAACGACATGCAAGTTGGCCAAACGGGTAAAATCGTTGCACCTAACCTGTACATCGCTGTTGGCATCTCAGGTGCGATTCAGCACTTGGCCGGTATGAAAGAGTCTAAAGTGATCGTTGCGATCAACAAAGACGAAGAAGCGCCAATCTTCCAAGTTGCTGACTATGGTTTAGTTGCTGACTTGTTTGACGCGGTTCCTGAGTTGGAAAAGTTACTTTAATTGTTTAAAGTATAATCAACTCGAAAAAGCCCAGCTCTGCTGGGCTTTTTTTTGCCTACAAATCCCTCGAGATAACCCCAAAACAGCTGCAATGCGCTTGTCATTTTTTTCAGTTAAGGTAGTTTAAACGCATAATTTACAGTGCCAGTGTTTAGGGTTATTGATTCGCACTACGCGGATATGGAAATAGGGAAATAGACGTTTTGGATATTACAGTAGTCGGAACAAACTACGTGGGCTTAGTCAGTGCTGCTTGCTTCGCCGAAATGGGCAATTGTGTTTTATGTTTAGGTAGTGATGAAATCAAAATACAGCAGTTGCAAAAGAGCAAGACCCCACTGTATGAACCTGGGCTAGACAGTATTCTTAACGACAATTTGCATGCAGGTCGCTTAACATTCGGCTGTGAATTTTCGAAAATCTCACCTCAGTGCCAAGTATTTTATATTTCTGTAGACACGCCAAGCGCGCGCGATGGCAGTGCTGATCTTACCGAATTATGGCAAGCTGTTGACGAAATTTCAGGACAGATTAAACAAGACTCTTTTATTATTACTGCTTCGACAGTGCCTGTGGGAACCTCAGAAAAAATAAAGAGCAGAATACTTGAGCAGCTAGAAAAGCAAGGAAAATTCTTTAACATAGACATAGTTGCAAATCCTCAATTCTTAAAAGAAGGATCAGCCGTTGCTGATTTTAATCGCCCAGATCGAATTATTATTGGGGTCGAAAGCGATAAGGCAAAACGCCTAATGAGTGAGTTGTATAAGCCGTTCTCTCGAAGCTTTGATAAGTTAATGTTTATGGGCATTCGCGACGCGGAGTTAACAAAGTACGCCGCCAACGCCATGCTAGCGACTAAAATCTCGTTTATGAATGAAATGGCCAATCTTGCAGAAAAGCTTGAGGTCGATATCGAACATGTTCGCATGGGCATTGGTGCAGATAGTCGCATTGGTTTTTCTTATATCTATCCAGGCTGCGGCTATGGTGGGTCTTTTTTTCCTCATGATGTTAAAACACTAATTAATATGGGGGCAGAGCATGGCTATCAAGCCAATATTTTGCACGCCATTGATGATCGTAATGAGTTACAGAAACACCGCCTATTCGAAAAACTGAATGACCAGTTTAAGGGTGACTTAGCAGGAAAGACCGTTGCCGTTTGGGGGCTTGCCTTCAAACCTGGTATAGACGACTTATGCCAAGCACCATCGCTAGTGCTTATTGAGGCGCTACTCAAAGCGGGTGCAAAAGTTCGCGCTTATGATCCAGTTGCGATGGATAACGCCCGCGACTATTTCTCTAAACTGAACATTGACGATAGTCTGATCACTCTTGTCGACCATCAATACGATGCATTGAAAGATGCTGATGCTATGGTGCTTGTCACAGAGTGGAAGCCTTTTCGTCAACCTGATTTCAATGCAATGAAGCGTCTTATGAAAAATTTAGTTATTATCGATGGCCGCAATCAATACGACCCAGCAACATTAAAAGCCGAAGGCTTTCAATACTCTGGTATAGGGCGAACTATTTAATGATTTTGCGTTCAGAACAAAACAAGCATCAACACAAAAGCCAGGCAGCGCTAAGATACTGATATGACAGATAATGCAGTGCAACATGAAGAGGCTGTCGCAGTACAGCAGAGCTTAACCATTCCACGCTTGCCGTTTTCCTTCGCTAAGCGCTTTGGTATCGTATTGGATAATCGTCCGACAGGCTTTGTCGCAGCGCACAAAGAAGGCTTGCTACCCCATGTATTATTGGAAGTTCAGCGTTTTTTAGGAGAAGCTTTCACACTTGAAGTCGCCAGTAATGATGACTTTGAACGTATTCTCGGTCAGGTCTATCAAACAGACTCATCCGGAGCCATGGGTATGGTCGAGGGTCTTGGTGATGAGATGGATCTTGCCAGCCTGGCGGATTCTGTGCCCGAAACAGAAGACCTACTAGAGCAAGAAGATGACGCGCCGATCATTCGTCTTATTAACGCTTTATTAACCGAAGCCGTAAAAGACAGCGCTTCGGATATTCACATTGAAACCTACGAAAAACGCTTACTTGTGCGCTTTCGCGTCGATGGCGTTTTGCGTGAGGTCGTACAGCCTAAACGTGCTTTAGCGCCACTATTAATCTCACGCATTAAAGTTATGGCTAAGTTGGACATTGCCGAAAAACGTGTCCCGCAAGATGGTCGCATATCATTACGCATTGGCGGTCGCGAAGTGGATGTGCGAGTGTCAACTATGCCTTCTAACCATGGTGAGCGCATCGTAATGCGCTTGCTAGATAAGCAAGCAGGGCGTTTAAATGTTCGCCAGCTAGCGATGGCGCCTACCGATTTAAACAACTTACTTTCAGCTATCCAAAAACCCCACGGCATTATTTTAGTTACTGGACCTACCGGCTCAGGTAAAACGACGACCTTGTATGCGTCACTGAGCGAGCTCAATGACGCGAGCCGCAATATTCTGACAGTTGAAGATCCTATTGAGTACAGTCTGCCTGGTATTGGTCAAACTCAGGTGAACAGCAAGGTTGAGATGACCTTCGCTAAAGGCCTGCGGGCTATCTTACGTCAAGACCCTGATGTGGTCATGATTGGTGAAATTCGAGATTTAGAAACCGTTGAAATTGCCATTCAAGCATCGTTAACGGGGCACATGGTTTTATCTACGCTGCATACCAATACTGCCGTTGGTGCCGTTACCCGCTTACAAGATATGGGCGTCGAGCCGTTCTTATTATCGTCTAGCTTAGTCTGTGTATTAGCTCAGCGCTTGGTGAGGGTTTTATGTGAAGACTGTAAGCAACCGTCTATCGCCAGCGATGCTGAATGCGAACTGTTGGGAGTTGATAAGCAACAAGCCCCAACTATATACCACGCCAAGGGTTGTGAAAAATGCAATCAGTTGGGTTATCGTGGTCGACAGGGGATTTATGAGATTGTACCCGTTGACGAGAAGATGAAATCACTTATTCACGATCGTGTCGGCGAGCAAGCATTAGAAGCGCATGCCCGCACCTTGTGCACCTCAATTCAGCAAGATGGCATTCGCAAAGTGTTGTTAGGCACCACCACGATTGAAGAACTATTAAGGGTGGCAAAAGGGTAAACCTTTTGAATAATTATGGCTGCATTTGAATACCAAGCCTTAGATGATAAAGGCAAACAGCATAAGGGCGTTTTGGAAGCCGATAGCGCGCGTCAAATTCGACAGCAACTCCGTGATAAGGGTTGGATGCCACTGTCGGTTGATGCTACCAGCGGCAAGCAAAAGAAAACGGGATTTCTTGCTCAGTTTTCCCAAGGGCCTTCGCTTAAGACCGCAGACCTTGCCTTGATTACACGACAGCTCGCGACGCTCATTGCGGCGGGCTTGCCAATTGATGAAGCTCTAAAAGCGGTTTCTGAGCAGAGTGAAAAGCAAGTTGTTAAAAGCATGGTGCTGTCTATTCGCTCGAAAGTGCTTGAAGGCCATACGTTAGCGGATGCGTTGAAAGAATTTCCACGAGCGTTTCCGCACTTGTATCGTGCAACTGTGAGTGCTGGTGAGCACGCAGGGCATCTCGATGGTGTACTTAACAAGCTAGCGGATTACACCGAATCGCAACAAGCGGCTCATACCAAAATCAAGCTGGCTGCCATGTACCCCATTATATTGGGTATTGTTGCAATCGGTATCGTTGTCGGACTATTAACTTACGTCGTGCCTGACATTGTCGAAGTTTTTGTGCGCAATGGTCAAGAGCTGCCCGGGTTAACTCAGTTAATGTTGGATATAAGCCATATCATCACTGACTATGGTTTATTCATTGGTATCGCCATCGCATTAAGCTGGGCATCCTTCATCTACGCACTGAGTAATCCGAAATTCAAGTATCGTTATCATCAATTTCTACTCACTGCGCCAGGGATTAAAAGTTTCACTAAAAGCGCCAATACCGCTCGCTACGTAAGTACGCTGGCTATTTTAACCAGCTCAGGGGTGCCATTGGTTGAAGCGATGCGAATTGCTTCACAGGTCGTTGAAAACTTACCCATTCAAGCGGGTGTAAAAGAGGCGACCACGAAGGTAAGTGAAGGCGGCAGTTTGAGTAAAGCACTCACAGCAACGGGATTTTTCTCCCCGATGATGCTGCACATGATCGCCAGTGGTGAAAGCAGTGGTGAATTGGATGATATGTTGACTCGTACATCGGCTCAGCAGCAAGCTAGTTTAGAAGCAACGATTGAAGCGTTAGTTAAAATGTTTGAACCACTTATGCTATTAACCATGGGCGCCATTGTTGCGACTATTGTTACCGCAATTATGTTGCCTATTTTAGAATTACAAAACATGGTCCAGTAAATGGGCTTAAACTTTCAAAAATTATTCATTTAAATTTAGGAAATTGTTATGCAAAGAATGTCTTATAAGAAAATTGATCGCGCAGCAAAACAGTCAGGTTTTACCTTGATTGAAGTTATGGTTGTATTGGCCATTATTGGCGGCATGTTGGCGTTAGTCGCTGGCAATATTATGGGTAATGCTGGCGAAGCCCGTATTAAAACCACTAAAAGCCAAATGTTCTTAATCGGCAATGCTCTTGATTTGTATAAGTTGGATAACTACACCTACCCAACAACCGACCAAGGACTAGAAGCCTTGATCACTAAGCCAAGTGGCAGCCCAGAGCCTAAAAACTGGAAGTCTGGCGGTTATTTAAAAGGTGGCAAGCTTCCTCAAGATGCCTGGGGCAGTGAGTTTGTCTACTTCTATGAAGAAGGTAGCTATACCATTTTATCCTTAGGGGCTGATGGTCAAGAAGGCGGTGAAGAAGAGTTGGCCGACCTAGAACACCAAGGCTGATTTTGATGTCTAATAGACTCTCTCGTATGCGAATGATGAACCGCACCAGTGCTGGCTTTACCTTGCTTGAGATAATGGTGGTATTAACCATTATTGGTCTCATGCTAGGCATGGCGACCTTAAGTGGTGGCGGCAACGAGCAAAAGCAAGAAGCGCAGCAGCAAGCGCTTCGCTTTGTTGCCCAGTTAAATGCTTATCGAGATGAAGCTGTTTTTCAAAACATCGACCTAGGCTTGGCAATGGACGGCCAGTCGACGCAATTATTGAAGTACGTTGATGTTAATAATGCCAGCCACATTGATGGCAAAACAGTAGAAGAAGTTTCAAAGCTGAAAGACCTTCCTTGGGATGCTTATCAAGGTAATCTTAAAAACTCTATGGAATTGCCTGAGCAATTATCTATGGGACTTATATTAGAAGATAAAGAAATAGATTTTAGTGAGCTCATTAATAGTGATGGGATTAAACCTGCCATCTTGTTTTTATCATCAGATGAATACACGCCGTTTAAAGTAGTTATTAATCACCAGTATGATGAAAACTTCAGTATATTTATTGAAGGCGATGGCTTTAGTCGCTTTCAAATGACAACTGAGCAATATGAAGAATAATCACACGAGTATGTTTAACCGCAATCACTCATCAAAACGCGGATTCACCTTAATTGAAGTGATGATTGCGCTATCTATATTTGCCGTCATGGCAGCAGCCATCAGTCGAACCGCGAGTCAAAATGCGGATACTGTATTGTATTTAGAAGAAAAAACTCTGGCCTCATTTGTGGCAGAAAACCGTCTTAATAAGCTAAAGCTATCGGGTTACCCTGCGGCGACGCAAACAAAAGATGACGAAGAGATGGCGGGGCGTGAGTGGCATATAGTCACCAAGGTCGAGGATACACCGCTGCCCAACTTTCGTCGCATAGAGATTCAAGTGGCTAAAATGACCGACAAAGAAAATTCGTTAGTCAGTTTAACGGGCTTTATGGGTAAGTATTAAATGGAAAGATACTAATGCGCAGTCGATATCTCAATATGCATAAGAGTTTAGGCTTTACCCTATTAGAAGTTATGATCGCTATTTCTATTACGGCATTAATCGGCATTGCTTCGACCAACTTACTCAGCAATATTATTGAAACTAAAAAAATAACGGACATTCGCTCAGATCAACTGACCACGCTGCAGCGCTTTAATCAGTTTGTCAGCCGTGATGTTGAGCAAATTATTAACCGGGGTATTCGTGACCAATATGGGGATCCTCAGCCCGCCATCATTATTGATGGCCCAGACTATTTAGCGGAATGGACTCGGCTAGGATGGCGAAATAGCCCTATCAGTGAAGACCCAAGAGCCATTATTCAGCGAGTTGCTTTTCAAATATTTGATATTAACGATGAAGAATGCGAACAAGCCAAGCTGCGCTTGCAGGACTGGGGAAATTTAGAGCCAGAAGGCTATTGCTTAGTGCGCTATTTCTGGCCTGTACTTGATCGTGCGGGAGATACCGAGGCCAAAACTCAGATTATTTTGGATCTAGTAGAATCTTTAGAAATTGAAATTTTAGCCACAGAGAATATTAAAGCGAGCAGTTCTATTAATGCTCAAGCTCAGCCCGCTGCGAGCAACTGGTACAGTCAATGGCCTAATTTACAAACAGGCACTAACCCTGAAATCCCCACCGCCATGCGCTGGAAATTAACGTTACCCAAATTGGGTGAAATCGAACGCTTATGGCTACTGGCTTATGATGATCAATAACCTTACTCAGCCGCGTGCGATCAGTCAGCAAGGTGGCCTAGCACTGATATCGGTACTGCTGATTTTTGCTATTGTCTCTGTGCTTGCGACCTCAATGATTGAGCGCCAAAGCTTAGATATTCAACGCAGTGGTAACTTACAAGCCCTGCAGCAAGCAAGGGCTTATAGTAGTGGTATTGAGTATGCTGTGCGCTCAGGATTACGCTTAGATTATGATAACAATGCGGAAGTGGATCATTTATTAGAAGAGTGGGCGACCCCGCATACTTACCCGCTGCAGCCCGGTAGTGCTGAGATTCAAATCATTGATGCTCAATCGCGCTTTAATCTTAATAGCCTGCATAAAACGGCGACCAATAGACCCGCTCAGATTCAAAGATTCAAAAACTTATTGAACGAGCTAGGCCTAGATCCAACGATCGCGGATCGCACCCAAAAATTCATGGATGAAGACAGCATGGTTGATAACGATTACTTGGCGGCAGAGGTCCCGTACCGAGCAAGCTATGCGCTGTTTAAGCATCCGTCTGAGTTATTACTCATAGAAGATGTTGACGCTCAAAGTTATCGTAAGCTGGTGCCTTATATTACAGCCTTGCCAGTTGCCGCAACGATTAATATTAATACCGCCAGCGACAAAGTCTTGGCGGCACTTTCGACTAGCTGGTCTTTATCCGATGCAGATACTGTTATTGGCAACCGTGGCGAAAAAGGCTTTGCCAAGGTTGATGATTTTTGGTCCTCGGCCGAAGTTCAACCATTCACCGGCAGTGCAAATAATAACTCAACCTCTGGTAATCAAAATACCAAGGAAGTATGGGATAAGGCTGATTTCAGTGTAAACTCTCAATACTTTGAGGTTTTTGCAAAAGTCACGTTAGCAGAGCGTATTGCAACAATTGAAATGCTTATTTATCGCAACGCTCAAACTGGAGAGATGCGTACTCATTATCGAGATTACTCTCGAACAGAGGCACGACTTCCGATAGTAAATAATTCTAATAGTAATGCAGCAGGCAATGCTATCAATAATAATAGCAATACTACCCAAGGTAGTGGCGGCATTTAGATACAAGTTTTAGGCTGAAATAATGGAAACAGTTGCAGTACGTTGGAGTGTAGAATCAGAAACTTGGTTTGTTTCGCCTCTCTCGCCAATACAAGAAGAAGGCCAAGCAAGCGGAAGCAAACAATGGGTTCCTTTGGATGAGTGGGCCGGTGAACAAGAGGATTTGTCACAGTTACGCTTTATTCTACAGGGCGAAAACTACGTTTGTCGCTGGCTAACATTACCGGGAGTACAAGGAAGGCACCTACCTAAAGCCTTACCCTTTGCGCTCGAAGAAAGCCTAATTGAAGATATTAGCCACTACCACCTAGTCACTGCAGGCAAAATTGGAAAATTTACTCACCGCGTTTATTGCAGTCTAGCCGATAATTTTAATCGTCTGTTAGAAGCCTGTGACTTGCGCCACATTAAATTACGCCAGCTTATTCCAGAAACCAGCTTAATTCCTGACAACAGCTTGGTTCATGATGGGCACTTTTGGTTAGTTAACATACCAGGGCTTAGCGAAGCTAAGATTCATGAATCTGCATTGTCTGCTTTTTTTGAAGGCTTATGCAATGGTTTAGCACTCGACTCTCAGCAAACGATTACACTGATTGATTCTAATCTTGATACTGCAAATTTACTTAAAACCCAGATCGAGAGTAATTTTTCAGGTATTTTTAAATCAGTTAGCGTTCAACATGGACGATTTTCGAGCCTAAGAGATGATGCGCTGTCGGCTAAATGCTGTGATTTATTGACCGCAGAATTCCGCCCAGCAGAACCTAAAAAGGACCAGCCTGCCGCTTGGTGGAAACCCCTCACGGCACTCGCAGCTTGTTGGCTAATATTCTCTTTTGCCGAAGTTAGCATTGAAAACAAACGCCTTATTGCCCAGCAAGAGCAGGTTAAAACCGAGACGATAGGGCTCTATAAACGCCTATTTCCCGGCGAACGTGTTCGCTTTTTAGAGCGCCAAATTCGCAGTAAAGTGAAGGGCGACAGTACGGTTGCAAGTGCGGGCGTGATGATCATGTTGTCGCAAGCAAGCAAGGCACTACAGCAAGATAATCTAAAGCAGACAATTCAGTGGCAAAGTTTTCGTTTTAACGACCGTCAAAATGAGTTAATCATCGATTTAACCTCCAAAACCCTTGCTCAGCTCCAGAGTTACAAAGCCGCGATTGAACAGCAAGGTTTAACCGTCGAAATTGCACAAGCAACAAATGACGATAATGGTGTGAAAGGCCGTTTAAAAATTGGAGCTTCAGCATGAAAAAACTACAGCAACAGGTAATAGTCGGCTGGCATGATAGCCGTCAAAAATTGAAAAAACTGCCTCCCGTTGTCAGTTTCAATCTTTGGTATGGCAGCCAAAGTGGGCGGGATCAGAAAATCGTTAAAGCTATTTCCGCCTTTATCGCTTTATGTCTCGTTATTGTGCTTTTTGTTCAGCCTTTTTTAGCCAAGCAAACACTCTACCAGGCGAAGCTGGATAAAAGCCTAGCAACATATGAACTACTGGCCAGTAATGCACATAAGTTCCAAGGGCAGGTATCCAGCGAACAAAGTAACGGCCCAATATTGGCCGTTGTTACTCAGCAGGCTAAGCAATCAAATATTAATTTAAAGCGTTTTGAACCCGATGGCGATGGTTTACGAATCTGGGTAGAAGACGCAATTTTTGATGATGCCATCCGCTGGCTAGAGGAACTAAATCAGAAGCACGGCATCCAAATTAAGCAAATCAATGTGGAACGCAGTGCGGTACCGGGGCGTGTTGATCTGCGCGGTACATTATTTAAGTAATCTTTAATAGAGAGCATTAATGAAAGCCATTAAAACTCTCTATTAAACCTATCCGCTAAATTAATCTAAACTTCACACATCGTAATAAAGCCTGACCTACTAATATATTAAATTAGCAGGCCGCTTTCAGTTAACAGATCGTTAATATTGCCTTATAGTTTTGGAGAACTCCTTTTGAATACAGAATTACAACATTTTGATCTAGTCGTTATCGGTGCCGGTTCTGGTGGTGTTCGCTCAGCACGTATGGCAGCAGCTCAGGGCAAAAAAGTTGCCATCATAGAAAACCGTTATTTAGGTGGCACCTGCGTTAACGTCGGCTGCGTACCGAAAAAGATGTTCGTCTACGCGTCTGAATATCGCGAAAAAATGGAAGAAGCAAAAGGCTTTGGTATTAATGGCCAGGTTAACGATTTTCACTGGCCAACATTGCGCGATAATAAAAGTAATGAAATTACACGCCTTAACGGTATTTATGCCAATTTATTAACGGGCCCTGGTGCGACGATTTTTAATGGTACTGGTAGCCTTATTGATGCCAATACCGTTCATGTTAATGGTCAAGACGGCAGTCAGCAGGACATTACCGCCGATACTATCTTGATTGCCACCGGCAGTTGGCCTTTCAAGCCTGAAGTGCCAGGCGCTGAACACGCCATTACTTCGAATGAAGTATTCAGCCTAGAAGATGATGAATTTCCTCTGCGCGCCCTAGTCGTTGGTGCAGGTTATATCGCGGTAGAATTCGCCGGTATTTTTAATGGCCTAGGTACTGAAACAACACTCGCGCTTCGTAAAGACCTAGTACTGCGCGGCTTCGATGATGATATTCGTGCATTTGTTCAAGGACAAATGATAGAAAAGGGTGTAAATATTCTCCCAGAAACCGAAGTCGATCACATTGAAAAGCAAGCTGACGGTTCGCTAATGGTTTTCTATACCAATAATGAACAGCAAGAATTTGATCTTGTGCTGTATGCCACAGGTCGTCGACCAATGACCGATGGTTTAAACTTAGAAAAGCTCGGTATTGACTTGAATTCCGACACAACTATCAAGGTCGATGATTTCTTCCAGACCAGTGTGCCTTCTGTCTATGCCTTAGGTGATGTTATTGGTACTCCGCAATTAACACCCGTAGCCTTAGCCCAAGGCATGAAGTTTCTTGCTCATCAGTATCATGACGATACCGTGCCAATGAATTACGACAATATCCCAACAGCGGTATTCTGCCAGCCGAACATTGGCACCGTTGGCCCAACAGAAGACGAATGCAAGGCGCAAGGGATTGAGTTTGATGTGTATGAATCTAACTTCAAACCGTTAAAGCATACTATTTCGGGCATGAATGAGCGTACTTTAATGAAGTTGATCGTTAATAAAGCGAACAACAAAGTCATTGCGGCTCACATGGTGGGTCATGATGCGGGGGAAACAATTCAAGGGATTGCCGTTGCCATTACTGCTGGGGCTACTAAAGCAGATTTTGATGCCACTATTGGGATTCACCCAACGTCGGCGGAAGAGTTTGTGACGATGCGATCGCCTCGGTCTTAATATTGATTTTGCTGTGAAAGTTAATCAGGCTCTTTTGAGCCTGATTAACTTCTTATAGCTGAGCAGTTTACCCGCAGAAAACTATTCGGATGTTATCCATCTTATAGTTCGCTTGGCTAATTGCTTGCTGAAGTGCTTCTTTCTTCTGCTGTAACAACTCAATCTCACTGTCGCGGATATTGCGGTTGGTTTTCTGCAATTCCTGCAGGCGTAGAATTTCGCCATCTAATTCAATAGACATGTGCTTAGCACCCAAAGCCAACTGCTTTGGTAGCTGAGCTTCTGCGGCTTCTTTGGCAATCTTCAACGACTTTTTAATGCCTGCTTCAACACGCTTCACAAGACCCGTCGCAGTAGCGCGCTTAAGATCTTCTGGAAAATCCAAATAATCAGGCTCGTTGAATTCAACCTTGCCTTCAGGATCTACCGCAATGTGTATTCCTTCAGCAGGTAAATAACGCTGAATCTGTAACGACTTAGGCGCTTGACTTTCCAAGGTGTATTGCGCTTGAAAGTAGAAGTCGCCGGTAGAGAACTGATGATTCTCAACATACGCTACGTTCGAATTACCATGATCTTCTGACAAAATCAGATCAAGAGCACCCACAATCAATGGATGTTCCCAAGTGAAAAACTGAACGTCATCACGAGCAACTGCCACATCACGACGACAAGTATAGGTTAAGCCATCTTCTGGTAAATGCGGGAAGTAGCTCGTTAACATGTGATCCCCAGGCATAAGGATAAAGCAATGATGACTGTGATCTTGTTGAATAATGCCGTAAACATCACAAACCTGCTCTAAGAAACTCGGCAATACGGCTTGATCAAGTCTGTCATCGGCCAGAATTCGATCCAATAACGCTTTCGATTTCTGAGGGTCGCAAGACTGCAATTCTAATAAACGGTCACGACCCTGCTCTAGTTCTTGCTGTTGAGCTTCACGTTCGGGAATCAGTGCATCAACCAAGCTATGCAAATCCGATACGTTAGGGCTCTCAAGAGCTGCTGTCATCTGAGTATGGTGATGATTCAATAACGACTGCGCAAGCGGGTTAGGGTGGCTGAATACGTCAACACCCTGATTTAACAGCTCGAACAAACGCTCAGAAGCGTGATTTTCAAAGTATGGGATATGCAGCTGGATATCAAACTTCTGACCGATACGGTCAAGACGACCGATACGCTGTTCGATTAAATCGCAGTTGTCTGGCAGATCAAATAAAACTAAGTGACGAGCGAATTGGAAGTTACGGCCTTCACTGCCGATTTCACTGCAAAGAAGGATTTGAGCACCGCCTTCTTGTTCAGCAAAATAAGCCGCTGCGCGGTCACGCTCAATCATATCCATATCTTCATGGAAAACGGCACAAGGGGTGCCGTACTTTTCCCACAAAGCACGTTCGATTTGTAAGACGGTCTTCTGTTGATGGGTAATCAATAAGAACTTCTCGCCCTTATTTGCCTTAATCAGCTCATTAATCCAATCAATACGCGGATCAACACTTTCCCAATCAGCAACTTCACGCTCAGGATATAAACCCTCGACGCCTGTTAAGCCCTGATAAGCTTCAGGCAAGATAAAGGGCTGCGCAATCACTTCACGATTAGGAAAACCTTCCATTGCGCTTCGTGTATTGCGAAACATCACGCGGCCAGTGCCATGTTGATCAATTAACTGCTTGATCCAGGCTTGTGCTTGCTCGGTTTCAGGTTGAGCAGGAATATCTTGATTCAATAACGCTTTCAGCGCTTTACGCTCATCATCCGTTAATTCGCTACCCGACAATAAAGACTGAGCGGCATTTGCCACAGGCTGAAACTGAGATTGCTCTTGAATAAATTCTTCTAAGTTATGAAAACGTTCAGGATCCAATAAGCGTAAGCGGGCGAAATGACCTTCCATCCCTAGCTGTTCTGGCGTTGCTGTTAGCAATAATAAACCTGGGCATTCATGCGCTAAAGACTCAACTAAGCCATAGCTTTCATCGTGAGACTGAGGCGACCAACCTAGATGATGCGCTTCATCAACCACAACCATATCCCAGCCCGCCGACAAAATTTGCTCGCGACGTTTAGGATCATTAGCAACGGCGTTTAAAGGCGCCAATACCAGTTGCTGTTGTAAATAAGGATTGCCGCCGTTTTCTTGATCTTCTAATGCCAAACAACGGCCTTCATCTAAGACACTGAAGCGTAAATTAAAGCGACGAACCATCTCGACTAACCACTGGTGAGTTAGGGCTTCTGGTAATAATACCAAAACACGCTCAATACGTTCGCTTAATAAAAGACTGTGCATAATCATGCCAGCTTCAATCGTCTTACCTAAACCAACTTCGTCAGCAAGCAAAACACGCGGCGCTTCACGACTAGAGACTTCATTGGCAATAAATAACTGGTGCGGAAGTAGGGTGGTACGACTTCCGACTAAGCCATAGTGCTTACGCTCTTGCAGCTTGCTCTTCATTTGCAGTGCGCGTAAACGCAACTCGTAAGCCTTACTGTTATCAACCTGGCCGGCTAATAAGCGCTCTGACGCTTGGCTCAGTTGAATGTGTCCGCTTAACTGAGTTTCGGGAATGATACGGTCGGCATCGCCATAAAACAAAATACCGTTCATTTCTTGAATTTCAGTAATCGTCAACTTAGTGCCATCTTCTAATAAGACAGTATCTTCGATATTGAATTTAATACGAGTAAGGGGTGCTTGTTCTTTTGAATAGCGCCTAACCTCATCTGCCACTGGGAATAGAATCGCCACCTGGCGGAAATTTACTTCTTGAACCATCCCTAGGCCTAAATCGGACTCCGTGTCACTGATCCAACGCTGACCAACTTCAAACATGCGTCACTTACTCCAAATCTTAAAAATTATGCCGCGCATTTTAAAGGATGATACGCTGCAAAGACAGGGGGTATACGCCTGTTATTGATTAATCATAGATAAAAATGAGCTTTAGCCATTATTTCCACTTAGATTGTATTGAACTAGTCTATTTAGACAGGCGATTATTATGCGATTCAAACGATGAGTGCTAAAACATGACGACGCAGCACGATAAGACAAACGGTGTAGCTTCTGAGTTGTCAGGAGCTGAATTAGTGTGGGATGAGACACGTACCATTCAGCGTTTGGGTGGGCAGAGAGCGCTCATTGAAAAACTGGTGATTTTATTCCTTCGAGATGCACCCGAGCAAATGGAGCAAGCCCTTAATGGCATAGAGCAACAGAATTATGACAATAGTCATATCGCCATGCATTCATTAAAAGGGACATCTGCAAACTTTTGCACCGTACGCTTCGAGTCTATTTGCGCTGAGTTATTAGATGCGCTAAAGCATCGTGATTGGCCACAAGCAACGATTATTCATGGTGAGTTATCGATTGAGTATTTGAGTCTGGAAAGGGAGTTTAAGAAAATTTTTGGGCATTAGATATCTAAGTGAATGCAGCTGACTACTGATGGCTTTAGATGAGCGCTAATCAGTATTAAACATTGGTTGGTCGTAGCTGAAGGATAATTACAGAAAAGTAGAAATGCTTAGGGTTTTGGCCTTCTTTTATATACTCTATATTTCCGATAATTGTTATTATCGGAATAACTAAGGCAGTGCGACTACAAAGCCTTTGAGTACCCAAGTAGACTGAAATGCAGTCGATTATTGTAATCTCATCTTTAATCAATATGTAATCAATGTGACCATCGCACGAAATGCATTTTACTTTTTCCTGCCGATATTTGTAGTTGTTCATCTCTAACGCCAAACTCAATAAATAAAGAATATACTATTTATTATCAATAGCTTACATATACTAATTAATGTTAAATCTAGAAATAATAAAAGCAATTTAAACTGAATTGCTTGCAGGCGCTGCAGCGTGTCGATTCAGCGGATCTTACAACTTCAATACCGCTGGATGTTTAAAACGCTCAATATGCGCCTCACTTTCATAATTCCGATAATTATGCGACCATTGGTTATTCAGCATTAATCAGCACCCGTAATTAGCGGTTAAATTAACAATAAAACGCCACCACCAATAACAATCAATAACGGCACAAGCCCTTTATGAATCCTTTGCTAACATCACCCAAGCCCATGTTTGATAGCCTGCAATATTTAACCAGTCCTTTTAAAGAAGTGGATGTTATTTATCTAAGGCAGCGTGCATTAAATCCCCCAGAAGACAGCAAAGAAGATCTATATCACTGCCTCACATTCCTTCAAAGTTACAATGGTAGTCAAGCGACGTTTAACAGCTATCGCAGAGAAGTTGAGCGTCTTTTACAATGGTCTTGGTTTATACAAAAAAAGACGCTGCCTGAATTGCGTCGTCTAGACATTGAAGAATATTTAGAGTTTTGTCAGCGCCCTCCATTGCCTTGGATTGGCACCAAGCAAGTCGCCCGCTTTAAAAACCACCAAGGTGAGCGAATCTGCAATCCAGACTGGCGCCCTTTTGTTAGCCAAATAACCAAGGTCGAAAGCCAATTGGGGCACTCTGCCAATAATCGCCATTTCAAGCTTTCACAAAAAAGCCTGCAAGCCGTTTTCTCCGTACTATCGACCTTCTTCAACTACCTGCTACAAGAAGATTATGGTGAGCTGAATCCCGTCGCGCTCATTCGCCAGAAAAGCAAATATCTGCAAACCCATGCCTACAAGGAACCGATTCGTCGAATTTCTAATCTACAGTGGGATTTTGTTATGGAGACCGTGGAACTCAATGCCGAGAAGGATCCAAAGCAGCATGAACGCACACTGTTCATAATGAATTGCTTGTTTGCCATGTATTTGCGGATATCTGAATTAGTTGCCGATGAACGCTCTACCCCAACCATGGGCGATTTTCGCGCCGATACTGATAATAACTGGTGGCTGCAGGTTACCGGTAAAGGCAACAAGGTAAGAATGATTACAGTATCTGATGACATGCTGGCCGCGCTCAAGCGCTACCGCACGTTTTTGGGGTTGTCTGCCCTGCCACACGTCAGCGAGCCAACGCCTATGATCTCGAAAATCAAAGGCAAAGGCCCCGTAACCAGTACGCGGCAAATTCGTTTTATTGTGCAAGATTGCTTTGATCAGGCTCATCAGCGCATGTATGAGCAAGGTTTAAAGGAAGAAGCTCTGGAGTTAAAAGCGGCAACTGTGCATTGGTTACGACATACTGGGATTTCTGAAGATGTTAAACATCGACCGAAAGAGCATGTTCGTGACGATGCAGGGCATGCCAGTATGGCGACGACTGATCGCTATATTGATACCGAAATGCGTGAGCGTCATGCCAGCGCTAAGCATAAGAAAATCAAACCTGAATAACACGGCACTCTTATAATTTAAAATATAATTTTAAAAGTGCCTAAGTGTAGATCGGTATAAAATCCGACCTACTTAGGTGTATGGGTTCCCATCTGATTTTGCAGTAAGCGAATGGAGTCTTTTAGCTGTTGTAAGTCAGACTTTTCCTGCTGGCTTCCGCGAGACTGTTGCTCTTGTAGCTGACCCTTCAAGCTCTCATTTTCATGAGTGAGTCGTGATAATTGCATGTCTAGATCTCGCACCTTCTGCTGGTATTGCTGCTCCGCCTGGCTGAAGCTAGCATTTTGCGAACTGAGTGAGTTCATTTCCAGTGCCTGCTGGTTGCTCAGTTGTTTCTCTGTCTGAAGTTCTCGCCCTAGATGCTCTATTTTATTATTAGATGCCGCATTCAATTCTTTCAGTTCGCCTCGCCCTTGATCCAATAGTCGCATTAAACGATTCTCAGCAATCTGGCCTGCCTCAACCAGCTCAGACTTCTGCTGCGCCAACTGCTGCTGCGACTCTTGTTTTATCTGGATCACATTCTGCTGGTGTAATTCATCCGCTCTAATACTGCTTTCTTGTTGTGCTTCTTTTTGCTGTTTTAGTGTGGATTCATAGAATGCTTGCTGCTCTTTAAGGCGTAGGTTTAATGAAGCGGCCGCCTCCTCAGAAACTTGCAGCTTGAGCTTCATTACCGATACAGATTGATTTTTATCATCCAGCTCCGTCGTTAGTCGGGCCAGCTCAGCTTCCAACTCATGATTCGCTTGCTGACTTAGCTCCAGTTGCTCGGTCAGTTTAAATTCCATCTGCTGTAGGTTTTCAGCAATGGTCTTATTCACCTCAAGCAAAGCGGCTTCTCTTTCCTGGTCGCGAAGTTCTATCTCTGCAATATAGCCAGAAACTTGCTGCTCCAACATAGAGGCAACTTGAATCAACAGGTCTGTCGGCACGCTTGGCGCAACCTCACGAATAGGCTGAAGCTTACGCCACGCCTGAATAAGCGGATCAATGACCGAGAAGCTTCCTCCTCCAATACTCAAGCGCACATCATCACGATTCCAGGGGCGCTCTAATAATTCTAGCTGCTCACAGGCGTCGAATACGGCTTTGGGGGTGGCTTTTTTCAGACTCATTATCGCAAACCTGCTTATTTCATCATTTAAGTATCATTTTTAAGATAGTTTAAAGCAATATTATCAAGCTGTAATGTAAAATGTGTACAGTTAACCTTACATGATGCGCGAACCTATTTATAAATTCATGATTAACCCTATTATCATGAATTTATTAAAAAGAGATGATAAGATCCCATTAATACAATGCGCGCCAGAGCGCGCATCCAAGAATTTATTGAAATACATCGCCAGCAGAGCCCAAATAACAATGCTTCCAACCCTTAGCCATTCAAAAGCCTTACAT